>SPJK01082251.1_pt1 | contig 20213 bp, 17 predicted proteins | sample 3741771 | NCBI WGS metagenome assembly SPJK01 (sample SAMN10925997, study PRJNA522277) | cold seep metagenome | isolation source: Elba SIP-enriched marine methane seep metagenome, extraction at timepoint T2 | place: Italy: coast of Elba, Mediterranean Sea
CCATTGATCAAAGCAGGATTGAAAATTTTTCATCTGCTGGTGGGACACCTACGATATTCGATAAAGAAGGTAATCGTCTGCCTGATCAGGTTATTCGGTTTAAACCTGAAATTATTACCCCGGATGATACCGATACCACATTTTTTGGAACCGAGGAAAATGATACCGATAATAACGGTTTCCCAAACTTTCAGGGTACTTCAGCCGCCGCTCCGCATGCAGCAGCTATGGCGGCATTGATAATGGAAGCTTTTCCATTTTTAAAACCGGAGCATGTCTATTTAGCCATGACTCGAGGTAGCCTGGATTTAAATGACCCATCTGTTTTTGGCGAACAAGCTCCGGAAAACTATGAATGCGCTGCCAATACCCAATTCGATTACGGTACCGGTTGTGGTCTGGTGCAGGCGGACCGGGTTTTTGAAGTGATTATCGACGCTATCAATTCGGTGTTTATTTCCGCACGCAGCTCTGCCAAAGAAGCGACTGTCGGTCAGTTATTTACTTATACCTTCGATATCAAAAATGCCAGCGATCAAACCCTCATCAATGCCAGGTTGCACGGTATCGATTTACCTGATTATGTTACTTTTGGAGATATAGAAGGTTGTTTAAGCATTGATACACAGGAAGTCAGTTGTCATATACCTGATTTGAAGCCGGAGCAGGAATGGACGGTAACCATACCTGTTACCCCTTGGGATAACCCAACCAATCAATTACGTTTTGAAGTTATCTTATTGACCGACAGTAATGTTGACGTCAGCCAAACACACAGGACTTTGACCAACGAACTGATTTCGGTCGCAGGCGATTTCAACTTTGATGGCTGCATCGACCAGACAGATTGGGGTATTTTGTTCGGCGTATTCAGGACTGGTTCGGCAAGTCCTTCTGAATATGACCTGACCGGCGACGGGATAGTAACCCTGGCTGATTTAACTGCATTGGAGGCTTTATTTACAAATCCAGGCGGAGCTTCCTGTTAATTAGTACCCTGTTTTAAATGGGTTTATTCAGTTGACTGGTACAGACGCGCTTACCTTTTTGGGTGACAAAAATTTAATGGCTATCAATGAAGCAATGCCGATAGCTATTAAGCTGATTGCCAATACCGGTCGGTAGCTAATCCAAGCCAATGCAATGGTCAACGTTGCGCAGGGGATGGTAATTAACAAGGTTAACACACCAATGCCCATGCCGATCAGGTTGCCCAGGAACGGTACAACACTACCAGCAACCGCCAAAGGCCTGAGCAATAAACTTAGGCCAAACCACATCATTAACGAAGCGCCGATACGTATTGCCCAAGTGATCATGGTGTTTTCTTTTTGCGCCGCAGCAAATAAAGCTGCGGCATCCAGGTTGCCGGTTTTTAATAAATCGATGGGACTTCCTGCTTGGGTTTGATAAGCGCTAAAGGAATTGCCTTGCTGTTTGGCCACCAGGCTGATTTCTGTCGGCTTGACTAACTGAAAGCTGACTTGCATATCGCCAATTTGCGGATCGGACGGATTTACACCTAAATAAACGCCTGATTCGGTTTTGGTTAATTGTTTTCCGCCAAGTTGCTCAGGCATTGGAAAACTATATATGTTTAAATCGCTACGATCATTAATTCGTGCAACTTGGTTGCTGTTTAAGCTAAACGCGCCTAAATTGACGTGTTGAGCCTGAAAGCTTTTTGATGGGAATAAAAGTGGGGGATTGTCATAACCGGGTTTTTTGAATTGTGCTGAATTGATGGCCCGGTCATTCCAGCCTTTTGAGTAACTGTAAATCTTTTTTGTGGTTTTGCTGCCGCCTAGTTCTTCCTGTGTCTCGGTTCTGACCTGTTCCTGCCATTGGTACATTTGCACATGTCGAATCAATTTCAAAGCGACTTCATTGACACCAAATTCCGGGTCACTCAGTATCTCATCCGTTTCCGCCGTACCTTGGGTATAAACCAAATTGCCGTTATTTACCGGGTCTACAGACGCCGAAGGAACAGAGATGACCAGTTCCTCACCTTCTTTTAGGCTGTTATAGCGCTCGACTGAACGCCCTTCATTCCACCACAATAATGGGAAAGCTAAAATAAACAGAATCAGACCAAATAAAATGCCTTTAATCGAATTACCCATTCGGCCGAACCAGCTTTCCCGGGTGATTTCAGTATATGAGTCGTTATCCATTTATGCCCCCTTGGATATTTCAATTAAGTCAAACCGCAAGCAATTCCTTTCTAAAATTCCTTATGCAAAACTGAACGCCTTTATAAATCGTAATCATCAAAAGGGTATGGAGTAATCTCAGTTTCATCATTACCCGGTTCGGTATTCGTTACCGGTGCTTCGGTATTGATAGGCGGTGCAGTTTGAACTTCCTGTGCCCCGGCTGCTGTGGATGTCGGTATCATGGGTGTGATAATAATCTGCACCCTACGGTTCATGGAGCGTGATTGTGTAGTTTCGTTACCTGTCACCTGCTGACGGTCAGATATACCAAAATAGATAATACGGTCGGGTGATACGCCAGTCCTGATTAAATAATTGGCAATACTTTCAGCGCGCTGCTTCGACAACATATTATTAATTTCAGCGCTTCCCCTGGCATCAGTATGCCCGATGACAGTAATACTGGTATTTGGATATGTTTTTAATACGGCTGAAATTTGGTCCAAAATGGCATGCATATTCCAGTTTATGGTGGCGGAATTAATTGAAAAACTGATATTACCGGGAATATTCAGGGTGATTTCATGTTTTTCATCCATATCCGCTTTAATTGCATGTTGATCCAAGCGCGCTTTAAACAAAGCCTGCTGTTCAAGCATATATAAGTTAACGCCGGTGTCGGCAATATATTTAGGCGGTGCTTTATAATCATCACTGATTTTGCTGCTGGTGGACTCCTGAAAAATGCCGGTTCCCAGTGTAGCCGTGGTTGGAGGTGATCCCTCATAAGAAGATTTATAACAGCCGCTACATATAAGTGAAGTAATTAAAAGGATAATAAAATTTTTCATTACAAATTCCATGAATGAAGTGTTGGTAAATAAATTCCTGCCAGTCATTTAGGCGGATTTAGTTTATTTTCCAACTTGATAAAAAAGCTGGGATATTAATTTTTCCAATTTGGTGATAATTATATCTAATTAATTCCAATTGGCAGTACAAACTTTGTTTTCAACCACTTGCTTAATGCCCTTACAGAAAATAAGAAATTAACTTGAAATGCCTCCGCCTACCCCCCAAGTTAGTACTAACTTATATTAATTTTTGGAGCATAACCATGCGTATGGATAAATTAACCAGTAAATTCCAAATGGCGTTAGCCGATGCGCAAAGTACGGCTTTAGGTAAAGATCATCAGTTTATCGAACCGTTGCATTTAATGCAGGCGCTTCTGCTTCAGCAAGGCGGCAGTATTAAACCGCTGCTGGCGCAATCCGGATGCCAGGTGGGCCAGCTTGAACGCGATCTGGAGGATGAATTAAACCGGCTGCCTACGGTATCCGGTACCGGCGGTGATATTCAGGTCAGTAATAGTTTAGGCCGATTATTAAATTTAACCGATAAACTAGCGCAAAAAAGGCAAGATAATTTTATTTCCAGTGAAATATTCATACTGGCTGCAATTGAGGATAAAGGCCGATTAAGAGACCTGTTGAAAGCTAATGGGGACCCCGCAAGCGTTGGAACATGCGATAGACCAGGTACGTGGTGGTGATACTGTCAATGACCCAAACGCCGAAGATCAACGTCAGGCATTACAAAAATACACTATTGACCTGACCGAACGCGCCGAACAAGGCAAGCTGGATCCGGTCATCGGACGCGACGACGAAATCCGTCGAACCATACAGGTTTTACAACGCCGCACTAAAAATAATCCGGTGTTAATTGGCGAACCTGGGGTTGGGAAAACCGCCATTGTAGAAGGCCTGGCACAACGTATCGTCAATGCTGAGGTCCCGGAAGGCATAAAAGACAAACGTTTACTATCTCTGGATATGGCGGCGCTGATTGCCGGTGCAAAATTCCGAGGTGAGTTTGAAGAACGTTTAAAAGCGGTATTGAACGATGTTGCCAAGCATGAAGGCAATATCATTTTATTTATTGATGAGTTGCATACTATGGTGGGTGCGGGCAAGGCCGAAGGAGCGATGGATGCTGGTAATATGTTGAAACCGGCGTTGGCGCGGGGTGAGTTACATTGTGTAGGTGCCACGACTTTGGATGAATATCGCCAGTATATTGAAAAAGACGCGGCTTTGGAGCGCCGTTTTCAGAAAGTATTGGTGGAAGAGCCCAGCGAAGAAGATACAATTGCAATTTTGCGGGGTTTAAAAGAGCGATACGAGGTCCATCACAGCGTCGATATTACTGATCCGGCAATTGTTGCGGCGGCAACTTTATCGCAGCGTTATATTACTGACCGGCAATTGCCTGATAAAGCGATTGATTTAATCGATGAAGCCGCCAGCCGTATCCGCATGGAAATGGATTCCAAACCGGAATCGATGGATAAACTGGAACGACGCTTGATTCAATTAAAAATCGAGCGTGAAGCCTTGAAAAAAGAAGCTGACCAGGCTTCGATCAAACGTTTAAAACTATTAGACGAGCAAGTGGCGGATTTGGAAAAAGAATATTCCGATCTGGAGGAAGTCTGGAAAGCCGAAAAAGCGATGTTGCATGGTGCAGCAAATATTAAGGAACAACTGGAACAGGCGCGATTGGAATTGGAAGCGGCCAGCCGGTCCAATGATCTGGGTAAAATGTCGGAATTGCAGTACGGTAAAATTCCGCAACTGGAAAGCCAGTTGCAAGAAGCACAAGCGGCTGAAAATCAGGAAATGACTTTATTACGCAATAAAGTGACTGAAGAGGAAATCGCCGAAGTGGTTTCTAAATGGACCGGAATTCCAGTCGCTAAAATGTTGGAAGGGGAACGCGAGAAGCTGTTACGTATGGAACAGTCTTTGGGTAACAGGGTAATCGGACAGGATGAAGCCTTGCAAGCGGTGAGCGATGCCATTCGTCGCTCCAGGGCGGGATTGTCTGACCCGAATCGACCGAATGGCTCGTTTTTATTTTTAGGGCCGACTGGTGTGGGTAAAACCGAGCTGAGTAAAGCCTTGGCGGAATTTTTATTCGATACTCAGGAAGCCATGATTCGAGTTGATATGTCTGAATTTATGGAAAAACATTCGGTCGCACGCCTGATAGGCGCACCACCGGGATATGTTGGTTATGAGGAAGGGGGCTACCTGACTGAATCAGTACGCAGAAAGCCTTATTCGGTTTTGTTACTGGATGAAGTGGAAAAGGCGCATCCCGATGTGTTTAATGTGCTGTTGCAGGTTTTAGATGATGGACGCTTGACCGATGGTCAGGGACGTACGGTGGATTTTAGAAATACCGTCATTATCATGACTTCAAATCTGGGTTCCGATATTATTCAGGAACTGCAGGGCGAAGATAATTACCAGAGTATGAAAACCGCGGTGATGGATGTAGTGGCAAGTCATTTTCGGCCTGAATTTATTAACCGGATTGATGAAACCGTAGTGTTTCATCCATTAGGACAGGAACAGATCCGAGCCATTTCAAAAATTCAGATTCAGGATTTGCAAAACCGCTTGTTGAGCCGTGAGATCGACTTGAAAATCAGCGATGCGGCATTGGATAAATTAGGTGAAGCAGGATTCGATCCGGTATTTGGTGCCAGACCGTTAAAACGCGCCATCCAGCAGAAACTGGAAAATCCTTTGGCGCAGGCAATATTGGCTGGTGAGTTTGGTGGCGGAGACTGTATTCAAGTTGATCTGGACAATGATCAGTTCAGGTTTTCCGCATAAGGCCAGTTTATGCATTCCCACGCGGGAGCTTGGGAACGAGAAAACTCTTTCAACGCTTGATTCCCACGGACCTCCGTGGGAATCAATACGATGTTGGGGTTGAGCTGTTTCGACAAGAGAGGGAGAAATTTTAAGGGCCTTACGCGTTCCCACACGAGAGCGTAGGAACGAGAAAAGAGTTTTTTGTAGGATGCGCTCAGGTACGAAGCGTATCAATAACACTATAAATCCGCGTTCAACAGATTTTTTATTGTTCCAGCTTGTCCAGGCGTTTAGCCATGTTCTTAACCTGTTCAAACAAGCCAGGCAAACGGGCAATACAGGCAAATTCTTTCATCACTTGTTTTATCGGCCGATTCGGAGCACCCCAGACTACCTGTCCTGGTTGTATATCTTTTGATACGCCGGTACGGGCCGCTGCGGTAGCGCCATCCCCAATATGGATATGGTCGGCCACACCGACCTGCCCGGCTAAAGTGACCCGTTTTCCCAATGTGACACTGCCCGATAAACCGACATGGGAAACTATAATACTGTGTTCACCTATATCATTGTTATGCGCTATCTGTACCAGATTGTCGATTTTAGCGCCCTGACGAATACGGGTCATGCCGAAGGTTGCCCTATCAATACAGGTATTGCAGCCGATTTCCACATCATCGTCGATCTGCACCCCGCCTAACTGCGGTACTTTTTGTTGTTTTTCACCATCCCAAAAATAACCAAATCCTTCTCCACCAATCACAGTACCGGCATGAATCATGACCCGGTCGCCGATCACCACATCATGCATAATAGTGACATTGGGACCAATCAAACAATCTGAGCCTATACTAACCCCGTCTGCAATAAACGCTCCGGCTTCGATGCAGGTACCGGCGCCGATTGAAACTCGGTCTCTGATTACTGCCGTTGCTGCGATAGCAATGCCATCTCCCAGGCTCACCTGATGTTTCGATACCGAGGCTGTGGGATGAATGCCTGACAGCGTTGAAGACCGGTCATTAAACATCATCATAATCGCAATAAAGCTATGCTTCGGATTGTCTACCCGTAACAGGTTAGCGCCGGGTAAGTCCGGAAAGTCCTTGGGTACCACCAAAGCAGAAGCCTGACTGTTCCGGGCCTGTTCAAGATAGCGTTGACTTTCGGCGTAGGCAATTTGTCCCGGTTCGGCCAAATCCAGCGCATTGACCCCGTGAATTTCAACTTGCTCCGATCCGGTTAATTCGGCGCCCAGCTGTTGTTGAATGACTTGCAGACGAATATTCATATTGATTTATATTGTATAAGATTGTGTAATTGTAGCGCACCCTGGACGCTTCGCGGTAAATCTTGTCTTCAAAACGCAACTGTCATAAAGTAGTAACATTACCTCTGCTAGAATCAAAATTTTGTAAACTGAAATAACATTGATGAATCAATTTACTGTTCTGGTTGTTGAAGACGAAGATGCGATACGGGATATGCTGTCAATCGTTTTACAACAAGCTGATTTTTTTGTGCTGACCGCACATGATACCAATCGTGCACAGCATGCCCTAAACGAAAAAAGGCCCGATTTGATTTTGCTGGACTGGATGTTGCCTGGTATTACCGGCGTCGAATGGGCCCGCCGCTTAAAAAAAGATGAGACCTTAAGAGATATTCCGATTATTTTATTGACCGCCCGGGGTGAAGAGGAAGATAAGGTTCGAGGGCTTGAAATCGGTGCCGACGACTATGTGACCAAGCCTTTTTCACCAAAGGAGTTAATTGCCCGTATTAAAGCGGTATTACGCCGCAGTGGCAAAATTCAGGATGATATTCAAATTGAAGCGGGCGATCTGGTGTTAAATACCGAGCAACACCGTTTGACCATTGGCGACCAACATTTGGAGGTTAGTCCCACTGAGTTCCGCCTGTTACAGTTTTTTATGACTCACCCGGATAAGGTATATAATAGAACCCAATTATTGGATAATGTCTGGGGGCGCAGTGTGTATATAGAAGAACGAACCGTTGATGTACATATCAGGCGCTTGAGAAAGATTCTTGCCGAGCATGGCCGTGACGACTTGGTGCAAACAGTACGAGGCTTTGGCTACAGGTTTTCCTTTACTGAACCCAAATAGATGAATTCAGGGCGCTATGAGGCCTATTTTGGCCTTTTTTTGTTTCTGTTCGCGTCCATTTTAAGTGCCGTTTTCGGGCATTTTTTGTATTTTTTATTGGTAATTCTTGTTTTTGCACTTGGCTATCAGCTATATCAGGTCAAACGCCTTGAAACCTGGTTGAGATTAGGCGGTGTAGGTAAAACCCCAAAGACCAAAGGTATCTGGGAAGGCATTTATTATCATGTTTACCGCATAAAAAAAAGCGATAAACGCCGTAAAAAACGCCTTGGCGAAATGATCAAACAATTCCGTAACTCAACCGCTGCTTTGCCCTATGCAGCCGTTGTGTTAGGCGACAATGATGAAATCGAGTGGATTAATAAAGTCGCCCGACAGACCCTGGGCCTGAAAAAATCCGATAAAGGGCAACGGCTGCCTAATCTGATCCGCAATCCGCAATTTTCTGACTATCTCAAACAATCACAAAAAAAAGCGCCGGTGACAATGCCATCCCCTATCGATAATTCGGTAACGCTGGAATTCAGGGTGGTCGAATATGGTGCGGGTTTACGCTTATTATTAGCCCATGACGTGACCAAGCTCAAAAATATGGAACGCATGCGCAAAGACTTTGTTGCTAATGTATCGCACGAATTGCGGACCCCGTTGACTGTGCTGAAAGGCTATCTGGAAACCTTGCAAGAATTTGACGATGGTCTGAACCCCCTGACTACCAGCTCCTTAAATCAAATGCGCGGACAAACCGAGCGCATGGAGCATTTGGTTAATGATTTGCTATTGCTTACCCGCCTGGAAACGCAAGAGAAAAAAAACGATTTCGTCGATATTAAATTGATGTTAAGTGAAATCTGCCATGATGCTAATACCTTGCAGGAAGCTCAGGGACGTGTCGAGTTATCGGTTGATTCGGAACTTGGCTTGCTTGGCGACGAAAAAGAATTACAGAGTGCATTCACCAATTTAATTATCAATGCAGTTAAATATTCTGCCAACGACAGTCCGGTGTTGGTCAAATGGACAGAGGATCAAGAGAACTTGAAACTGGATGTGAGGGACTTTGGCGAAGGCATTGCACCGGAAGAAATCCCGCGCATTACCGAACGTTTTTACCGGGTTGATGTTCAACGTAGTCGTAAACTGAGCGGGACTGGTTTGGGGCTGGCTATCGTCAAGCATGTATTGGCTCGGCATAACGCTGTTTTAGAGATAAATAGTACTGTTGGTGAGGGTAGTTGTTTCAGTTGTGTTTTTCCACTAAAAAAATCTGTTCGGCTTGCACAATTGCCGGAATTAGCCGAATAATACGGCCTATTTTTAGGGCATCAATTTCATATTTAACCAAGGTTTAACTACTATATAAACGCAGCAACTGCGAATATTTGTTCAATTTTTTACTCTTCGTGTATTAAGAATACCTCGCTACTTAGCATCACAATGTATTATTATTTGCCTGGATAATCTTTAGCTAAGATTTGAGAAAATCAGCGATTCAACTGGCTCGCTATCAATATACAATAATAAACGAGGAACCTAATGCCACTTGATATTCTTTTTACGGTTGCGGTAACAGCCGTCATCCAATCTATTTTCGGGGTTGGCGTACTGCTTTTTGGTACACCTATTTTGCTGTTATTTGGTTACCAATTTATTGATGCACTTATTGTGCTGTTACCGATTTCCATAGCGATCAACTCCTTTCAGATATTGAAGCACTACCGCCATATTGACCTGGGTTTTTATAAAAACGTATTACTGTATACGATTCCTTTTGTAGTGCTGTTTTTATTTGCTGTTACCTCTACAAAAATCAATATCAATTTTATTATCGGGTTATTTTTGGTTTTGGTGGCGCTTAAAAGTTTTTCTCCGGCCATAGAAAACCTGTTGAAATCGATGGTCAAATACCAAAAAATTTATCTTGCGGTCATGGGTATCATCCATGGTTTGACCAACCTTGGCGGGTCCTTGTTAACTGCAATTGTACATGGCAAAAATTATCCCAAAGATGTCACTCGAGTGACAGTGGCGGTGTGTTATGCAACTTTCGCCGTGTTTCAAATATTGACTTTAATGTTGGCTGTGGACAGCTTTGAAATCAGCTATCCGGACAATATGGCTTTTTTGCAATTTGGCGTAATCATTTATTTGATCACCGAAGAATGGGTTTATACCTCAATAGACAATGAAAAATACAGCAAGATCTTTGGTTTTTTTCTTTTGACCTCGGGATTGTTATTAGTCTCCAAAGCGTTTTAACCGGGAAGCAATTTAAAACAGGAATCAACAATGAATTTAAAAAAATTAAAAAAACTGGGTAATTTATTTTTAATCGGTGTCTTGGCTTTTTTACCGATTGTGGTTATTTTACAAATCGTCATTTTCCTTAAAGATGTAATTAATTTTATCTTTCACGCGGTATACGGATTTTCCGGTGGCTATTTATACACCGGTCTGGTGTTTGCTATTAGTTTCAGTGTCTTTACCTATATCGGCTACCGAGTCAGCGAAGGCCGATCTACCATTATTGCGGTAATAGATAACGTTATTGAGCGTATTCCTTTTTTTAACACCGTCTACCGGGTTACCAAAAAGGTCGTTAACATGATTACCGGTCATGAACAAAAGGATATCAGGGAAGTTGTTTATATCGAATACCCCAAAAAAGGTTTGTGGGTTCCCGCTTATGTGACCAATCGCAAGGATGAGATGTATGTCTTATTTGTACCTACATCCCCTAACCCGACTTCCGGTTTTACTATTATCGTGCATGAATCCAAAGTCGTTAAATCGGATATGAATATCGAGGAAGCAACCAGTTTTATCGTCAGTGTCGGTGTGGATTTTGAAAATGAAGATGAGTTGCATAAACTGTCATGAATGAGCTAGCTGCCGTAATCGGAGAAATCAGCTCCCTGGTTTGGGGGCCACCATTGCAGGTCTTGTTACTAGGTGTAGGCATTTATCTCACTTTGGTTTTAAAACTGCTTCCCTGGCGAAAACTGCTGAAGGCCGCTGCTTTATTATGGCAAGGCCGAAAAGCGACTGAAGCTGGTGATATCACCCCTTTTCAAGCGTTGATGACGGCATTGTCCGCCACCATTGGTACCGGTAATATTGCCGGTGTCGCGACTGCCATTGCAATGGGTGGTCCAGGTGCTGTGTTTTGGATGTGGCTGACGGCTTTATTCGGCATGGCGACAAAATACAGTGAAGCGGTTTTAGCGGTACATTACCGGGAAGTTGATGATCAAGGCAAGCATGTCGGCGGCCCCATGTACTACATTCGAAACGGACTTGGTGAAAAATGGGCCTGGCTGGGCTGGGCATTTGCATTATTCGGCACCATTGCCTCGTTTGGTATCGGCAATATGGTGCAGGCCAATTCGGTTGCTGATTCATTAAGTGGTTTATTTGGCATTGAGGACTGGCTGATTGGCTTGGTCATGGCCACTTTAACCGCCATTGTCATTTTAGGCGGTATCAAGCGAATTGCTGAAGTCGCGTCCTTTTTAGTACCTTTTATGGCGCTTGCATACCTGATTGGCGCAGTGACGATTATTTGTCTAAATATTGGACAGTTGCCGTCAGCTTTAATGTTAATCATAGGCAGCGCATTTAGTGGTAGCGCGGCAATGGGCGGTTTTGCCGGTGCCGGGGTTATGGCGGCGATACGCTTTGGCGTTGCGCGTGGCATATTTTCCAATGAAGCCGGTCTGGGCAGCGCTCCTATTGCACACGCTGCAGCAAAAACCAATGACCCGGTTGGTCAAGGTATGGTTGCGATGTTAGGCACCTTTATCGATACTTTGGTGGTTTGTTCCTTAACCGCCTTAGTCATTGTCATGACCGCAACTTGGGAAACCGGATTGAACGGTGCGGATTTATCCACGCGGGCTTTTGCCAATGGCTTACCCGGATTAGGTGGTTATATTGTTGGTTTAGGTTTGTCTGTATTTGCATTCACTACGATATTAGGTTGGAGTTATTACGGTGAACGCTGTGCGGTGTTTTTATTCGGCTCTAAGGCAGTGTTGATCTATCGTATCCTATGGGTTATCGCAATCCCTTTAGGGGCAATGGGTAAATTAACCTTGATCTGGTCTATATCAGATGTCATGAACGGTCTGATGGCTTTGCCGAATTTGATAGCACTGATCATGTTAAGTCCGGTTATTATTAAACTGACCAGAAGTTATACTGGTCAATAATTTACGATAGCACGGGGTGGAGATAAACGAATGCAACAATGATTTGTCGCATATTGAGGGCTGAAAAAAGCAAAATCAACCGGTCTTATACTCTCCGTATTCTTAAACACGAAGAGTAAGTAAGGAGATAAAGACCGGTTAATAAAGTAATTTAATTGTTGCTGTTTTTCTTGGATCGCAAGACAATAATTGAACCTAACAATACAGTCAGCATGATCAAGGCCCACTCAGACAAGGTTGGAATAGCATTGGGGTTTGCGTTATTTTTTTGAAAAACCCCAGGGTTGAGTTGCAGATTAGCAAAATTCGCTACCGCTTCTTTATTACTGTTCATCACCATGGTGCATTCATTACCATTGGGTTGATCGCAGTTAAACCAATTTCTAAACGTAGAACCATCATTTTCAATCGCAACCAAGGTGACCTGTTGGCCTTCTAGATAAGGTTCATCACAATCTATGGGGCAAGAAATACCCAAACCGGTTACAGAACCGTCACCAACAACTGATATGTTTAAATGATAGGTAATCATGACAAAGTTTGCGGTAACTGATTTATCACCATCCATGGACATGGTGCACTGCAAACCATCAGGGCTGTCGCAGTTATCCCAACCTTCCAGCTTGTAACCTTGCTCCGGCGTTGCCGTTAGCACCACTAGTTCACCGTTAAAATAATCTTCACTGCAATCCGATTGGCAATCGATTCCGGTACCTTGAACCGTTCCGCCGCCAGCATGGGTCACGTCCAGGTGATGTTGAACCGGAGGTTCAGTGTTGGTATAGAATTCACCAAAGTATTCGTTATCAATGGTATTGGTTTGATCCTTAATCTCGACACGATTAAAAGCCTGATCGGAAATCACGCCCAGAAAATTCAATACATTATCGTCGCCATTGAAATTAATCGTAGCAACAATGTTGGCGTTGTTTTTTAATAAAACTTGGAATGTCGAGTCAACACAGGGTTGAGGAGCGCCGCCTCCACAAGCTAGCTGATCTGTTGGTTCTGCAAAATAAAAGCCTAATGAATAAACCGATGCAGCCAGATCTACATTTAAATTTTCGGAATCACTGATGCCAATTTCATTACCGGGTATGATAGGCGAGAAATCGCCAATATGAAAACGGGTACTGGGTGCGGAAATAGTAAAGGTCGCACTGCCTAAAGTTTGGCTAGCTGCGGCATCACCTGGTATCGTGCCTAAATCCGGCAGATTCCCGGTAGCACTGATCGCGCCGGATTGGGTAATAAATTGAGTAAAATCATTAAATTGCAGTGTATCTGCGGCTACATTTAAAGATATTGCTGAAAGGATAATGCTTAATGAAATGTACAAGGATTTAATTCGCTTGAATTTTGTCATCCCTGCTCCTCCTTAATAAAGTTTTTAGTTAACGGCTTGTAAAGTTGCACCCTTGTCATGTCTATTGCTTAGTCTTTTTAATTCAGGCATTTATAGCTGAAAAATCGGCTATTCGCAAAAGATTGTATGGGTTGTATTCGAACAATACCATTATAGTTCGTAAATGGTGTATCCGATAGTTTAATTCAAAATATCTGAAATAGTAGTCGAATTAAACAAAAAAGAGGTTTTTTGGAGGTGGTTCACAAAAATGGAGATTAGGAAGTGAGGATGTACCTCCCACCTGCGCCGTAACGAACTTTTGTCCTTGAACCAAAGGTTCAAGTGGGCGTCTGACCGACACATAAGGCTTTCCGTAACACGGACATGCTCAACAATATCGGGGCTGACTCCCGGGGTAAATATAGGTCCAAGAAAAACCCAGAACGCTTCGAACGCTGCAGGAGATAGAACTATAGTTTACGGGGTTTTGCCGGAACTCACAATAGACAGATTGCTAGTTAAGCAAATTTTGGATCAGCTCAATGCATTTTCGATTTTTTCCCGTAATTGGGTAATGTATTTTTCAATACTGTTATCGATTCTAGATCCTTGTTTTTGCAGCTGCACCAGTTCATGGGCCAAATTTAGTGCTGCCATAACAGCTATGCGGTCCGAGCCGATGACTTTTCCGGAATCTTGAATTTCGTGCATCTGTTCGTCAAGCATTTGCGCGGTGTTAATTAAATCGCTACGCTCCTCTTGAGGACAGGCAACTTTGTATTGTTTGCCTAAAATAGTCAATGATAGCGGTTTTAATTGCTCACTCATGAACCATGCTCCATCGCTTTCAAGCGAGTGATCATGGCTTCGACCCTGGTTCTGGCCAAGGTGGTTTTTTCAATTAATTTCGCTTTTTCTTTGACCAGTTCTTCTTGTTTAATTTTTAAAGAACTGTTTTCATCTTTGATAGAATTATAAAGCTCGATCAAGGTATCCAGCTTTTCCTCCAGCGCTTGTAACTCCATTGGCGGATTTTGCTCATTTGTCATGATTGTCTCAATACTTATAATAGGGTGGCTAATTCAAAATCCAATTGAGAATGTGTGTGGACAACATATTAATAAATGGTGTTATTTTACTCTAATTCGGATTTAATATGGGTCTTTTTCTGCTGATCGGGATAGTTGCAGCACTGCCGTTTATTGTTAATCAATGTTAGCATAAGCTAAGCTTTTTTTTTAGACCCAAAACCAAATATCTGAACTTATGTCTTACCTGATCATCGAAAGCATTTGTCAACAATTAGATAACCCGGTCACAGCCGGTGAAGCCCACGGTATGGCTACCGCATTATTATGTGCAGACGAACGAACCGATGCAATGATATGGTTAACGGAATTGCTGAAGGATTCCAGCTCTGTTATTAATGACGAGGAGAAAGAAACCTTGTTGCTATTATTTGAGCAAACCCGGGATTTGATAAGCGCCGATGACTTTCGCTTCGATTTATTATTGCCCGATGATCAACAGCCTTTATTCGACCGCGCTGAAGCAGTCAAAAACTGGTGTCGGGGCTTTGCTTACGGAATTGGCCTGCACCCGCAAACGCAGGAGCTAACCGGAGATAGCCGGGAAATCGTTAAAGATATTATCGAATTTTCAAAACTGGACAGCGATGTTGAAGATGAAGAGGATGATGTGGCATTAATGGAAATCAGCGAATACATCAAAGTCACCGTACAGCTGTTAAAACAAGAGTTAAGTTCATGAAACTGCTTTTGAACCGCTATTTTTATCACTTTCTTTCCGCTCTGGTAGTCATTACCCTGCTGTTGTATTTTGCTGCCGAATTTATTATGGAATTATGGTGGTTCGATACCTTGAATTTATCGGTTTATTTCATTACCCGCGAATTATATAAGAATCTAATTGTACTTGCGGCCACGGTGTTTTTTTCCGGTTTGATCTATATCAATCTGGCGCTCGTACCAAAAATTTGTTACACAGGCATAAAGCAGTCTTTACCTGAGTCTGAATTAGACAAGCTGGAGCAAAAAAAAGCTTCATGGCTTTTTTCTAACAAAGTCTTAGTCCCTTTGGCGTTATTATTTGCAATGCCGATTTTGGTTTCAGTGTATCTGCATTGGGTTGATATGTTGCTGTATCTGTTCAGTAGTCAATCACCTTTGTTGGATCCGGTATTTAATCGCACTATCAATTATTATTTATTTTCATTTCCGGTTTTTACGCTACTACAAACGCAACTGATTAGCGTTTTATCGATATTATTGTTGACCGTTTGGTTGCTTTACCGAAATAAAATAAAAAAATTCAGGGAATTTGTCCCGGCGCTACCGAAACCGGCCAGAATTCATTTGAGTTTTTTGTTTGTGTTACTCGCCGGAGTGATTGCTTGGTCGATTTCATTTCAAGCCACTGAGCTGTTATATGTGAATGATAATGAACCGGTTTATTTCGGGCCGGGGCTAGTGGAAATGCGCTATGAATTGCCGCTGATTTGGCTGTCACTACTGGTTTTTATTGGCTTTGCCGCTAGCCTTCTGACTTACACTCATGCTCAACGCGGTAAAAAAGTAATGTTTTCCTGTTTGGTGGCGTTATTGCTTTTAACCGGTTTAAGGCAATTGGAATTTATTCCTGACCTGATCAAAAAACTGTATGTCAAACCCAACCCGTTACGCTCCGAGAAAGGCTTCATACAAAACCATATCGATGCAACCCTGGACGCTTTTGATTTAAGCAATGCGGAAATTATCCAATACCCGTTATTGTCTTCATTGACACCCAGTGTCAGCACCGAAATTTTTCAAGAACTTTATAACATCCCCTTATGGGACCATCAGTTATTGCAGGATGTGTTTAAACAATTGCAGGCGATCCGCTCTTTTTATACTTTTTCACCGGTGACTGTGGATCGTTATCATCTGCAAGGCAAAGAATATCAAGTGAACATTGCTGCCCGGGAATTGTTGTTGGATGGTTTACCCTATTCGGCACAAAACTGGGAAAACAGCCATATGAAGTATACCCACGGCTATGGGGCAGCGGTCAATCCCGCATCTCAGCGAGCCAACCACCCAATGCGCTGGTATTTAAGCGAACTGTCACTACAGACCGGGTATGAAAAATTTGAGTTGGACAAGCCGCAAATTTATTACGGACTCGGCAAATACCCTTACGCGATTGTACCTAACAAAGCGCCAACGCCCCCTTCTGCGACGGCCGATATGTTATCCGATTATCAAGGTAGCGGCGGCATGAAATTTTCGTCATTGTTAACTCGGATGATCTTTTCAGCGTTTATGAGCGACCCGAAAATCTTTTTTTCAACCAGTGTCACTGGTGACAGTAAATTACTGATCAGAAGAAATATAGTCGAACGTGTCAATGAAATCGCACCATTTTTACAATTAGACGCCAATCCCTATCCGGTGATAGCTGAAAAACGGATTTTTTGGATCATGGATGCATACACCACATCGGACCGTTATCCACTGGTCAGGCCTATTCCCAGCCCGATCATAGATAAGGAAAATTTCAACTGGCCTGAACAGCTCAATTATATTCGCAACTCAATCAAAATCGTGGTGGATGCTTATAACGGTTCTGTTGATTTTTATGTGGTTGATCCGGATGATGCCATTGCGCAAACCTATCGGCGTATTTTTCCGCATTTATTTAAACCTGCCAATCAGATCCCAAAACCGTTAATCAAACACTTAAGTTATCCTCAGGATTTGTTTCGTTTGCAAATGAAAATTTACAGTCGCTATCACCAAACCCGTCCGGAAGTATTTTATCAACAAAGTGAAGCGCTGGAATTGGCTCAGATGGGTGATGAAGTGGTAGAGCCTTATTATTTGACCATCGATATTCTGGATAAACCTGGTATCCCTGAATCAGAAAGGGAAAAATTCATCCTGGTCAGCCCTTTATCACCTATCGGTAGACACAATTTATATTCAATTGCCATTGCCGGATGTCTGAATATTGAAAATTGCAATGATCGCTACGCAGCGGACATTTTCGTTTATAATTTTCCAGAATCCATACAGGTTGACGGACCTTCGCAAATCAGCGCACTAATTGACCAGAACCCTAATATTTCCCGTCAATTCTCACTTTGGAATCAGGGTGGCTCAAAAGTTATTAAAGGACGCATGTTCATCATTCCTGTAGAGCGTACAATTTTATATATTCAACCCATTTATCTTGCCGCAACCAGCAAAACCGGATTCCCGCAATTGACCAAAGTGATCGTTGCAATGAACCAACAAACGGCAATTGGTGATACTATAGAAAAAGCCTATCAAAAACTGGCGAATCAACAAACCCAAGCGTCAACGCCGTGAAGCGTCGCTGATTTTAAAACAACTCACTGCAATGAAACAAAGCGAATTTAAAAAACGCCGTAAACTGTTAATGGAACAAATTGGTGATGGTAATATTGGTATAATTGCCAGCGCTTCAAATCGAACCCGAAACCGGGATGTCGATTACCCTTTTCGCCAAGATAGCGATTTTTATTATTTAACCGGATTCAAAGAGCCTGATGCCTTGGCAGTTTTTATCCCAGGCCGCAAACAGGGACAATATATTCTGTTTTGTCAGGAATTTGACGAGAAAAAAGCCTTATGGGAAGGTGCGCATCCCGGACTGGAAGGCGCGACTCGCGATTATGGCGCTGACGATGCGTTTCCTTTTGACGATATACACGACATTCTTCCCGGCATGTTGGAAAATAAAAGCAAAGTTTTTTATCCCATGGGCTGTAATCCTGATCTGGATCACCAGCTAATGGAGTGGACGACGCATATCCGCCAGCAAAGCCGCTCCGGTATTACAGCACCGGGTGAATTTGTCTCCATGGAGCATGTTCTGCACGAGATGCGGTTGTTTAAAAGTGCTGCAGAAATTCATTTATTACAGGAAGCAGCTGATATTTCGGCCCAAGCGCATATTCGCGCAATGCAGCAGTGCCAGCCGGGTAATTATGAGTATCAGATTGAAGCGGAAATCATGCATGAATTCTATAATGGGGGGCTGCGTCATTGTGCCTACCCATCGATTATTGCATCTGGGAAAAATGCCTGTATCCTGCATTACACTGAAAACAAAGATAAATTAAAAAAAGGCGATTTGCTGTTAATTGATGCAGGCGCCGAATGTGATCATTATGCTGCGGATATTACCCGGACATTTCCGGTATCCGGCAAATTCAATAATGCTCAGAAACAGCTTTATCAATTGGTGCTGGATGCTCAGCTTGCCGCCATTGAAAAGGTGCAACCCGGATTACCGTGGAATTTAGCGCATGATGTGGCGGTAGAAGTTCTCACTGCCGGTTTAATCAAATTGGGTTTATTAAAAGGTGAGTTACAGGACAATATTGATAACGAAACCTACAAACAGTTTTTCATGCATCGTATCGGTCACTGGCTGGGCATGGATGTACACGATGTCGGCGATTATAAGGTCGCGGAACAATGGCGATTGTTGGAACCGGGCATGGTCTTGACTATTGAACCCGGCCTATACATTCCTGCTGACTGTATGACAATAGATAAGCAATGGCGGGGTATTGGCATCCGTATCGAAGACGATGTACTGGTAACCCAATCCGGGCCACAGGTATTGTCAGAAAAGGTGCCCAAACATATTGATGACATTGAGAATCTGATGCAGGCACGCTAATGCAAGAGAATTATGATCTGGTGATTGTGGGCGGTGGCCTGGCCGGTAACTGTCTGGCGCTGGCGCTACAAAACAGCAGTTTAAAAATAGCCGTTATAGAAGCTCAGGACAGTGAGCAGCGACGAAATTCTCCTGCTGGAGACCGCGCGTTGGCTTTGGCTCAGGGTACGGTCACCATGTTGAATGCCTTGGATGTATGGCAACCCATACAAACTGCTGCGACAGCTATCGAAACCATTCATATCTCAGATAAGGGTCATTTTGGCAAAACCCGGCTTTATGCGGAACGGGAAGGTGTTGATGCACTGGGGTATGTGATCACCGCCCGTGATATCGAAAGCCATCTTGCCGATTGTGTTGAGCAGTCCGGCGTCGATGTATTGTGCCCCGGACGGGTTCAAGGCTTGATGTCCGGCCCCGACCAGATATGCATCAGTTTAAAACTGGATGGTCAATCCCACAGTCTTAATGCTAAGTTACTGGTTGGTGCCGATGGCGGCCAATCGACAGTAAGAAAATTATTAGCTATCCGGCAACAGGTTGTTGATTATCATCAGACAGCTTTGGTCACCACCGTGCAGACATCGCTACCCAACAACAATACAGCCTATGAGCGATTCACTGCATCCGGGCCATTAGCTATGCTGCCGGTGGCTAAAGACCGAATGGCAGTGGTGTGGACACGCAGCACAGAAGCGGCTGAGCAATTATGCAACACTAGTGAAACACGATTTATCTCAGAGCTGCAAGACTGCTTTGGGTATCGATTAGGGGAATTATCCTTATCTGCGCCTCGGCGGGCATTCCCATTACAATTAATTCGTGCCGAACAGATGTATTCCGGGCGTGCTTTAATTGTCGGCAATGCCGTTCATCAACTGCATCCGGTTGCCGGACAGGGCTTTAATCTGGGTTTGCGTGATGTCGTACAATTAGCGGAAATGTTGCTGGAGCAGCAAGAGTCAGAAGCTGATATC
>SPJK01031816.1_pt1 | contig 20173 bp, 17 predicted proteins | sample 3741771 | NCBI WGS metagenome assembly SPJK01 (sample SAMN10925997, study PRJNA522277) | cold seep metagenome | isolation source: Elba SIP-enriched marine methane seep metagenome, extraction at timepoint T2 | place: Italy: coast of Elba, Mediterranean Sea
CAGCGCAAAGATCTGGCCGAACAAGTCACCGTGATAGGCCGAAAACGCGACCAGATTGATATTCACCGCCAACAGCATCAGTTCAATCGACATCAGGATGACGATGACATTGCGACGGTTCAGGAAAATTCCGAACAGACCAAGCGCGAACAGGATCGCGGCGACTGTCAGATAGTGGCCAAGGCCGACAACCATTTCTCCGCCCATCGTTAAATCCCCCGGCCTGATTCGACTTTGACGATTTCAACATCGTCCTTCGCCGTAACCTCAACCTGACGGTCGATGCGCTGCTTCTTAACCCCATCGCGCTGACGCAGTGTCAGAACAATCGCGCCGACCATGGCAACCAGCAGCACCATCCCGGCACCCTGGAAGAGCAGGACGTAGTCGGTATAGAGCAGGTTCCCAATGGCCTTGGTGTTATGCGCATCAACGGCTGCCGGCACCGCTGCCGATGTCAGCCCCATCGCCGCATCACTCGCGACCCAGGATCCAACCAGCAGCGTTATCTCTGCGGCCAGAACCACGCCGACGGCAGCGCCGATCCAGACATACCGGCTCGCCCCCTTGCGGAGATCTGCAAAGTTCACGTCCAGCATCATGACGACGAACAAGAACAGGACCGCGACGGCCCCGACATATACGACCACCAGGATCATCGCCAGGAACTCCGCCCCCAGCAGGACGAAAAGCCCGGCTGCGTTGAAGAAGGCAAGGATCAGGAACAACACCGAATGAACGGGGTTCCGGGACGTGACGACCATTGCCGCGCACGCAATCGCGATAGCGGAAAAGACGTAAAACATGAAACTCGCGGCGGCCATCTCAGCTCTTTCCCCCGGTTTCCCCAAACGATGCCCCAACCGCCTTAGCGGTAGGGAGCATCAAGCTCCAGATTACGGGCAATTTCACGCTCCCAACGATCCCCGTTCGCGAGAAGCTTGTCCTTGTTATAGAACAGCTCCTCCCGGGTCTCGGCAGAAAACTCGAAATTCGGTCCCTCGACGACCGCATCAACCGGGCAAGCCTCTTGGCAATAGCCACAATAGATGCATTTCGTCATGTCGATATCGTAGCGCGTTGTCCGGCGGCTGCCATCGGCGCGCGGCTCGGCCTCAATCGTAATTGCCTGGGCCGGGCAGATCGCTTCACAGAGTTTGCAGGCAATGCAGCGCTCTTCCCCATTCGGATAGCGACGCAATGCATGTTCCCCCCGGAAGCGCGGGCTCAACGGCCCTTTCTCATAGGGATAGTTGATCGTGTGCTTCGGGCGAAACATCGCCTTCAGCGTCAACGCCATACCGCCCAAGAGTTCCTTCAGAAGGAAGGAGCTTGCGACGCGGTCTAAACTAGCCATCTCTCCTATCCTCCACTTAATTCACGTTCGGGACCATGTCGAAGGCCACCAGAACACCGGCGGTCAACACAACCCAAGCCAAAGATAACGGCAGAAATACCTTCCACCCAAGGCGCATCAGCTGATCATAGCGATAACGCGGGAAGGTCGCCCGAACCCACAGGAAACAGAACAACACCAGCGCGATCTTCAATGCGAACCAGATGACGCCCGGCACCAGATTGAAAGGGGCTATATCCAGCGGCGGCAACCATCCGCCGAGGAACAGAACGGCGGTCATGCCGCTCATCAGGATCATATTCGCGTATTCACCCAGAAAGAACAGGGCGAAGGCCATTGCCGAATATTCGACGTTATAGCCGGACACCAGCTCCGCTTCCGCCTCCGGAAGATCGAAAGGCGCCCGGTTGGTCTCTGCAAGCGCCGAGATGAAGAAGACAACGAACATCGGCAGCATTGGGATACAGAACCAGACCGTCTTCTGGGCTTCCACGATATTTGTCAGGTTCAACGACCCGACACAGAGCAGCACCGAGACAATGACAAAGCCGATTGAAACTTCATAGGACACCATCTGCGCCGCAGAGCGGAGCGCGCCCAGGAAGGCGTATTTGGAGTTAGAAGCCCAACCCGCGATGATGATGCCGTAAACCCCTAGTGACGAGATCGCGAAAAGATACAGAACCCCGACATTGATATCTGCCAGGACCATGCCTTCATCGAAGGGAATGACCGCCCAGGCGATCAGCGCCAGGATGAAGGTCAGCATCGGGGCGATCAGGAACAGCGCCCGGTTTGCCCCGGCCGGAATGACAGTTTCCTTCAGGAACAGCTTCAATCCATCGGCAAAGGGTTGCAACAGCCCGAAAGGACCAACGACATTCGGGCCCTTACGATATTGCATCCAACCGATGACCTTCCGCTCCGCCAGCGTCAAATAGGCGACGGAGATCAGGATCGGAACGGTGATGCACAGGATATAGATCACGTTCACGATCACCGGGAACGCAAAGCCGGACCACCAGGCGCCGGCGAAAAGGGTTTCGAACTCAGCCATCGGTGCCGGTCCCTTCCGTCTCGCCGCCCAACACAAAGGTTCGGGTGCATTCGGCCATGGTCTCAGATGACCGGCTGATCGGGCAGGTCATGTAGAAGTTACCGACCGGGCTCTCGAAAGGTGCTGCGTCCATGTCGCCGGCCTCTCCAAAGTCGCCCCAGTCGCCTGCAGCGGCCTCGTTGACCTGTGCCAGATGCGGGTGCGCCTTGCGCATCGCGATCCGTAGGGCATCGAAGCTGTCATAAGGCAGCGTCTTGCCGACCTTACCCGACAAGGCGCGCAGGATAGCCCAGTCTTCGCGAGCATCACCCGGCGGGAAGGCCGCACGACGTGCAAGCTGTACCCTGCCTTCGGTATTCACATAGGTCGCGTTCTTTTCGGTATATGCAGACCCGGGCAGGATCACATCCGCCGCATGGGCGCCTGCATCACCATGATGCCCCTGATAGACGACAAAGGCATCTTTCAGCGCGTTCATGTCGATCTCATCAGCGGCCATCAGATAGACCAGCTTGACCTTTCCGGCCTGCGCCTTCTCAAGGATGCCAGCGGTGTCGAGCCCGCGCGCGCCCTTCGGCAGGAAGCCGACATCCAAACCACCGACACGACTCGCCGCGCTGTGCAGGACACTGAAGCCATTCCAGTCATCGGAGACCATGCCGCAGTCATCGGCGATCTTCTTGGCAGCCGCCAGCACCGCAGCGCCATCGGCCCGTGCCATCGCACCGGAGCCCAGGATCAACATCGGACGCTCGGCTTTCTTAAGAACCTCGGCAAAGCTGTTCTTGCCGTCGCCAATGTCCTTCAGTGTTTCCGGTCCGGCGCCCAAATACTGAGCGTCATAAGTCGTCTTGAAGTTCGGGCCGACAACACCGACTTCCAGATCACCAGCAAGCCAGCGCTTGCGGATGCGAGCATTGATGATCGGCGCTTCCCGCTTCACGTCAGCCCCGACGATCAGCAGCGCATCGGCCTCATCAATCCCGGCAATGCCAGCATTGAACAAATATGATCCGCGCGGTCCATCACCCAGCTTCGCGCCATCCTGGCGACAATCGCGGTTGGGTGAGCCCAGGCCGTCCATCAGGCCCTTCAACGCATAGAGCGTTTCGACATCCGCTTGATCGCCGGCAATCGCCGCGATCTCTCCGCCCTTCAGACCATCGGCAGCCTTTGCGATGGCCGCGAAGGCATCATCCCAGGTTGCCGCCTTCAGCTTGCCATCGGCGCCGCGCACATAGGGACGGTCGAGCCGTTGGGCCTTCAGACCATCACAGGCATAACGCGCCTTATCGGAAATCCATTCCTCGTTCACATCCTCATTCAGCCGCGGCAGGACCCGAAGAACTTCGTTCCCACGCGTGTCGATGCGGATGTTGGAGCCGACTGCGTCCATGACATCGACGCTTTCAGTCTTCTTAAGCTCCCAGGGGCGTGCATTGAACGCGTACGGTTTGGACGTCAGCGCACCGACCGGACATAAGTCAATGACATTGGCTGATAATTCACTATCGACAGCTTTTTCCAGAGACGAGATTTCAGCGCCCTCACCCCGGTTCAGCAGGCCGATTTCTTCCTGCCCGGCGACTTCAGCGATGAAACGTACGCAGCGGGTACAGTGGATGCAGCGGGTCATGATCGTATTGATCAGCGGCCCCATATACTTGTCCTTCACTGCGCGCTTGTTTTCATCAAAGCGCGAGGAGCCGGACCCAAAGGCCACGGCCTGATCCTGCAGATCGCATTCACCACCCTGGTCACAGATCGGACAGTCAAGCGGGTGATTGATCAACAGGAATTCCATCACCCCCTTGCGGGCCTTTTCGACCATCGGGGTATCAGTGAAGATTTCCATATTCTGGCCGACTGGCAATGCACAGGAAGCCGCCGGTTTCGGCGGGCCCGGCTTCACCTCAACCAGGCACATCCGGCAGTTCCCGGCAATCGAGAGCCGTTCGTGATAGCAGAAACGCGGGATTTCCACCCCAGCCTGCTCGCACGCCTGAAGCACGGTCAATCCCGCTTCAACTTCGTGCTCTTCACCGTTAATCTTTACCGTCGGCATTGGGCGCCCCTCGATAACTTATTCAGCTGCGGCCGGGACTTGGACCCGGGTGCGGTTTTTGATGCGGTCTTCGATTTCGTCGCGGAAATGGCGGATCAGGCCTTGGATCGGCCAGGCCGCGGCATCGCCGAGTGCACAGATGGTGTGACCTTCGATCTGTTTGGTGACCTCAAAGAGCGTATCGATCTCTTCAATCTCCGCCTGACCTTTGACCAGTCGGTCCATCACCCGCCACATCCAGCCGGTGCCTTCCCGGCAAGGTGTGCACTGGCCGCAACTTTCATGCTTATAGAAATAGCTGAGCCGCGCGATAGCCTTGATGACGTCGGTGCTTTCATCCATCACGATGACCGCCGCCGTGCCCAGGCCGGACTTCACTTCCTTCAGCGCATCGAAATCCATCAGCACGTCGCTGCAGGTATCCTGCGGCAACAACGGTACGGAGGAACCACCCGGAATGACCGCCTTCAGGTTTTTCCAGCCGCCACGCACACCGCCGCAATGTTTTTCCAGCAGCTCCTTCAGCGGGATCGACATCGACTCTTCGACGTTGCAGGGCTTCTCCACATGGCCGGAGACACAGAAGAGCTTCGTGCCCTCGTTCTTCTCCCGCCCGAAGCCGGCAAACCATTCGGCGCCGCGTCGCAGGATTTCGCCCGTGACCGCGATGCTCTCCACATTATTCACCGTGGTGGGACAGCCATAGAGACCCGCCATCGCCGGGAATGGCGGCTTCAGGCGCGGTTGGCCCTTCTTGCCTTCCAGGCTTTCCAATAGTGCGGTTTCTTCGCCACAGATATAGGCGCCGGCACCATGGTGCATATAAATCTCGAAGTCATAACCAGACCCGCAGGCGTTCTTGCCAACCAGTCCTGCTTCATAGGCTTCCGCAATCGCCGCTTCCATCACCCGATATTCCAGGCGGTATTCCCCCCGGATATAGATGTAGCAGGCATGGGCATCCATCGCGACGGAGGCCAGCAGGCAGCCTTCAATAAACGTATGCGGATCGTTCCGCATGATTTCCCGGTCCTTGCAGGTCCCAGGTTCGGATTCATCCGCATTCACCACCAGGTAATGAGGGCGCGGCCCCACTTCCTTTGGCATGAACGACCATTTCAGGCCGGTCGGGAAACCCGCCCCACCCCGGCCCCGCAATCCGGACGCCTTAACGGTTTCGGTAATCGTTTCACGCCCAAGTTCGATCAGCGCCTTGGTATTATCCCAGGCCCCGCGCTTCTTGGCGCTTTCCAGGTTCCATGGGTGATACCCATAGAGATTCTGGAAGATACGGTCCTTATCGGTCAGCGGAACGTAGCCGGCACCCATGTCCTCGTCCCCTTCCCTTAGCTCTGCGGCATCTGAGGGGCACGCCCCTCAAGCAGCGTTTGCGGTCCACCCAGCGGCTCAGAACAGCTTCGGCCATTTTGAGGACCCGGAGGAACCTGTTCACCCTTCGCCAACCGCTCCATGATATCGATCAGGCTTTCCGGCGTCAGGTCTTCATAGAAATCATCATTGATCTGCACCATCGGCGCATTGCAGCAGGCGCCCAGGCATTCAACTTCCAACAGGGTGAACTTCCCGTCTTCGGTCGTCTCGCCATGATGGATACCGAATTTCTCGGTAACCGCCGCGCTCAAATCTTCCGCGCCGCGCAGCATGCAAGGCGTCGTCCCACATAGCTGAATATGGAATGCGCCAACCGGGTTCAGATTGATCTGGGTGAAGAAGGACGCAACCTCCATCACGCGGATATAGGGCATATCGAGAATTTCAGAGATATGGGCAATCGCCGCCGGGGTCACATAATGCCCGCCTTCGTGGTTCTGCTCCTGCGCCGCAAACAGGCAGGCCAGCACCGCCGACTGCTTCCGGTCGGCCGGATATTTGGCAATATTTCGGTTCACCTCTTCGAGGTGTTTACCGGTAAATTCGAAGCTCTCGCTCATTCAGCCAATCTCCGACAAGACAACAGGGGCCGACCTAGCGGTCGATCTCCCCAAACACAACATCATAGGACCCCAGGATGGCGACGGAATCCGCCAGCATGTGCCCCTTGCAAACATGATCCATCGACTGCAGATGCGCATATCCCGGCGCCCGGATCTTGCAGCGATAGGGTTTATTACTGCCATCCGCGACCAGATAGACACCGAATTCGCCCTTCGGCGCCTCGACAGCGGTATAGGTCTCACCCGCCGGGACGTGAACACCCTCGGTATAAAGCTTGAAGTGATGGATCAGTGCTTCCATCGATGTCTTCATATCGGCGCGGCGTGGCGGGGCAGCCTTGCTGTCCTCTGCCAGGACCGGTCCTGCCGGCATTTTGGCGAGACACTGCTTGATGATTTTCAGGCTTTGCCGCATCTCTTCAACACGCACCAGATAGCGGCTGTAGCAATCACCATTCTTGCCAACCGGGATATCAAAATCCATCTGGTCATAGACGTCATACGGCTGTGACTTTCGCAAATCCCAGGGAATCCCGGATCCGCGCAATACCGGTCCGGTCATCCCCCAGGCATAGCATTCTTCTGGAGAGATGATCCCGATATCGACAGAGCGCTGCTTGAAGATACGGTTCTCGGTCAGCAGCGATTCCATGTCATCCATGAATTTCGGGAACTGATCGGCCCATTCCAGAAGCTTCGCAGGCATATCCGCCGGCATATCCTGGTGGACACCGCCAACCCGGAAATAAGCCGCGTGGAGCCGGGCACCGCAAACGCCCTCATAGAACTCCATCAGCTTCTCGCGCTCTTCAAAAGCCCAGAGCATCGGGGTCATCGCCCCGACATCCATCGCATAGGCCGGCACGTTGAGAAGGTGGTTCAGGATACGCCCGACCTCACAGAACAGGACCCGCATATACTGTCCACGTTCCGGCACTTCGAGGCCAAGCAGTTTCTCCGCCGCCAGACAGAAGGCATGCTCCTGATTCATCGGCGCAACATAATCGAGGCGGTCGAAATACGGGATCGCCTGCATATAGGTCTTGTATTCGATCAGCTTTTCGGTGCCGCGATGCAGAAGACCGATATGCGGGTCGAGGCGTTCGATAACCTCCCCATCCATCTCCATCACCATGCGCAGCACGCCATGCGCCGCCGGGTGCTGCGGACCAAAGTTCATCGTCAGCGTTTTGATCGTCGGATCCCGGTCGGTTCCGCCCAGGCTCACATTTTGGCTTTCGGCGACACTCATGCCTTGTCCCCTTCAGCTTGGGCCGCATCGCCCTCACCCGCCTTCTCATCACCCGGTAGTGTGGGGGTCATCCCTTCCCACGGGCTCATGAAATCGAAGCTCCGGAATTCCTGGGTCAGCTTCACCGGCTCATAGACAACACGACGCTGCTCATCATCATAGCGCATCTCAACAAAGCCGGTCAGCGGGAAGTCTTTACGCTGGGGATGCCCCTCGAAACCATAGTCGGTCAGAATGCGACGCAAATCCGGATGGTCGGAGAAGAACACCCCATACATGTCCCAGATCTCGCGCTCATACCAATCAGCAGAGGGCCAAATCGCGGCGACAGACGGCACAGGTGTATCTTCATTGGTCACAACCTTCAGCCGGATACGCTGGTTGTGCTTGAAGGACAGCAGATTATAGACAACGTCAAAGCGCTTATCGCGGGCCGGATAGTCGACACCACAGATATCCACACACATCTTGAACAGACAGTTCGCGTCATCGCGCAGGAACTTGGCGATTTTGGTCAGCGCGCCAAGTTCGACCTCCAGGATCAACTCACCCGCGATGATCTGCGTGTCGGCGATGCCGGAAGCAATCTTTGCTTCGACATAGTCCGCAAGCTCTTTAATCGCGCTCAAATCGTTCACCATGACTTTCGCACCATGACCTTCGCACCATAACCTTGGGAAACCACACCGCCTTAGCGGGCGATCGTCCCGGTTCGCCTGATTTTCTTCTGCAGCTGCAGAATACCATAGACCAGCGCCTCCGCCGTTGGGGGGCAACCGGGCACATACACATCCACCGGCACAATTCTGTCGCAGCCGCGGACAACGGAATAACTGTAGTGATAATAGCCGCCACCATTGGCGCAGGAGCCCATCGAGATCACCCAGCGCGGCTCTGCCATCTGGTCATAGACCTTACGCAGTGCCGGCGCCATTTTGTTGGTCAGGGTGCCGGCAACGATCATTACATCGGATTGGCGCGGGCTGGCGCGCACAACGACGCCGAAGCGGTCGAGGTCATAGCGCGGCATATAGGCATGGATCATTTCCACCGCGCAGCAAGCAAGACCAAAGGTCATCGGCCACATGGAACCGGTCCGTGCCCAGTTCGCCAGCTTGTCGAAATTGGCGACGACAAAGCCCTTGTCCTGAAGCTCATCATTGACCGTGCGCAGAATGGCATTCTGATCGGCACCGGCAGGCACAGGGGCACCCGCCCCTGCGGTAGCACCAGAACCCGTTATGATCGACTGATCGCTCATCCCAAATCTCCACCCCATATCAGCGCCCTTGAAAGCGGCTGCAGGGCTACTCCCATTCCAAGGCGCCTTTGCGCCATTCATAGATGAACCCGATGGTCAGCACGCCCAGGAAGATCACCATCGACCAAAATCCAAAGACGCCGATTGTTCCCAGGCTTACCGCCCAGGGAAACAAGAAGGCTACCTCCAAGTCGAAGATGATGAAAAGCAGGGTTACCAGATAGAAACGCACATCAAATCGCGACCGTGCGTCATCAAAGGCTTCGAACCCGCATTCATAGGCAGATAGTTTTTCCGAATCGGGATGCTGCCTAGCAACGATCATGCTGGCGACAATCATCACCAACGAAAGCCCGATCGCGACCAGCAAAAACAGCAGGATCGGTAGATATTCCCGAAGTAGATCGTCCATGACCCCGTCACATCCCCTTTCGAAGCCGGAACACCATATTTATCAAGGTGATTATGCGCCGCAACAACGGCCCCGTCCACCTCAACACGGCATCGAATAAACATTCGTCTCGCATGCCCCGCCCGGACCGTCAAGCAGAGCTGATGGGACCGGGTGCCGCAGTGCGATCACTCCCCCCAGATCGTAGCGCAAATTCATTAACGAAAGCTTGTTCACAGATAAAGGCTAAGCGGATCACATTATCCACCCAGTTCGCCTATAATATACATATTTGGAAGAAAGTGGCGGGAGCGACGGGGCTCGAACCCGCGACCTCCGGCGTGACAGGCCGGCACTCTAACCAACTGAGCTACGCCCCCGCGTTGGATGAGCGCTCTGATACTGGTGGGGGCATGCCGTGTCAAGCGATCAACGAAACTTCTTTACGCTTTTTTGTCAAAGCATTGCCCTCCCCTATTTGACCAGCACGGATGAACCGACTACGACACCATGAAGGACGCGGAGAAACGCAAAAACAGAGGAAGGCGTCTATGCGGATTTTGATCGTTGGTGGGGGCTCTGCAGGTTGGATCACAGCCGCCTATTTGGACCGCTCGCTCAATGGCCGGGGCAAGAAAGAAGTCCTGGTCGGCCTGATTGAGTCGTCACGGATTGGCCGTATTGGCGTTGGGGAAGCAACCATCCCCACCATGAAGCGCACGCTCGCCAATATCGGTATTCCCGAACGCGACTTTATCAAGGCCGCCGATGCGACCTTCAAGCAAGCGATTCGCTTCGATAACTGGGTCCGTCCCGGACATAAATACTACCACCCATTCGACCGGCTGACTGCCAGCCGCTTCGACAGGCACGGCTTGCGCTATCTCGGCTCTGACCGCTCCGTTCCCTTCGCGGATATGGTGACGCCGCAAACCGGCATGTGCGAGGATGGTTTGGCCCCCAAGCGCCTTGTTGATGAGGATTATGAGGGCAATATGCCCTACGCCTATCACATGGATGCAGAAAAATTTGCAGATTATTTGCGCGATCTATCGATCTCGCGGGGGGTGAAGCATATCGTCGATGACGTCGTCGATGTCGAGCAGGCGGAAAATGGTGATGTGCGGGCCGTAAAAACCGCGACCGGCACACGGATCGAGGCGGATCTGTTCATTGATTGCTCCGGCTTTGCCCGCGTGCTCATCGGCAAAACGCTGAAAGTGCCCTACCAGGAATTCGGAGACTGGCTGCTCTGTGACAGCGCTTGCGCGATGCAAGTACCCTATGATGTCTATCGCCGCGAAAACATCCGCTCTTATACGACTGCAACAGCCCTGACTTCAGGCTGGACCTGGGATATCGGCCTTCGGAACCGACGCGGAACCGGTTATGTGTTCTCCAGCGAATTTATTTCCGATGAAGATGCGGAAAAAGAGCTGCGCGCGCATGAAGGTCCCCATTGCAAAGACCTGAATGCCCGGATTCTGAAATTCAAGACCGGCCGTGTGGAGCAGGCCTGGAAGAACAATGTTGTCGCCATTGGTCTCGCGGCTGGCTTCCTGGAGCCCCTCGAATCAACCGGCCTCTTCTTTGTCGAGGAAGGCGTTGATTACCTGTGTGAGCTATTCCCAAGATTGGGATCCATGGAGCATAACCGCGCGATATATAACGAAAAAATGCGATCCCGGTATGTGGAGAGCCTGGACTTCATCAATCTTCACTATGTTCTGTCACAACGCGATGACACGCCGTTCTGGCGGGAAGCGCGGGAGCGAATCACCCCCAGCCTCAAAGCAATGCTTGAACGCTGGAATGAGAAACCGCCGAGCCGCCTAGACCTCTCTGACCAGCAGCAGCTCTTCAGTCATATCAACTACGAATTCATTCTGTATGGCATGGAATGGGCACCGGATGCGGTCGCGAAACCCTTGCCCGGAAGCCAACCGCCGAACGGCGATTTGATCCATCAAATCGGTGTCGCCGCCCGGAAGGGACTGATGGCGCATGAAAAGCTGGTGAATGACTATGCCGATGGCAAACAGCCGAAGAAAAAGCCAGGCAGCAAAGGTAAACGGTCATCGAATGCCAAGGTTCAACCATCAAGCGCCTGGTAAGCCTATACTCTGAAGGGAAAGTTCATGAAATTGAGGAAATTCGGTACCACCGGCACGACTGTATTCCCGCTTGGATATGGCGCAATGTCGCTGACAAATTTCTATGGCGAGATCGATGATGCCGGCGCGGATGCCGTCCTGACCAAGGCGCTCGACCTCGGGATTGACCATCTGGATACCTCCAACATCTATGGGCTGGGGGTGTCAGAGACCCGAATTGGGGCTTTCCTTGCCAAACAGGGCAAGCAGCGGGACGGTTTTTTCAAGATCGCGACCAAGGCTTCCATCGTCCCCTCCAAGGACGGGCCACCAAGCTTCAACAACAGCGCCGACCATCTGGAATCTGAGTTGGACAAATCCTTGGGACGGCTCGGCGTCGATTCGGTGGAGCTGTTCTACATTCACCGACGGGAGGCCACGCGCCCGATTGAAGAGGTCACGGAAACACTGGCCGGCTTGATCAAAAAGGGGAAGATCCGGCAATTTGGATTCTCCGAAATTGCACCGACATCGCTTGCGACAGCTGCAGCAATTCATCCGGTCGGCGCCGTCCAGTCGGAATATTCCCTGTCCACGCGGTACCCTGAGCTCGGCCTCGTTCAACGCACGAAGCAGCTGGGCACCACGATGGTTGCGTTCAGCCCAGTTGGACGCACCCTTTTGACCGACCATCCGGTGACACGGGAGAAAGCAGAGACAATCGCCTTCCTGAAGACGAATGAACGTTTTATCGAGCCCAACCTGACGCGGAACCGCGACGCGACGGCCGACTTCAGAAAGCTCGCCGCCGATCTGGGTATCACCGCCGCCGGCCTCGCCATCGCCTGGCTGCTGCATAAGGATGACCATATCATCCCGATCCCCGGCACCCGCTCCCCGCAACGCCTCGCTGAGATGGCCGCCGCTGTTGAGGTGACGCTAACCGACAGCGACCTCGCCGAAATCGACCGCATCCTCCCGGTCGGGTGGGCGCATGGCGACCGCTATACCCAAGGCCAATGGAATGGCCCGGAGAAATACTGCTAACCCTGACGGGCGCAGGCGCGCGCTGATTGTCGATGGAAAAAATGGTGGGCGGTGACGGGCTCGAACCGCCGACCCTCTCGGTGTAAACGAGATGCTCTCCCAGCTGAGCTAACCGCCCGGGTATGGGCGGGATATCGCATGGCAGGGCGGGCTTGGCAACGCCCCTGCGGGTACCTTTTTCACAAAACTTCAAAGATCGTCGGCTGAACGGATCAGAGCATGACTTTTGCGATGGTGTAAAAAGCAAATCGGCCGCTTCGAGGTGAAGCGACCGACTGGCTTAAAACAGAATCGTTGTCGTAGCTGTAGCCGTTGAGGCTTAGCTGTTGACCGCGTCTTTCAGGCCTTTACCAGCCTTGAACTTCGGCTGGTTCGACGCTGCAATGGAGATTTCAGCACCGGTCTGCGGGTTCCGGCCTTTGGTAGCGGCACGGTGCGAGACGCTGAAGGTGCCGAAGCCGACCAGGCGCACTTCGTCGCCACCCTTCAGTGCAGAGCTGATTTCTTCGAAGACGGCGTCGACGGCTGAACCGGCATCACCTTTGGACAGACCGGAAGACGACGCAACTGCCGCCACGAGATCATTCTTGTTCACGATAGACCCCCTTTATGGATTCGGGATTGATAAAACTAAGTTACACGGTGCGGGAGACGAATAAGGCCTGAATGAAGTCGCTCTGGCCACTGTACTCGGCCCGCCCGAATGCCCAAAGTCTATGCCGAGCCTGCTACCAGCGTCAATTTGAAAGGTCTTAAAAACCGCAGAATTCCGGGCTTTTTTAATAAAATGAGATGATTCATAGCAAGACGCCCCGGTTATCCCCAACGCAACCGAACGAAAGGGGACCGGGGTGCCAAATTTCGGCTGAATTGTGGACGAAAACCGGGACTGATTCGGATATACTGGCTAAAGAGATCGCCGTTAGTGTTTAACGACGGAGCCGATCCCTTCCCCTTCTTCCAAAACCGGGACCGATTCGGCGTTTTCAGCCTCATCATCCTCGGTCCAGTCGATTGGCGTATAGGGTTCGCTAAGCGCTGTGGAAAGCACCTCTTCCACCGTGCGGACTGGAATAATCTCCAGATCCTTCTTCACGACATCGGGGACATCCGCCAGGTCTTTCTCGTTATCCCGCGGGATCAGCACCGTCTTGATCCCACCGCGCAAGGCAGCCAGAAGCTTTTCCTTCAGCCCGCCAATCGGCAAAACGCGACCGCGCAGTGTCACTTCGCCTGTCATCGCGACATCACGCCTAATCGGAATACCAGTCAGGACCGAAACGATGGAGGTGACCATGGCCACCCCGGCTGATGGGCCATCCTTCGGCGTTGCCCCTTCAGGCACATGGACGTGGATATCCCGTTTCTCAAAGGCCTTTGGCGAAATTCCAAAACTCGGCGCGCGGCTTTTGATCAAGTTTTCCGCAGCCTGGATGGATTCCTGCATCACATCGCCCAGCTTACCGGTCTTGGTAACCTTGCCTTTACCGGGCAGCGTCACGGATTCGATGGAAAGCAGTTCCCCACCAACCTCAGTCCAGGCCAAGCCGGTGACGACACCGACCATGTCCTCTTCCTCGATCTCACCGAAGCGATATTTCTTGATGCCCGCAAACTTGCCGAGATTAGCCGTGGAGATGCGGATTGAAGTCACATCTTCCGACATCATGATCTCTTTGACCGACTTCCGGGCAAGATTTGCGATTTCGCGTTCGAGATTACGAACGCCGGCTTCTCGCGTGTAGTACCGGATCAGATCACGGAGCGCATTGTCAGAGATGCTCCATTCATCATCCTTCAGCGCATTTTCCTTGATCTGTTTTGGGATCAGGTGGCGCTTTGCGATTTCGATCTTCTCGTCTTCGGTATAACCGGGGATCCGGATGATCTCCATCCGGTCCATCAGCGGCTGCGGCATGCGCAGCGTGTTTGCCGTGGTGACGAACATGACATCGGACAGATCGTAATCGACCTCAAGATAGTGGTCGTTGAACGTACCGTTTTGCTCCGGATCAAGGACTTCGAGCAGCGCCGAAGACGGATCGCCGCGCCAATCGGCGCCAAGCTTATCGATCTCATCCAACAGGAAGAGTGGGTTTGAAGTTTTCGCTTTCTTCATGCCCTGCACAACTTTGCCCGGCATCGACCCGATATAGGTCCGGCGGTGACCACGCACTTCGGACTCATCACGCACACCACCGAGGCTCATGCGAACGAAGTTCCGGCCCGTCGCCTTGGCAATCGACTTGCCGAGTGAGGTCTTACCCACACCGGGGGGGCCGACGAGGCACAGGATCGGGCCTTTCAGCTTCTTCTGCCGTGATTGGACCGCGAGATATTCAAGGATACGTTCCTTGACCTTTTCGAGCCCAAAATGATCATTGTCGAGGGTCTCCTGCGCGTGCGGGAGATCCTTATTGACCCGGGAGCGCTTCTTCCACGGAATGCCGAGCATCCAATCCAGGTAGTTCCGAACCACCGTCGCTTCGGCAGACATTGGGCTCATCGAGCGCAGTTTTTTCAACTCCGCCAAAGACTTTTCCTTGGCTTCCTTGGAAAACTTGGTCTTCTCGATCTTTTCCTCAAGCTCAGCCAGCTCGTCCTTGCCATCCTCGCCATCGCCCAGTTCCTTCTGAATGGCCTTCATCTGCTCATTCAAATAGTACTCGCGCTGGGTTTTCTCCATCTGGCGCTTGACCCGATTGCGGATGCGCTTTTCAACCTGCAGGACGCTGATCTCACCTTCCATGAAGCCGAAGATTTTCTCCAACCGACCGGTGATGGAATCGATCTCGAGAAGTTCCTGCTTCTCCGGAATTTTAAGGGTCAGATGCTGCGCAATGGTGTCAGCCAGCTTAGAAGGATCGTCGATCTGGTTGATCGAGATCATGACCTCCGCCGGGACCTTCTTGTTGAGCTTGATATACTGTTCGAACTGCCCGACCACGGCACGGCCAAGCGCTTCAAGCTCTGCCATATCTTCTTCCGGCTCGGGCAAAAGGCTCGCTTCCGCCTGGAAGAATTCTGGATTGTCGACGTAGTTCTCGATCCGCGCACGCTGAACGCCTTCGACCAGGACTTTAACAGTCCCGTCGGGCAGTTTCAGCAGCTGCAGGACAGTCGCGACCGTTCCCAGCTCGTAAATATCTTCAACCGCCGGGTCGTCATCGCTTTCATTCCGTTGCGTCGCCAGCAGGATTTGCTTGTCATCCTGCATTACATCTTCAAGGGCGCGCACCGACTTATCGCGGCCGACAAAAAGTGGCACGATCATATGCGGAAAGACAACAATGTTACGAAGCGGCAGGACCGGGAAGACGTTGGTTTGGCGGTCTTCAATCATGTTTTCTTACACCTTGTATAGCGCGCCCCTGTTTCGGCAGCGGGCTGTGTCGAAATCCCCCCGACAACACCGTGAAGGCATTTCGGTTCGTAACGCGTCCGTCGAAATAGACCGGTCGATCAGAATAACCGATTCCCTGGCCACAGGCCCAGAGCAATCGAACTGCTTCCCCGTATCAGATACCTAGGAAGCGCTCGATTCAATTTCGTCGCGGCGTTCTGAATAGATGTAGAGAGGCTCTGCCCTGCCTTCAACCACCTCGCGGTTGATAACAGCTTTTTCGATACCTTCCATGCCGGGCAGATCATACATCGAATCAAGCAGAATGCTCTCCATGATCGCGCGGAGCCCCCGGGCACCGGTTTTGCGTTCAATCGCTTTACTGGCGATTGAGCCCAGCGCATCGGTCGTGAACTCCAGATCCACACGCTCCATCTCAAAGAGCTTCTGGTACTGCTTCACCAATGCATTACGCGGCTTGGTCAGGATATCGACCAGAGCGTCCTCGTCCAAATCGGTCAGGGTCGCAATCACCGGCACACGGCCGACGAATTCCGGGATCAATCCGAATTTGAGCAGATCTTCCGGTTCGATCTCCTGCAGGATATCGCCGACTTGACGGTCATCGTCATTGCGCACATCTGCGCCAAACCCAATGGAAGACCCCTTGCCGCGGGCCGAAATGATTTTCTCGAGCCCAGCAAAAGCACCACCGCAGATGAACAGGATATTCGTGGTATCGACCTGCAGGAATTCCTGCTGCGGGTGCTTGCGTCCCCCTTGCGGCGGTACACTGGCAACCGTGCCTTCCATGATCTTGAGAAGCGCCTGCTGCACGCCCTCACCGGAAACGTCCCGGGTGATCGATGGATTGTCCGACTTGCGCGAAATCTTATCGACCTCGTCAATATAGACGATGCCGCGCTGGGCACGCTCGACATTGTAGTCGGCAGACTGAAGCAGTTTCAGGATGATGTTCTCGACATCTTCCCCGACATAACCGGCTTCGGTCAGCGTCGTCGCATCGGCCATTGTGAAGGGAACATCAAGAATGCGCGCCAAAGTCTGCGCCAGAAGCGTCTTCCCACAACCAGTCGGGCCGATCAGCAGGATATTCGACTTCTGCAGTTCCAATTCCGTCTGCTTGGACCCATGCGAGAGCCGCTTGTAGTGGTTATGCACCGCAACAGCCAGAACCCGCTTGGCGACATCCTGGCCAATGACATAATCATCTAGGATGCTGCGAATCTCGTGCGGCGTCGGAACCCCGTCATGAGATTTGGAGACGCCCGCTTTATGGTCTTCGCGGATAATGTCCATGCACAGTTCGACGCATTCATCACAGATGAAGACCGTCGGGCCCGCTATTAACTTGCGAACCTCATGCTGGCTTTTACCGCAGAAAGAGCAGTAAAGCGTGTTTTTGCTGTCGCCGCCGCTGGATTTACTCATCGATTTCCGTCACCTGTCACCAGAAGGCCTTAAGGCCCCCGTGCGCCGCCGTTTCGGGTGTCGAAACGGTATCGGCGCTTTTCGAACAACCAGTTTATCCACCTGGAAGGGGGTCCTACAAACGGAAAATGTTGATCCGTCAGTACCCCTAAAATCTACCAGGGTATTCCGAAGAGGAGGAATACGCCTAAAAGCGCGTTACTCCTCCCCGTCGCCTTCCGTTTCCGGACGGCGTTCCATGACCTCATCGATCAAGCCGAATTCCTTGGCTTCCTCGGCGCTCATGAAGTTGTCGCGGTCCATCGACTTCTCGATCTCATCAAGCGTTTTGCCTGTGTGATGCACATAAATCTCGTTCAAGCGCTGACGCAGACGCAGAATCTCGCGAGCCTGAATCTCAATGTCAGTCGCCTGCCCCTGCGCGCCGCCTGAAGGTTGGTGGACCATGATTCGTGCGTTCGGTAGCGCGATCCGCTTGCCGGCAGCACCACTGGTCAGCAGCAACGAACCCATAGAGGCGGCCTGTCCGATGCAAACCGTCGTCACTTCCGGGCGGATATACTGCATGGTGTCATAGATCGACAGACCGGAGGTCACGACACCACCCGGCGAGTTGATATAGAGCGCGATATCTTTCGATGGGTTTTCCGATTCGAGATAGAGCAGCTGTGCACAGATCAGGCTCGCGCCGTGATCTTCAACCCCACCGGTCAGAAAGATAATCCGCTCCTTCAACAGGCGCGAATAGATGTCATAGGCCCGCTCACCACGGTTCGTTTGCTCGACCACCATCGGCACGAGGGTATTCATATAAAGATCGATCGGGTCCCGCATTGTCTCGACGACGCTCCTTGTTCGAAACAGGAATTAGTAAAACTGGGATGCCGACGCGCGACAGTGTCGCCGCGCAAACGGCACGCCGTATTTAGGGTGCCTCCTCCCCATTTAAAGGGGAGGAACACTGACAGGATGCGTCACCCCTCCGGAAGGTCAAGGCGCCATCGAAAAGAATCGGAAGGATTTTAGCGACCGAAGGCTCAGCCCTCAGAAGCATCATCCTTCTTTTCCGCTTTTTTGGCAGCGGATTTCTTGGCCGCCGACTTCTTAGAAGCAGACTTCTTCGATGCTTTTTTAGCCTTGGTTTTCTTCGCCGGAGCGTCTTCCGCCTCGTCGTCTTCAGCCATCAGCGCTTCGGTTGTAACCTCAACGTCGGTCACATTCGCAAGCTCAAGGATGTAGTCGACAGTCTTATCTTCGAACAACGGGGCCCGCAGGCTCGCCATCGCCTCAGGATTACTACTGAGCTGTTCAAAGATCTGACGTTCCTGCCCCGGGTAACGCTGCGCTTCGCGGATCGCGGCACGGTTCAGCTCATCCTGGGTGATCTGGATATCAGCGGTTTCCCCGACATGGGAAAGCAAAAGACCCAAGAGGACACGACGATGGGCGATATCACGGTATTCGCCGCGCAGTGCCTCTTCATCCTTGTCCTTGTCTTCTTCGTCAATCTGGTCCGCATCGCGAGCGCGCTCGAACTGACGCCAGATTTCGTCGAACTCGTTATCGACCATACCAGCCGGCACTTCGAAACTATGCCCATTAAACAATTGATCAAGCAGTTCACGCTTCAGCTTGGAACGGCTGACATCGCCATAATCCTGCGCCAGACGCTCACGGATTTGATCTTTCACCTGATCCAGAGATTCGGCGCCGAGGTTCTTCGCGAACTCCTCATCGATCTCCGCATCCGTGTATTCGTGAATTTCTTTAACGTCGGTGGAGAAGACAGCGGCCTTACCGGCAAGCTCCGCAGAGCCATATTCTTCAGGGAAAGTGACTTCCACATCGATATGGTCACCGGCCTTCACGCCAACCAGCTGATCTTCAAAACCCGGGATGAACTGACCGCTGCCAAGCTCAAGGCGGTGGCCTTCCATCGAGCCACCGTCAAAGGCTTCGCCGCCAACGGTACCAACGAAGTCGATGATGACAACGTCGCCCGTTTTGGTCTTGCGATTGCCTTCAATCGGTTTCGTTGCCCGCATATCCTTGGCAATGCCTTCGAGCGCGCGCTGAACTTCATCATCCCCAATCGCCGGTTTCTGGCGCGTCAGGGAAAGTTTGGAGAAGTCCATCGGTTCGATCACCGGCATTATTTCAACGCCCATGGTGAAGACGAGATCCGCGTCCTGGTCGAAGCTGGTGACTTCAATTTTCGGCTGCATAGCCGGTTTGATGTCATTTTCGGTCAGGACATTCTGACTGGATTCACCGACAACGGCTTCCAGAATTTCGCCCATCACCGCGCCTTGGAAGCGCTGCTTCAGAATCCGCATCGGCACTTTACCAGGGCGGAAGCCCGGGATGTTTACCGTTTGACCAACCTCAGCAAGACGCGTTTCAACGCGTTGTTCGATATCGCTCGCTTCGATGGTCACAGAGAATTCGCGGCTAAGCCCCTCGTTCTTGGTTTCGACTACCTGCATTTTCAGACTTAACTCCGCTATGCGGCGCGCCCGACGACCGATGGAGCGCGCCTTTTGTCGTTTCTGGATTGCCGACGAGATCGCCTGGCGGCGTTCAACCGACGAGGTGGTGCGGGCGAAGGGACTCGAACCCCCACGAGTTACCTCACCAGAACCTAAATCTGGCGCGTCTACCAATTCCGCCACGCCCGCCGGATCGAAAGCGGCGCCTCTATAGCAACAGCGCCATGGCGCGTCAAAGCCGGATTATGCAGGATTTAGAAGGAAAAGGGCCTTACGCCCAATTTTGTGGCGCATTCAGCCCCCATAAAGGCGACAAAACCAATCAGTACCGCGCTGGTAAAAATTCTGCTTCGCAGATCAAGGTGCCAGGCTTCGCCGATCAATGTGCCGGGCGCAGACGATACATCACTG
>SPJK01021403.1_pt1 | contig 20140 bp, 18 predicted proteins | sample 3741771 | NCBI WGS metagenome assembly SPJK01 (sample SAMN10925997, study PRJNA522277) | cold seep metagenome | isolation source: Elba SIP-enriched marine methane seep metagenome, extraction at timepoint T2 | place: Italy: coast of Elba, Mediterranean Sea
ACACGAGTTCCGTTGACCCTGTTCTTCACATTGTCGATTTTTACTCGGAACAGAAAGGCGAGATGCCCGACTTAATCGTCTTGGCACAGGTAACATCGCCATTTAGGCCACCAGCGTCTCTGAGAATTGCCGCGGATATCGTTCGTGCAAATTCTGAACTTCCGGCTGCTATCGGCGTATCCCGAAACAAAGTCGCGTTGGGGAACCATTTCGTCAACGGTGAGGGGTATTTGAAGCCTTTGGGCCCGACACAGAAAAGGACGACCCCTATCTACACCGCCAATGGTTCAGTCTATGCTATTCGGACCGAAGTCCTGCGAAGCACAAACAGTTTCCTTCCAGAGGGGTCCGCAGGAATCGTTTTGGATACGGTAGGGGCGGTCGACATTGATACGGAAGACGACTTCGCAATTGCCGAGGCCATGGCGGCGAAGGGTATGACAGGCCATGTCGTCGGCGTAATTACCCCAGATTCCGAATTTAACCCGGGCTTGAAGTTGTCGTGATGCGAACTGAAGTGTTAACCGACATTGAGCCCTATACCATCGGGCCTGATGCGACGATCCATGACGCTGTTGTTCGGCTCAATCAAACTGAGCATCTTCTCCTTGTCGCGATTGATGCGAACGCCAAGCTTATTGGGACGATTGCAGATGGCGACATTCGCCGCGCGATTGTGGCGGGTCATGATCTATCGTCACCCGTAGCGCACTGTATCCATTTGACCCCGGTTGTCGCGCGAAGCATTGCGGAAGCGAATACGCGCCTTATCACGGTCGAGTCTAATCGCGAGTTCGTGCCGGTTGTCGATGACAAGGGATGCCTTTGCGCTATTGTCGCGGCGTCTGTCGCCGAATTCGGCCCTAAATCCGCTCTGCTTTTTGCGGGTGGGTTCGGGAAAAGACTGCGCGAAGTCGCGGACGACATTCCCAAGCCCTTGGTTCAGGTCGGTGGAGAGCCGATGATTGAACATGTCCTTCGCCATCTGGAGGATCATCGCGTTCACCGTGTCTTTGTCGCGGTGCATTACATGTCTGACAGCATCCGCGCCTATTTGGAAGAGCGAACCAATCATTCCGAGATTATTTTCATCGAAGAAGACGAACCATTGGGAACAGCCGGTGCGATCCGTCTCCTTCCGTCCGATTTAGATGAAGACGTCGTGCTGATTAACGCTGATGTCCTCACGCAGATCGATCTGACTGCCATGAAATCACGCCACGAGGAACGTTCGAACCGGCTGACGGTCGCCGTTGCTCCGTATCGACACAAAGTCCCGTTCGGCGTCGTTGAGCATGACAATGATGGCGTTTTGACGGGGATATCGGAAAAGCCGTCAAAAACCTGGCTCATTTCCGCAGGTGTTCAAATCTTGCAAATCAGCCCTGACCTTCCATTACCTCAGGCCAGCGCATTCGATATCCCCGACTTGATAAACGAACTAATCAACAAGCAAGAGAGCATCGGCATTTTTGCCTTGCATGAATCCTGGTCAGACCTTGGCACACCAGAAGAACTGTTCCGCGCCCGGTCCCAGTTTAAGAACGAACAGGAAGGAGATTGAGGGTTGCTTCCTGAGTTTTCTCAAATCCTCAGTAAATTAGAGATCCCACGCCGTTGGGTAATCGGACTCCTCGCGGTTCAGCTCGGCGCCGTCATTTTCGAAGGCATTGGGATTGGTATGGTGCTCCCGATTCTGGAAGATTTGTCTTCTCGAAATACGGAAGAGACAGTTTCAGCACCGAGCCAAATCTCACAGTCCCTCGATGTCATCCTGGGCTTTGTGGGGCTGGAAAGAAGCCTGTTGCTGCTCATGGCATTATGTTTTTCAGCGATACTGATGCGACAGGTCTTTTTCTATATCCGTGAAATCTCTTTCGGATATGTCGAGTTCGAGATTCTTCGTCGGTTAAGGAACAAGTCATTTAGACTCTTCGTCAATGCCAAAGTTTCGTATCATGATAAAGTCGAAGGGGGCGCATTCATCAATGAGCTAACGACGGAACTTAGCAACGTGAACACCTGCGTCCGATCCGCTGTAGCCTTCATCGGCTATATTATGCTTTTCGTGGCGTATTCTGCTATCGCGTTCACGCTCTCTCCAAGCCTGACAGGCATAGCAACAGCCGTCTTTCTGCTGACTTCCATTGGCGCCATTACCTATTTCCGTCATATGCGAGAACTTGGGAAAAGAATCGTCGAAGCCAATCAAGATATGCTGGGGTTTCTTTTTCAACGGCTTCATAACATCCGCCTTGTGCAGCTCTCAAAGTTTGAAGACCTTGAGATCACAGCGCTGGAAACAAGAACCGAGCAGCAACGCTACCACGAAATGGCAAGACGGCGCGCGTTTGCACTTTTGTCCGTGGTTATTGAACCGACTGTCCTGCTCTTCGCCTTTGTTCTTCTCTACGTCGCAGTGACCGGGTTCAGCACACAAATCAGCGAAGTATTACTATTTTTCTTCATAATGATCCGGCTCGTACCCGTCCTGAAGATTCTCATTCAATCCCGGCAAACATATTTAGCCGTGTTAGCTTCACCAGAACGGCTGAAGGGTCGAATCAGCACCCTGATCAACAACCAAACGCTTCGCGGAGGGGATCAAGAATTAAGGTCTCTCAACAGTGCCGTTGTGTTTGACAATGTTTCCTTCAATTACGGAAACGCGGATGAATTGGAAGGTACCGACAAACCTGCACTTTCTCATATTTCTCTTACCATACCAGCTGGAGAGACCACGGCGATTGTCGGGCCATCCGGATCGGGAAAATCAACCCTGATCGATATCGTATCAAGTCTGCGTGAACCGACGGAAGGGCGGATCCTCTTCGATAGCATCCCATCAAAAGAAATTTCTGTCGCTTCAATTAGAGGGGCCGTTTCCTATGCCCCTCAACAACCGCAGATATTTAACGTCACCGTCTCTGAGCACATTCGGTATGGAAGCCGGAACGCCACGGATGAAGAAGTCAGACGGGCAGCTTCACTCGCGAACGCCAGTGAGTTTATTAATCGGCTTCCCAAAGGATACGATTCTAAATTGGGGGATAACGGCTCCGCTCTCTCCGGCGGTCAACGCCAAAGACTGGATTTGGCTCGAGCGCTTGTTGGAAGAGCGCCGATTCTGCTTCTCGATGAGCCGACGGCGAACCTGGATGCAGAATCCGAAAAGCTTTTCCGCGATGCGCTGGACAATATTCGCAGGGATACGGACATAACCATTATTATTGTCGGTCACCGCCTTTCAACCATCGCGTCCGCAGACCAAATCGTAGTACTGCGGAATGGAACGATCGAGGCGGTGGATCGGCATGAAGCACTCCTGCAAAAATCAGATTGGTATTCCCGCGCCATCAATGCCCAACATGTAGCAGGTTCTATGGAGAGTTCTTCGGTTTAAATCGAAATCGTGGATCTATTTAGATGACAGGAACAAATGATGACCGACGATAAATTCCGTATGTTCACGCCCCGCACAGATTTGGACCTTACAAGTTCATCTATTTTGATTACGGGTGGAACCGGTTCCTTTGGACAAGCGTTTGTGCGCCGGTTGCTTCAAAATCATTCTCCGGCACGTTTGGTCATCTATAGCAGAGACGAACAGAAACAATTCGAGATGGCCCGCCAACTACCGCCAAGCGAGTATCCATGTTTGCGTTACTTTATCGGTGATATACGGGACAAAGAACGCCTACAAAGGGCCTTGAACGGGATCGATATAGTGGTCCACGCTGCGGCGATGAAGCATGTCCCGGTTGCTGAATACAATCCAATTGAGGCTGTCAAAACCAACATTTTCGGCGCAGAGAACCTGATAAATTCCTGCATCGACCTCGGCGTAAAGAAACTAATCGCATTATCAACAGATAAAGCAGCCAACCCGATAAACCTCTACGGCGCAACGAAGCTTTGTTCCGACAAACTGCTCGTCGCCGCCAACAATCTGGCGGGTAGCGACGGGACAATTTTCTCCGTCGTCCGATATGGGAATGTGCTGGGCAGCCGGGGAAGCATTATCCCGTTCTTTAAGAAGTTGATTTCCGAGAAGGTTGACGCCTTACCAGTCACCGATGAGCGTATGACGCGGTTTTGGATTTCAATCGACCAAGGCGTGGACTTTGTTCTGCAGTGCATTGGCGCGATGAAAGGCGGTGAAGTTTTTGTCCCAAAAATCCCCAGCATGTCGGTCGTCGATATGATTGAGGCGATCGCGCCCGGGTATCCGACAAAAGTTGTTGGCATCAGACCTGGAGAAAAGCTTCACGAGCACATGATTACCGTAGACGATGTTGCCAATACCCGAGAATTCGAAAACTGTTACAGCATCCTTCCTGCGAATGTTCCAAGATTACAAAATACGACCTTCACGGTTTTTGGAGACGAAGGCCGCACGGTACCAGAAGGTTTTGAATACCGATCCGACTTGAATGATTGGTGGTTATCCGCAGAAGACCTCCACCACCTTGCCCCAGAACTTGGTGAGCAAGGCAAATGATCCGGTTTGGAAAAAGTGCAGGCCCACTTTTGTCGCTTAAACGTGGGTTTTTTGAGAACAACGACTGTCTGGCCGCCGAGCTGCGCAAGTTTGGCGACGTCTATCGTGCACAGCCGGCACGCTGCAGGTGTAAGTGCTGTAACAACTCGCTTCAGGGCAAGACCTTCAGAAAACAAGAAATTGATTACATTCTTTGTCAACACTGTGGCCATCTGAACGGCGCTTTCGAAGATTCAGACGCATTCTGCCAGGCCGTCTATACGGACGCGGGTGGGGCAGACTATGCGAAAACATACAACTCGGCTGACCGGGAAGCCTATCAAAAGCGCAAGTCAGAAATCTACGGCCCGAAAGCTGCGTTCCTTCGGGATGCATTGGTCGAACTTGGCGATGATCCGCCTTCACTGAAATTCAGAGACTTTGGTGCGGGGTCCGGATATTTTGTCGGCGCTATGCGGGACCTTGGATGGCCGGATGCTTCCGGGTTCGAGGTATCTGAAACGCAAGTGCGCCTGGCGGATGCAATGCTGGGCGAAGGCGCCGTTCAAAACCATGGCCTGGACGAGGTTGTCTCGTTGGCGCAGACCATCGACGCCGACGTTGTTTCAATGATCGGCGTCCTGGAGCATGTTCAGCAACCACGCGAGATTGTTCAGGCCTTGGCCGCGAACCCGCGGGTTCGATACTTCTATATCTCTGTGCCCCTTTTCAGCCCGTGCGTCATGTTGGAAGCAGTTTTCCCGGATGTCTTTCAGCGTCAGTTGAGTGCGGGTCACACACATCTATATACGGAAAGCTCCCTGGATTGGATGTGCAAGGAATTCAAGCTTTCCCGTCGTGCAGAATGGTGGTTTGGGACCGACATCGTGGATTTGTTTCGCAGTGTCACTGTCGAACTGGAACGAAATCCCGAAACAGAATCGCTGTCTGAAATATGGGGAGAGATGATGTCGCCGGCGATTGACGACATGCAACGCGCGTTGGACGAAAGAAAATCGGCGTCTGAAGTTCACATGCTCCTCTCATTTGATGGCAAGTCGTAAGCCGTTCTCATGCCTCAACAATCAGCATTGGTACTTGGCGGCACGGGCTTGCTCGGCCCCTATCTGGCTAACGCGTTGGCACAGAGCCACAGCGTAAAGACGGTCGGTAGAGAGAGCGGTGATATCCGCACCGATTTGACGGATGCCGCCGCCGTCCGAGAATTGTTGAAAACAGAAACGCCATCATTGGTGATCAATTGCACCGCACTGACGAATGTCGACCAATGCGAGACAACGCCAGAGGCAGCGGACGAACTCAACCGAGGCATTCCGGAAACTCTGGCCGGTGCCCTCCCCGCAGACGCGCATCTTATCCAGATTTCCACCGATCAAGTCTATCCGGGAACCAGCGGCCCCTATCGGGAAGCAGAGATAGGCCCGATCAACGTTTATGGGAAATCGAAGTTGGCAGGGGAATTGGCCGCCCTGACCCATCCCAATGCGTTGGTCTTGCGGGCGAATTTCTTCGGGCCATCGTTAACACCCGGCCGTTCCAGCTTGTCCGATTGGATGATCGACAGCCTTCGGGCTGAAAAGCCTATGACCCTGTTTACGGATAGTCTGTTCTCCCCTCTCCATCTAAACACCGTTGCGAAATTTTGCCGGATGAGTATCGAGAGGCGCTTGACGGGGACATTCAACCTCGGCGCCCGGAATGGTCTGTCGAAAGCCGATTTCGCTGAGCGACTTGCCATGCATCTGGGCCTGTCACTCGCCAAGGCGACACGGGGTGAATCGGTGGCCTTAACTGATCGTGCACCAAGACCACGCGATATGAGAATGCGTGTCGACGCAATTGAAACGGCGCTTGGCGTGACAATGCCAAGCCTTGAAGCTGAAATCGAAGCCTTATAGGCCGGAACAAAGAACTGGGGAGACAGATCATGCCCGTTACACTCGATACCGGAAGGCATAAAGTCGGTTTGGATCATCCGACCTATTTTATTGCGGATGTCGCCGCCAATCATGATGGTGATCTGGAGCGCGCGAAGGATCTGATCTATCGATCAGCAGAAGCCGGCGCAAATGCCGCGAAATTTCAAAACTTCCTCGCCGAGACGATCGTGTCCGACTACGGCTTCCGATCACTCGGCGGGCAACAATCCCATCAAGCCTCTTGGAGCAAGAGTGTTTTCGATGTCTATAAGGCGGCCTCACTGCCGGTGGATTGGACAGAAACGCTGAAAGAGACCTGCGACAAAGCCGGGATCGACTACTTCACAGCGCCCTATGATCTGGAACTGCTGCCTTTCCTGTCGCGTTACGTTTCTGCCTGGAAACTTGGGTCCGGGGATATCACCTGGCATGAATCCATCGAATGGATGGCCAAGGATGGTAAGCCATTCTTCATTGCGACAGGCGCCGCTGACATGGAAGAGGTTCGCATGGCAATGGATGTTGCCGGTCGCCATACCGATCAACTCTGCGTCATGCAATGCAACACGAACTATACCGGCTCCTTGGAGAATTTCGGCCATATCGCCCTCAATGTCCTGAAGACCTATGGGGAGGCCTTTCCCAATGCGGTCTTGGGCTTGTCCGATCACACGCCGGGTCATTCGACCGTGTTGGGCGCCGTCGCACTGGGTGCGCGGGCGGTGGAGAAACACTTCACCGACGACATTAACCGCGATGGCCCGGATCACGGTTTCTCCATGGATTCGACAACCTGGCGGGAAATGGTGGAACGCACCCGGGAGCTGGAATTGGCGCTTGGCTCGGACACCAAACGGATCATGGACAATGAAGAACAGACCGTCGTTCTACAGCGTCGGGGCATTCGCTCGACACGTGCCCTAACGGCAGGCACGGTTTTAGAAAAGAGTGACCTGTTTCCACTGCGCCCCTGTCCCGCCGACGCCCTGCCGCCCTATCGGATGAATGAACTTATCGGGAAAACCTTGACCCGCGATATCGTCGAAGGGGATATCGTTAAACTGGATGATATAGCCTGAGCAATGGCAGCCGCCCTTCCAGTGATTGCGGTAATACCTGCGTTGAACGAAGCCGCTTCAATCGGGCCGGTCGTGACGAACACGCTTGCCCATGCGGACCGTGTCATCGTTGTCGACGATGGCTCCAGCGATCTAACGGCAACCGTCGCCAATGATGCAGGCGCTGATGTCGTGCGGCTGGATGCCAATCGCGGCTATGACGGTGCAATCGATGCGGGCTTTGCAGAGGCTGACCGTCTTGGTGCCGGGATCATCGTGACCCTGGATGCGGACGGGCAGTTGGATCCCGCTGACATTGCCCGCTTCAAGAACCCTATCATCGACGGCATGACAGACCTTGTCATCGGGATTAGACCCCGGACACAACGCGTATCGGAAAGCCTGTTTGGCCTCTATGGCCGTGTGCGGTTCGGGGTGCCGGATCTGCTCTGCGGAATGAAGGCCTACCACATCGACCTTTATCGCCGGCACGGTCGTTTCGACGGTGTAAAGTCGATTGGGACAGAACTGACCATGGTGTCGGTACTGACCGGCGCCCGGCCTCTATCTGTGCCGATCGGAATGGCGGAGCGGACGGCGGGTCAACCGCGCTTCGGCAGTGGATTTCGAGCAAACTGGCGCATCTTGAAAGCCCTGTTCTGGGCAATTCGCGCGGATTGCGGCTTCGGATATCCACCGCGTAAGAACGAGAACCCTGTTTTGAGCTCGGAAGTCACCCCATGACCACCGCTGTTGTCATTCAAGCCCGCATCGGATCAACCCGCCTGCCGGGGAAAGTAATGTATGCGTTGAACGGCCAACCGATGATCCTGTTCCTGATGGACCGGGTCGCGCGGGCCAAGAATGCGGATGTTGTCGCGCTGGCAACAAGTGATCAGCCGGCTGATGATATTCTGGCTCAGACCGTCGCGAAAGCCGGTTACCCGGTTATCAGAGGGCCGGAAGATGACGTGCTGCGCCGCTATACCCTTGCTGCAACGGCGCTGAATGCGGATCTGGTGGTTCGGGTCACCGGTGACTGTCCTTTCTCTGATCCGGCTTTGATTGACGCCCTTATCGAACTGCTGAGGGCGGAAGGCGCGGATTATGCGACCAATGTGAAGCCGGAAACCTGGCCCGATGGGCTGGATCTATCTGTCTTCACATCCGACACTTTGATAGCCGCCAACCAAGAAGCCAGTCTGCCGTCAGAGCGTGAACATGTCGTCCCTTGGATGTGGAAAGAATCCTCCTTGCAAGGAGGGTCACGATTGAAGGCGGTCAACCTGCCGGCGCCGCGAGACCTATCTGCCCTTCGCTGGACAATCGATGAAGCGGACGACTTTCTGTGCATGCAGGCCTTGGTAGAGGCTCTGGGCACGGATCGCGCTGGATTGGCCGGTTGGCAGGACGTCTTGAACGCCTTCGAGCAGCTGCCAAGGGAACTGAAAACCAATCAGGATATCATCCGGGACGCTGGATATTTGAAGTCCTTGCAAGCCGAAGGAGGAACAGCCACGTGACAACAGAGGCCTCTCACGACAAAGCAAGCAACCGGGATACTCCCGCCCTTGCGGAATCGCTTGCCATGCTGGCGCGGGCAGAGAGCAAAATTCCCGCGCAGACCCAGACATTTTCCAAGGGTTGGACACAGTTCCCGCGCGGCGCCTCCCCCGTATTTGCCGCCCGCGCCGATGGTGGTACGATCTGGGACGTCGATGGCAATGCCTTCATTGATTGGCCGATGGCTTTGGGGCCGCTGCTGCTCGGCCACAACCACCCGAAAGTTGTTGCTGCGGTCGAAGCGCAGATGCGGAACGGCATCGCCTTCTCGCTGCCGACATCAGGGGAACTTGCTCTGGCAGAGCGATTGATTGACTGGTTCCCCTATGCCGAAAGGGCGCGGTTCGGAAAGAACGGATCAGACGCAACCGCCGGCGCCGTTCGCGCGGCGCGCGCGGTCACCGGCAGAGAACAGGTCCTGTGCTGCGGATATCACGGCTGGCAGGACTGGTTTATCGGCACCACGACCCGCGGCGCCGGCGTGCCGGAAGCGGTTAAAGCACTGACAACCCCCTTTCCCTATAACGACCTGCCGGCCCTTCAGTCCTTGCTGGAAACGCATGCGAGCGACGTTGCCGCGATCATCATGGAGCCGATGGGTATCGTTGAGCCGGAGCCGGAGTATCTGGAAGGCGTGCGGGCGCTTGCGACCCAACACGGTGCCGTGTTGATCTTCGATGAATGCTGGACCGGGTTCCGTATTGATCTGCAAGGCGCGTATGGGAAGTTTGGCGTTGCTCCAGATCTGGCCTGTTTCGGCAAGGCGCTTGGAAATGGCGTTCCAATATCCGTCATTCTCGGCAAGGCGGAGATCATGGATGTCTTTGACGAAATCTTCTATTCCTTCACCTTCGGCGGCGACATGCTGGGGATCGCAGCTGCCAACGCCGTCCTGGATGTGTTGGAATCCGAACCTGTACTAGACACTGTCGAGGCGACCGGACGAGCCTTAATGGATGGTTTCCTGGCCCTCGTTGCGGAGACCGGGCTTCAAGACAAGGTAACCTTGGCAGGCTATCCCGCACGCCATGTCATGGGCTTTTCTGGTGACGGTGAAGACGGCCTGTTGATCAAAAGTGTTTTCCAACAAGAAGCCATAGCCCGAGGCGTCCTGGCCGCCGGGTGGCATGCACCGTCCTATGCACATAGTGAGACTGATGTCTCACGAACGTTGGAAGCCTATCAGATCGCGTTATCAATCGTGGCGGAAGGATTGAAGAAGAACGCTTTATTCGACCAATTGGCTGGTTCGATGGTCAGTGCTGTTTTCCGGAGACCATAATGTATACTTTGAGTGACCTTACGGACGCCTTTGGCCAGCTTGGTCTTCAAGAAGGTGAAATTGTGCAAGTCTCCGGTGATATGCGGCTTGTGATGGATTTCGAGAAAAAAGGCGGACGCGCGCTTTTGGAAGCCTATGATCACTCGATCCGTGAGCAGATCGGGGATACTGGGACGATTGTGGTATCAACCGCATCAACAAATCTCTGCAATACGGACACCGTTTTTGACCCCCACGCCACGCCTAGCTTTATGCGCGGGTCATTTTCTGAACACATTCGAAAATCTCCCGCCGCGGTAAGAAGTTTCCATCCCTTTCAAAGTTTCGCGGCCCAGGGGCCCCGTGCACATGACCTCATGTCGAATGCCTCTCGATGTGCGACTGGTGCCGGCACCCCCAGCGATCGGCTTGTAAAGTCTCATGCACGGTTCGTAAGTATCGGCCTTCACCCACGAATAACATGTTCGACCATACATCATGCCGAACACGTCGCGGGCGTACCCTATCGTTATATAAAAGAATTTCTTCACCCAGTCCTACGCGACGGCATCACGCGATGTGAACCTTTCTATATGCACGTTCTTTATCTGGACACAGGGTTGAAAAAAAACGGGAACAGGAAATTGTTTGACATGATACACGACAATATAGGCATGCATATCGTCTGTTTGAACGGTGTTAACCTCTATAGCTATGACCTCAGTCTATTCCATGATGCTGTATGTCAGGCGATAATTGACGATCCATATGTGTTGTGCGAAGTGCCACCAACGAAGAGACCATATCAATCATAACAAAAGGCTGAGTTATGCCTCATTGCCGATTGCCAGTGGTCAAAATTCCATAACACACATGATCTGCACAGTGTTCACGGCTCAATCACCAGGCAATCTTTTGTCGGATCGAGACCAGAACGAGGGCAAAACGAGCAAACGCCACTTAGAAGGATTAGTCGACTTGGAACCGAAGCAAGAACCATTTGAAACCGTCATAAAGACATTCTTTGCGAATGAATGCTATCTCGACCAAAGCAAGGTTGAACGATCGACGTCTCTTTTCAACTCTGGGCTCCTTCAATCGATCGATTTCATAGATCTAATCGCGTTTCTGGAGCAGACCTACGCCATATCCATCCCAACGGAAGAACTGGATGTCGAAAACTTCGATACGCTCGACATCATGGAAAACTTTGTGAAGTCCAAAGGCGCTCAACTACCTTGATTCCCTTCCGTTGTAGCAAGGCAAGCAGACAATATGCGCGATTTCATCGATAGGCTTGAGGCCTTTAAGGCTTCAGATCGTCCATTTTTGGTCCCCGCCGACATTGATAGCGGAGATTTTCCCCTTTTGACTGGTGCGGAATTTGTTGAAAGAACCTTGTCGCGAAGCGCGGCAATACAATCGCATCCAGCCTTCAGCACCGGCAGTTATGTTTACATCACATCAGGTCGAGGGTTACAGTTCTGGTGTGACGTTATCGCTGTACTTGCAGTCGGCGGCGTTGCGATACCGATATCTGACGCTTTGAGCGCAGACGAACGGCAGGATTTCTTTCGAATTGCCCCTCCAGATCTGGAAATTGATCATAACTTCCCCGACTCCGAACCCTTGGATATCTCAGATCTTGGGACCATTTCAGAATCGGATACCGCAGCGATCCTCTTTACAAGCGGATCTACAGGGCGTCGGAAAGGTGTGGAGCTAAGCAGAAAATCCTTGTTTTGTAATTGTCTCGCCACGCTCTCGCGCATCGACCTGCGCCAAGATGATACACTGTTCGTCCCAATACCTTACACCTTCACCAGTACGATCAACCATTTCCTGGCAGCGTTTTTTTCCGGCTCAACTTTTGTGTCAACTGAGCGCAAATTATTTGCCGCAAACCTCGCAAAGCAGGTCGTTGATTCGGGGGCTTCTTGCTTCGGCGGCTCGCCACTTCAGATCAGATGGCTTGCCGATGCTTTTGAACGTGATGCGCCGGCGCTCAGGTGGGTAATGTCGTCGGGTGATCACCTCGATATCGGTACGATTGAGAAGTATCGAGCCTGCATGCCCCATTCCGCGATTTACACCTTTTACGGATTGACGGAGTTAGGAGGGCGCTTTTGCATGCTGCCCGCAGAAAAGATCGATGCGTCAATAGGCGCGGTAGGAACACCGATCCCGGGCCTGACAGCGACCATCCGCGATGAGGCTTTTGACGAGGTCCCGACGGGTGAGACAGGAGAAGTATTCGCGGACGGCGAGCTATTGATGAAAGGATACTTGAACGATCCAACGTCAACCCAGGCCGCACTGAGCAAACATGGATTGCGGACAGGCGATCTTGGATATATCGGCAACGACGGTCAGTTACGCTTGGTAGGACGGGTTGATGACGTCTTTAAATCAGCAGGACAAAAAGTCAGTAGTTTACTTATTCGTGATGCGATCATGGCACAGGGTATCTTTGAGGATTTTGCCGTCCTTCCTGTTGAGAAAGACATGGTTGGGCTGGTCCCATGGGTTCTTTATGTTCCAAGGCAAGGACAGGAAAGCGATATTCGGACTATGATGACTTCGCTCCGTGATCGGCTACCTGCCAATCATTTACCCCGTGGGTTTTCAGAGGTCGCAGAGATTCCCCGCACAGGGTCCGGCAAACTTCGCCGCAAAGCCCTTAAAGAGATATTCGATCAGGTGCGATCAGGAACGGATCCCCGTCATGACTGAGATGGAAACGGTTTCCCGTCTGTTGCACGAGCTTTGGCCGTTAATGCGTTCCCTAACCGGGGACGGCGTCAGGCAGACCCATGCAAAATTATCCGATGTCGTACCACTTGATACGTTCGAAATTCCATCCGGGACAGAAGTCTTCGATTGGACCGTACCCGACGAATGGCGGTTCAAAGAAGCCTATGTCATTGACCCAAATGGAAACCGAATCCTTGATGCAAGCGTCAACACACTGCATCTGGTCAACTATTCAATGCCATTTTCAGGAACTGTTTCACTCGATGAGTTAAAAGAACACCTCTATACGCTGCCGGATCAACCGAACGCGATCCCATACGTCACAAGCTACTACACGCGGCGTTGGGGGTTTTGCCTTAGCCATAACATGTTGTCTACACTGCCAGAAGGCCAGTACAGCGTCGTTGTCGATACAGAATTTTTGAACGGCGGCATGACACTTTCTGAAATTGTTTTGCCGGGCGATTCCGAGAAAGAGGTCTTTTTCTCGACCTATACCTGCCACCCCTCTATGGCCAATAACGAGCTTTCTGGTCCATTGACGGCATCGCTGCTGGCTCAACGATTATCCAACCGTAAGAAACGCCGATACACATATCGCTTCGTTTTTGTCCCTGAAACCATTGGGGCGATCGCATATCTGCACCGCAAAGGCGAACACCTGAAAAAGAACATGGTCGCTGGATATGTCGTAACCTGTACGGGATTAGATTTACCGTTCACCTATCAGAAAAGCCGACAAGGCGATAGTGCAGCAGACCGCGCCGCAGAATTTGCGCTGGAAGCAAATGGAGAGCCCTTCAACGTCCGGGATTTTGTCCCTTTTGGAAGTGACGAACGGCAATATTGCTCACCAGGCTTCAACCTCCCCGTAGGATCACTGATGCGGGGGCCGTACAATACCTATCCAGAATACCATACGTCTTTGGACAATCTTGATATGGTTACGCCGGCAAATATCCTGAAGTCAGTTGATGCTTACGAGGCCATCTGCGACACGTTGGAACAAAACCGCACCTACCTGAACCTTCGTCCTCATTGCGAACCATTTCTGACGAAGCATAACCTTTACCAGACGGTAAACGCTGCCACTCAAAGGGCACAGATCCAAACAATTCTATGGTTACTAAACTTGTCTGATTCAAACCATGATTTGGTGGCGATTTCGAAAAGATCGGGCACTTCACTTCAAGAGCTGAGCGAAGTTGCGACCATACTTTCAAACGCAAGCCTTCTGAAACAGTTAGATTAGTGCGAACAGAGAGAATTAGGGTATTGAGGAAATGAATTCGTCAAAACTGCACGAAATGATTTGCCTTCAGCCAATGCGTTTAGAAGATGTTACCGAGGTATATGTCGGCTGGCTGAACGATCCCAATGTAATGAAGTACACCATCGCCGGGCAGCAAGAACATTCTCTGGCATCAACCCGGGAATATGTTCAAAAGAATATGTTGGACAACTCCGTGCGCCTGTACCGCATTCTATCTGACAACAAACATATCGGTAATATACGGATCTCCGAAATTGACCCAATAGAAAGTGAATGTCAGGTCGCCATCGTAATTGGAGACGCGTCCTCTCGAGGTTGTGGTATCGGTCGGCGGGCAATTGGTCTGGCCACAGACTTCGCACACGGGCAGCTCGGGATACGAACTGTTCTCGCAAATGTTATGGCGCGCAACACGCCAAGCTTAAAAGCCTTTGTTTCAATAGGTTACCAGGAGGTTCGGCAGATACCTGATCAATTTTCCATCGATGACATCAAGTATGATGGCATCTGGCTCGCCCATCGTGCGGACAGTGCTTAGCACGTTATGAAAGTATTAGCTGCGACATCGTCATGGCGATAATTTTAACTGAAAGTTCCAAGGCCGTAGAAGCCGCTGAGATTGAGGGTTTCGGAGACTCCGATACATGGGTTACGACATCGCCCTATGTCATCGAGAAACTTTCGTCCAAAGGCTTCGACGTTCGTTGGCTGGACAACGACCATGACGGACACAAAGTCCACTCTGCCGGTGCGCTATCGTTAAAGGTAACCAATGCGCTGACCCCTAGTATTTTGGAGGTGGAAACCGCCCTGGAGTGGCCAAGGTTGCGCGCACCTGCAGGAATACGGATTCACCGTTTGCTATCCGTCTTGATCTATCGCGCTATGCTTTTGGAAGAGTTTCTGAACCAAAACGCGGGTGACGAGAAATACATCGTCGGCAACACGACACTTTCTCCAATCAATCCGGATACGCCGAGTATCGGGCGCTATGACACCCTTTTCGCCATTTTTGCCGACCAGTCCAAGCTGGACGATACATCAGTGCTGCAATTTTCTGAACCGACTGCCGGCCTCGAACAATTGAGCGATCAGCCAACATTTCTGACACGTCTGATATCGCTTTCGACTTTAACAACATCGAATCTGATCTGGCGGGTATGGAAGGCCTTGGGCTTTCCCGAAATCAACCTGTCCGCAGGACAAACCACTGTCCTTTTCGATGGCGAAAATGAATCGATAAGGGAGATGCTGCCGGCCTTGATACGAAATCGATATCGGGTGCGGCGTCTCCCTAAGCCAAATCTACATCCGACTGATACCGGTATTGGTGCTGAAACCAACTGGCCAGGATATCAGGATATCCGATCTTCAATCGCCGCCAGCATCGATAGGAACGCTTTTCCACACCTCAAAAAGGCGCTTTTGGATATCGCTGCAGCACGTATCAGCGCTTTCCTAAATGGGTTATCGTCACTCAAATCAATTGCAGATACCGAATACGCCAAAGCCGTGGCCTGCCCAGAAAAAACACTCTTGTTATTTGGAAAAACGGGAACCCTGATACGGCACGCATTTGCGGCAAGGCTAGAACGTGACGGCGGAACATCCGTTGTCGTTCAGCACGGTTCTTCTGCCAGCATCTCTCGATATCATGTGTTCTTTGAGCATTTCTCCGAAGCACGGAACGCATCATTTTACTTGGTCAATTCTCCCGCTGCGGCTGCTCTTTACAATGATGCGCCGACCAGTACCAATTGGACAAAAGGCCCATACTGCGCGCTTCCTATTGGCTTACCTAAAGAAACCAAGTCCGTTCCTTGGAGGCAATTTCAACGCTCGCTGGTACGCGCATCTCTTCGACTGCCGTCTAGATCAAGGGTGATCATGGCAGTCCTTGGAACGTACCAAAACAACATGATTTACCAGCCGGGAATGGCAAATGACTGCGCGGCCCATTCACTTTATATGGCTGTCGCGCATGAAATTATGCCCTTCGTCAGCGGCGTTCCCGTTGTGAAACTTTATTCTACCCAACGGTTCACCGATCCCGATCCTTTGGAATCGTTTCGAAAACCGCCAGACCCTGTATTAACGTTGAAGAGTGGCGATTTCCGTTTCTTGCGTGCAGCAACAGACATTTGTCTCCTCGATTCACCTCTCAGCACCATGGGATGGGCTTTTGGAGCGGGCTGCCCCTTGGTTTATCTGTATACGCCTGCTTTTCCGCTTATCGATGATGTCCTGGAACAGCTAAAAGAGGCGATATTTGTCATCGACGCTTCTCATGACGATTGGATCGCTCAAACAATTGAGTTGATCAATCAACCCGTCGCGCAAATCGATCAGATCTGGAATGACAAAAGACTTAAGCGCGACCAATTCGTTGATCGCTATATTTCGCCACCTCTATCCGTTGGCGACGCGGCAGCGGCACTGTTAACTACCCTTCCTGCCTCGCATTGAGCAAGCATTCATTTCTCAACGCAGGGCATACGGAGATCACTCATGCAAGATAGCCAGCACTTTCAATTCCTTCGGGATCCAAAAGAACCATGGTGTCATTTCTCCTTCGGAGACGATGACGTTTGGATAAAGGGCTATTTTCATAGGCACGATGTTGCTGAAATCGCCCGGCAGGCCAGTGGTCAAACAAAGGAATCAGTCAACAAATGGCTGGATTCTCTAAATGGGCTTTTCTCAATCATCAGGACAGGACCCAAGTGTTCCTTTGCAGCATCCGATATTGTCAGATCTTATCCGCTCATTTGGACGATCCGAAACGACGCCGTGATTATCACAGGCATTGGACGCCTGATTGAGGAGAAACTTGGTCTTGGACCCAGCGAAATTGACCCGACAATTGCCAGAGCTTTCGCCCGATCAGGCTTCACTATTTCAGACCGCACACTCTACCGCGAGGTAAAGCAGATTGGCCCTGGTACGTGTCTTTGGCTCGAAGATGGGCGCGTCGTGGAAACAAGATATCACCGCTGGAAACCTTGGAATGCTGATCGGGGAACAACGCAAGCACGACGGGGTGCCCTGGCGAACGTGAATGATACCTTGGTTTCGGATCTGATTGAGAGCCTAGCGGGGCGGCAGGCCCTGGTCCCCCTCTCCGCTGGCCTCGACTCGCGGTTCATTGCATCCGGCCTGAAAGCGCATGGATACACAAACGTCCTTTGTGTTGCTTATGGTCAGCCCGGCAATCGCGAAGTCGGGATAAGTAAAGGAATAGCGCAGCGCCTCGGATTTGACTGGCATCTCGTGCCCTTCGACAATAAGTCACTTCGGGATATGTATCGCTCTGATCAATACCGAGACTTCGTCTCATTCTCGGACAGTCTGACAAGTGTTCATTTCACCCAAGATTATTTCGCCATTGATCGTCTCTTGAAAGAGGGCCTGATCTCAAAAGAAACAGTTGTCGTAAACGGCCAAAGCGGTGATTTCATAGCGGGAAATCACATTCCAAAGGAACTACACCAAAGACCCCAGGACAATGACCTGGACCTGCGCCGCATACTCGAAGGCCTGCTTGTTAAACACTATGGGCTATGGCGGTGCCTTAATGAAGACAACAATAATGCGGAGATCTCCGAAGTCTTGCAGTCTGTGGCACGCACTCTTATCAGCAATGAGAAAGGACACATTGAACCGCATGGCTTGTATGAAGCTTTTGAGTTTGAAGATAGGCAGTCGAAATACGTGGTAAACGGCCAACGTTGTTATGAGTATCATGGACTTGAATGGCGGCTTCCACTCTGGGAAAGGCGCTATATGGACTTTTGGGAACATGCGAGCCTGGAGGAAAAGAAGGCCCAGACGCTGTATCGCGAAACATTGGTAGAAACGAATTGGGGGGGCGTGTGGAAGGACATTGCTGTTAACCCTCAGGTAATTAACCCGCCTTGGATAAGGCCAATCCGGTTAATCGCAAAAGCCCTTCATGCCCCGTTTGGACGCCATCAATGGCATAAGTTTGAACGGCGCTATCTGGAATACTATATGGCGGCCACATGCAGCTTTGCGAAGTGGCCATACTCATATATCGCAACCGAGAAACGCGGTTTCCGGAACTCAATCTCATTCCATGTTGAAGAGTATCTTGCCGACAAAGGCATAGACCTTCAGGGTCAGGTCATCGGGTAGGGTGATGAGTATGGACTTCACACGCGAGGATTATCGCTCCCTCTTGAGGTATCTCTCAGATGATGGCTTTCAATGCGTTGATTTTAAAAACGTTGATCGTGAAAAATAGCACCTCATTCTTCGACATGACATCGATTTCGACCCTCGAGCAGCAGTAGAAATGGCGAAGATCGAGTGCGATTTATGCATGAAAGCAGCCTATTTTTTCCTGCCAGACGCGCCCTTCTACAATGTGGCGAATGATTCGACATTGAATGTATTTCAGAACCTAAGGGTGCTTGGACATGAGATCGGTTTGCATTTTGACGCGGCACCCTATGCAAATGACACGACGGTTTTGCAGGAAGCGGCAATCGAACAATGTGCGACGCTTGTCGCTGCTTCGTGAGGCCCCATTGAGATCACAAGCTTCCATCGCCCGGCACCATTCTTTCTTGGTTATGATACACTCGTTGCGGGACACCCCCCATACCTATCAGCTGGAATTTTTCTCGGAGATCGGATATTGTAGCACTTCTCGCGGCGCGTGGCGACACAGGCAACCCCTATAGAATATCGCTGTCCAGGAACGCCGGGCAATCCAGCTGTTGACCCACCCGATTTGGTGGGCCTATGACACTGCTGGAAAATGGAAAAAGCCCTAAGCCGGCTTATAGCAGACCACGGGCCGGAGATTGCTCCAGCCATTGCAGAAACGGTGAGTGGTTTCGATCCTGTCACCGGCATCATCACCGACCAGACATCGTGATTGATTGAAAGGGCACGCCAAACCATGAAGACACGTGTTGCGGTACTGGGCACAGGTCATTGGGGCAAAAATATCCTGCGTAATTTGTCGGAACTGGGGGCCTTGGTAGCCTTTTGTGATCCTGATCCGACAACCCGCGGTAAGTTCCAAGAACTCTATCCGGATGCACAAGTATTTGAGACATCAGATGCTCTGTTCGCTGCGCCGGATGTAGATGCCGTAGCGATCGCAACACCGGCGGCAACGCATGGTGCCATTGCACGCGCGGCCCTCTCCGCCGGAAAGCATGTCTTTGTTGAAAAGCCGCTTTGCCTGGATCCCAAAGAAGGCAAAGAATTGGCCGACCTGGCCGATCAAAAAGGCTTGGTTCTGATGGTTGGCCACCTGTTGCTCTACCACCCTGCGTTCCTTGCCCTGCGGTCTGCCGTAGAAGACGGCAAGATCGGCGACGTACGCTACATTTATTCTAATCGCGCGAGCTTGGGGAAAATCCGACGGGAAGAAAATGCGCTTTGGTCCTTTGCGCCGCATGACATCTCAATGATGTTGAACCTAGCCGGTCGTATGCCAAAGGAAGTTTCCTGCCATGGCGAAGCGTGGTTAAGCCCGGATGTCGCAGATCTGACGCTCAGTCACTTCAACTTCGGTGAAGGACTGCAAGGCCACATCTTCGTTAGCTGGCTCAACCCTTTCAAAGATCACAAGCTCGTGGTCGTTGGGGAAAACGGCATGCTTGTCTTCGATGATACGCTGACTGGCGCTGAAAAAGTACAACACTATGCCCATGCTGCAGGCTGGGAAGGGGATCTGCCGGTTCTTGCAAAAGCAGACGCTTCCCCAGTCCCGTATGACACAACCGAGCCGTTAAGAGAGGAAATGAAACACTTCCTGTCCTGCTGCGAGACCGG
>SPJK01066145.1_pt1 | contig 20126 bp, 9 predicted proteins | sample 3741771 | NCBI WGS metagenome assembly SPJK01 (sample SAMN10925997, study PRJNA522277) | cold seep metagenome | isolation source: Elba SIP-enriched marine methane seep metagenome, extraction at timepoint T2 | place: Italy: coast of Elba, Mediterranean Sea
ATAAATATATTGATGAAATAATCTAGTCGTTCATTTTTTCAAGGTTTTAACAAGGGTTTGCTGTGCTGATTTGCTATGGTGGAGTCAGCTTATCAAGTAACATTGGCAGGTGCGTTTGGCACTTGGGGCTCTTTGTTGCCGCAGGGGATCTTTGAGGTGGAACACTAACTATTTAAAGAGCTTGTCCAATGTGTGATTTGGTTTCGGCCAGATTCTTTTGAAATATATAAAGCGCTATCGGCATAATCGATTAAGTTTTCCACTGAGTTCGCGCCTGAGTTAATAGAGGCAATGCCAAAGCTAATGGTAATTGGTTTGACCTTGACAGTGCGAATCGACTGACTCCCAGTTTCTTCAATGGTTTTTCTAATGCGCTCACAGACCTCGCTGACTTCCTCTGTTTTTAAGTCCGTTAAAAAGATACAGAACTCTTCACCACCATAACGGCAAATTAAATCGCTGGGGCGTAAACTAGATTGAAAGATTTTTGCAACAATTTGAATGACCTGGTCGCCAATATAGTGGCCATAAATATCATTAAACGATTTGAAAAAATCGATATCAGCCATAATGCAAAACAACTCTCTGTTGCCTTGTAGCGCATTGAGATAAAGGTCTTCAGCTTGTTGGAAAAAGGCGCGACGGTTGAGACAACCTGTTAATGAATCGCGATAAGCCATTTCGAGTAGTTGTTGGTTGTTTTTTTCTAGCTCATGACGGGAGTGTTCAAGTTCGTCTAATGCGTTGTTGAGCTTTTGGTTTGTTTTATGTAATTCTGTGATATTTTTAAAGGTGACAATAAAGCCTCTTGCTGTTTCATTATCGTCACTAATGGGTGCGCAAGAAACCAAGAGTGACGTTGGATTGTTGTTTTGGTCAACCGCATCAATATGAATATCACTCATCATGGTGCGCTCACTTGCTGCACTGTTCCATGGCATTGCTTCTTTTGCGATGATTTTTAGCATGGCGTTATTAATGCTAGTTTCAGAAATGTGTCTACCATAGAGCTCTTCTTGGTTACTGCCAGTTATTGTCGTGAAGGCATCATTGGCAAGCACAATATGCCCCTTTCTATCCAGCACTAAAATACCATCATCAATAATATCAAAGGCATCATTAACGCGTGTTGGAATGGCTTTTGATGGGTCAAGAGAACGCAGTACGCGACCTAAGTAGATGTAAATTAAGCCCGCGCTCAATAAGGCGATGCCAGTGAGCCAGAGAGCTTTCGTTTTGATTAGCCAGTCTAGGAGCGTAACTGGTTGATGAGATTTAAAACTGATTTCTACATTGCCCCATGCTGTTTGTTTGGAGTAGATGGGGACGCGGATATTGGTTTGTGTCGATAGGTCATTTTGTTTTAGATACCAATATTGACGATGGCTGTCTGTTTTATATTGTAACCAACCATCAGGCTTTCTGATGCCAATTGATGTGATTTCAGGATCGCGGATAACAATCTGTTGAATGGTGTTGTTTAATACCATAGTCGGATCGTTTGACGGATCCAGCAGACCCACTAATTGAATAGCTAACCCTTCGGCAATGTGCTTTCTATTTTCTTGATTGATGTTATCTTCATTAGGCAGAATTTTAAAAATAATATCCAGTGTCAGAAACAGGCTGACAATCATCGCAACCAAACCTAAGCTCAGCCTTGCGATAATGTTTAAATGGAATAGGGACTTTTGTGCCATGTGGAAAGTATGCTGTTATTAGTGGTTCATGAAGTCATCGGTATTGTCGTCATCAGTCGCTGCGCTGCTTTCTGGCGGGAGTACCGCCAGTAAATCAACATGACGCCATGCTGGCATTGAGGTGATGACGCTGGCCAGTAGACCAGTTGCACGTAATGCCCACCAAACGGCACTAGCCGTTACCGCAACGCCAGTTACACCTGCCGCATTGTTTGTGCTGCTCTGTTGAATAAATGGAATGCTGTTGCCTCTAAACTCAATGTTTTGTACGATTACTTCCTCCATATCAATGGGCTGGTTAATCGCATTTGAATTTAGTATTGTGTAGGCAATATTATTATATGTTCCATTCGAGATGTCATTGTGTAGTGAGTTGGAGGCGCTGATTGTTGATGTCGCATCTATATTCGTGATGGCTGTGTCTGTTGTATTCAAAAAGCTAGTAATGGCTGCTTCAATTGCTAGTTTCTTTGAGTTGGATATCTCGGTAATTGCGTCTTGGTTTTGCTCAAGACTTGTTTTTGTGTTGGACTCAAATAGCAAAATCTCGGGTGGCACATTGTTTAATGCCTTTTGATCATCATTGGGTGATTCAATTGGTAAGAAAGGAGAGATAGGAGATGGCGTCACAATTAAATCATCTTCACCGATCAAATTAATACTAATCGTTCTTGTATCCGTGGCCCCATCCGGGTCAGATACCGTTACCGTGAATTTATCAGTTGGGTTCTCACCAAAATTTAAAGCGTTAATCGCTGTGCTGTTGAGTGTATAGGTAAATGAGCCATTGGGCGAAACAGTCAGCCTGCCAAAGCCGCCTTGACCATTTGAAACCGACCATACTAATGTACTACTGGAATCGTCTGGGTCAGTGGCGATTAAGTTGCCAGATATGCTGCTGAAGATATCTAACCCTACTGTATCCTCGAAGCGGCATGTATAAGTACCTTCGGCAACGGGAGCATCATTGATTTTATTGACATGATAGGATATTGCTGCATTTGTGATACCGCCATTACCATCTACTAATTGGTATGTTAGCGTGATATCACCAAAAAAATCTGCATCTGGCGTAATCGTATAAGTCGTACCATTATCAGTAATGACGCCGTTACTTGATGTTACGTTGGATAATGCGATTACATCGCCATCAACATCGGTAAATCCAAACAATAATTCGGATTTATTCACGATGTATGCTGTGTCTTCGACGCCATTCGCGAGTACTGCTTGCGTTCCAGTGAGTGATGGTGCATCGTTTACTGCGATAATATTAATTGAAATCACCTGTGTCTCAACATTACCATCATCATCGGTCACTTGCACGGTAAAGCTATCTGAACCGTTGTAGTTTGCTGAAGGGGAGTATGTCCAATTGCCTGCGCTATCGATGGTTGCGGTGCCATTGCTTGCGACTGTGTTGATGGTAAAGTTGTTCACACTGTAACCATCAATACTATCGGTAAAGGTGACCGTTCCTGCTGTTGGCGTATCCTCATTAGTGGTTGCAGTTAAATCCCCGCCGAAAGTGCCTGCATCATTGACTTGGTTAATGGTGATGTTAATCACCTGTGTTTCAACATTGCCATCATCATCGGTCACTTGCACGGTAAAGCTATCAGCCCCGTGATAGTTAGTTGATGGTGTGTATGTCCAATTGCCTGCGCTATCGATGGTTGCGGTGCCATTAGCCGCCACCGTATTAATCGCAAAGGTACTACCAGTGTAACCATCAATACTATCGGTGAATGTGACCGTTCCTGCTGTTGGCGTATCCTCATTAGTGGTTGCAGTTAAATCCCCGCCGAAAGTGCCTGCATCATTGACTTGGTTAATGGTGATGTTAATCACCTGTGTTTCAACATTACCATCATCATCGGTGACTTGCACGGTAAAGCTATCTGAACCGTTGTAGTTTGCTGAAGGGGAGTATGTCCAATTACCTGCGCTATTGATGGTTGCGGTGCCACTGCTTGCGACTGTGTTGATGGTAAAGTTGTTCACACTGTAACCATCAATACTATCGGTAAAGGTGACCGTTCCTGCTGTTGGTGTATCCTCATTAGTGGTTGCAGTTAAATCCCCGCCGAAAGTGCCTGCATCATTGACTTGGTTAACGGTGATGTTAATCACCTGTGTTTCAATATTGCCATCATCATCGGTGACTTGCACGGTAAAGCTATCAGCGCCGTGATAGTTCGCTGAAGGTGAGTATGTCCAATTGCCTGCACTATCGATGGTTGCTGTGCCATTGCTTGCGACTGTGTTGATGGTAAAGTTGTTCACACTGTAACCATCAATACTATCGGTAAAGGTGACCGTTCCTGCTGTTGGCGTATCCTCATTAGTGGTTGCAGTTAAATCACCGCCGAAAGTGCCTGCATCATTGACTTGGTTAATGGTGATGTTAATCACCTGTGTTTCAACATTGCCATCATCATCGGTCACTTGCACGGTAAAGCTATCTGAACCGTTGTAGTTTGCTGAAGGGGAGTATGTCCAATTACCTGCGCTATCGATGGTTGCGGTGCCACTGCTTGCGACTGTGTTGATGGTAAAGTTGTTCACACTGTAACCATCAATACTATCGGTAAAGGTGACAGAGCCAGCAGTGGCTACATCTTCGTTTGTTGTCGCTGAAACATCACCACCAAAGGCGCCTGCATCATTGACTTGGTTAACGGTGATGTTAATCACCTGTGTTTCAACATTGCCATCATCATCGGTCACTTGCACGGTAAAGCTATCAGCGCCGTGATAGTTCGTTGATGGTGTGTATGTCCAATTGCCTGCGCTATCGATAGCGGCGCTACCGTTAGATGCATTACTACTTAAGGTAAAGTTCGGTGTGGTAAAGCCATCCGCGGTATCGATAAAAGTGACGGTGCCAGTGGTTGTGACATCTTCATTGGTTGTGGCGATTAAATCACCACCGAAAGTACCTGAGTCACTTATTGCATTGATGGTGATGTTAATCACCTGAGTCTCAACATTACCATCATCGTCAGTCACTTGCACGGTAAAGCTATCAGCGCCGTGATAGTTCGCTGAAGGGGAGTATGTCCAATTACCTGCGTTATCGATGGTTGCGGTGCCATTGCTTGCGACTGTGTTGATGGTAAAGTTGTTCACACTGTAACCATCAATACTATCGGTAAAGGTGACAGAGCCAGCAGTGCCTACATCTTCGTTTGTTGTCGCTGAAACATCACCACCAAAGGCGCCTGCATCATTAATCTGCGTAACGGTAATATCACGTGTCGCCCCGATACTATTGGATGTTCCATCATTTACTGAGACTGTAATGGTTCGAGTGTCCGTGCTGGGTGATTCGCTAGTATTATGATAAGTGATTGTTCTTATTACGTTTTGGTAGGTCGAAACAATTTTTGTTCCGCTGAGTGTTAAGGTGCCAGTGGCTGCATCCCAGTTGCCTGTAATCCCATTTTGGTTGTTAAAGCTAAGTACATCTTGACCATTGCTATAATGACTACTGATGGTCACCGTTGCGCTGGTTAATTGATTACTATCGGTATCCGACAAGGTAATGCCATTGTCAATCACTAAAGGTGAAGCGTTTTCGACGTAGTTCACACTGCCTGCCGAGGTGTTAACCACTGGTGCTGATTCATAGTTAACAGACAAAGTAGGGCGGTTCGTACTCGACGCCGACTCAGAAGAACTAAACCCCCAGTTGTCAGCATTGTTTAGCGAGGTGACAAATGCCCAACCGTTATTGTCGCCACCGTTTACGATAGCTTGAATATCCGCGGTTACATCAATATTAACCCAGCCAGAGGTGCCTGCATCTAATGTGGCAATCGGTGAAGCAGAGGCTTCCACACCATCTGTACTAATGCCATTTGATAAATTGTTCCAAGTAGAGGATTCTGACCAGCTGCTTAACATGGTGTGGACATCGACCGTTTTTGCTGCATTTGTATCAGAAACAAAAATGCTGAGTGTAGCGGAGGTGATGGATGAACCAGCTACAATTTGGTTGGCACCAGCGCCCGTAATATCATCAAAACGGATAAGTGCCTGCTGCGTATTGTCATCGACATAGACGGTAGTATCACTGCCATAGGGTGTGTTAAGGGTGCTGTCATTGATGTGTGTATCTTGCGTGCCAGTATAACCACCGACACCTTCTTGAAAGGTGGTAGAGGAAGCTAATGTGCCAGACCACTGTATTTTGCTAGATGTCGATAACACTGCATGCGTTTCAATATCGCCATAGCTTAATTCTAAATCCCAATCGGCAGACTGTTTAGTCGTCCCAGTTAGGTCTGTACTGGCAGCGACATCTGCACCTGTCACGGTACTTAATCGTTCAACGGCTAATAAACCATCGTCACCATTACCAAAGTTACAACCATAAATTAAGATGTCTGCATCCGCAGTTAAATGACCGCCAATATTACTGAGTGCATCGGCATAAAGGTGACTCATCGTCTCTAAGTTTAATGCGCTACTACCTAAATTAATCTCAGCTTCACTGCCATGGCCGATTAGGTGGATGGCGCTCACTTCATCATAAGTGCTCAGTACTTGGTTGATTTGCGCAATGCCATCCGTCTCACTATCAAGCAAGACAATCTCAACTTGGCGATTTGTATCTTGTTGTGCCAAGATGTCGTCAACTAATACAAGGTAGTCTTCAATACTTGTGTCAACAAAAACGATTTCATGCTGTTGATTAATCGTTTCATTTTCTGTCATGGAGGCACTGCTATTGGTATCAACAGTACGCACCTCGGCATTTTGTTGCGAGGCTTCGTCATGGTTAAACAATAATGCGCCTGTATCTGCAGAGTACAGAATACGTTGCTCAAGCGCTTCCACCAGCATTTTCTTGCGTGGGGTTTGTTTTGCTTGATTTTGCGCGAATAAGCTCATGATTGTTTATATATGTTCTTGCGCCTTGCTGTGTTCAAAATCTGCTTTGCAACGAGATCCAGCTGGTAGCGCCAAGTCTGCGTTATCGAGTTCTAATTGCACGCGAAAGGTATTACTTGCCGCATCGATGACTTTGTCGATGAGTGCTACCTGTCCTGAAACCGTTGGGGCATCTGGGAATTCAGGCGTAATGCTTGCTGCATCATTGAGCTTAATTTTGCCAAAATAAGAAATAGGGACAACGACTTGCACAAGCAATCGGTCAATTTGTGCAATCTTGACAATGGGTTTTTCTTCTACCCGTTCACCGACTGCCACGTAACGATCGGTGACGACCGCTTTAAATGGGCTGCGAATTTGGCGTTGAGACAACTGTGCTGCGGCAATATTACGTTCATTTTTGGCAATTTGTTGTTGTTCAATCGCTTGCCGATATTTCTGATGTGAAATTTCAGTTTCGGTTTTAATTTGATCAACGGCTTGTTGCGAAATAAAGTTTTTACCAAGCAAGTATTTTGCGCGTTCTAATCTTGATTGGTCGAACTCATAATTCGCTTTTGAAGCGCTTACATTCGCCTCTGCTTTGGCACGGCTATTGGCGGCGCCCACAGAAGCACGCTCAACGCTGGATTTTAAGGTGGCAATCACCTGCCCTTTTTTAACGGCGTCACCGCGTTTCACCTTGATTGATTCAATAACACCAACCACTTGCGAGCCTACTTCAGCTGTTTGGAAAGGTTCGATTAAGCAGCCAAATGTATGTTCAGCAAGTGCTGGTGTCCAGATGCATAACAGTGCGATGCTCCGTGTGAGAAATTGTGTATATGTATATTTCATTTTTGTACTATCTCTTAATGTGGCGCTATAAGCCCCATTTCCAAAAAGTTAACTGTAGCCAATTAATGACGCGGCGGCTTAAACGCCAAGCTAATGAGCGATTGCCTGCCTTTATCTTTGCAACGCCTTGCAAGCCAGGCCTTAAATAAATGTCTTTATGGTCAATATCGGCTTGCACTTCATACGTGTTTTGACCATCTTTCACCGTTGCCATTGGCGTAATTCGTGACACGGTAAAAGGGATTTTCTTTGTAGGGAGTGCTGACAATGCCAACACACCCTGCTTATTAGTCGCAATGTCGGTAATATCCAGCTCATCAATATCAATCATTAAACGATATTGACCTTTAGGGGCAATAGTCATTAGATGATCACCCAACGCAACGGGCGCACCTAATGATTGACTTAAATCGCCTGCTAACACAATGCCATCCATTGGTGCTGTAACGTGCGCACGTGCCAGCTTCTGTTTAATTAAGCTGAGCTCTGCTCTTGCTTGTGTTGCCTTGGCTTGATTGATTGCATACTGTGTTCTGTCTCTTCTCGCCAAAGCACTACTAAAGTTGTTTTCTTGCTGCAGAATTTCACTTTCCCATTTTTCTTTTTCCAGCAAGAGCTCTTGGTCTGCCAAATCGACCAAGACATCGCCTTTTTTTACCATGTCGCCAGGCTTTACATGCACTTGTTTAATAAAGCCTTCTGCTGGGGCAGCCAAAATGCGTTGGGTTGCTCCTTCAATGTGGGCGCGCGCGGCAACATGGTAAGAAAAGGGAATAAAAGAGCCGATAAACCCAAGTATGGCAACCGCGAGTGCAACTTTAGGGATATGACTTTCTTGCGTAATAAAATGTGTCCATTTGTTTTTGATGTTGGTTTTTGCACGCTCAAGCCAAGTGTGTTCTGCTTGCTGTTTTAATAGTAATAAAGGTGAAATAAAGTTTGCAATATGTTCATACCAAATAATCGCTTCACGGTTGATGGTGGATTTTTCATGTAGCTCTAGGCAAAGTGCACCAATAATTTCACCTTGGTGAGCCAGTGGAATACTGCAAACGGAATGGCTGGTTTTTTTGTGCAGCGCTTGGTTGGCTAAATGGATGCGCGGCTTGTCATCTGCGATTTCAGGAAAAGAAATAGACTCTGCTTGATCGACAGCTTCTTCCATTGCTGCTGTTAATAAAGGCACGACATACTGATAGTCTTGAAATTCAGCATAATGAGAAACCGCAATGACATTAATCATTTGTTTCTTGAGTAAACCAATACTCACGCGGTTGAATTTAAGTGATTCGGCAAGTTCATTTGCAAAGGCAGTCGCCGCGTCTTCTAAGCTCTTTTGCGCAATAAAAACAGATTGTAGTGGTAGTAGCTTGGTCGCATCAGCAGGTCTGACCGCGACGATGCTTGATAGGATCAAAGCCGTAAAGGCAGAAGCCGCCTGCTCTAGTTCAATTAATAATGCCGTGGTTGTTTTGTTGTCTGAGGTGGTTACTGCTAGTGCAATCACGCCCAACACTTTGTTTTCAGAAATTAAAGGTGTGGCGATAATGCAGGCTTGTTTGTCGTCTTGCGTACTAATCGCTGGAACAATTTTGACTGAGCTGGCACGGTGAATGACTGCATTTAATGTGCTTTTTTTCGCAGCAGTGAGCGCGTGCTCTTCTGGCCATTGTGCAATGATATGTAATGCGGTTTCATCACTGCTGTCCGTTAAAATAACCGTGCCTTCACCTACATAGTTCAACCGTTCACATAGCGTTTGCAGGTGTGATTGCACAGCAGGGATGCGTCCCATGCTATTGTAAGTTTCTAGCTGGCTTGTTGTTAATTGCTCTACCATGAGATTTTAAGTTGAATGACCTTCAATCAGTGCACTAAATTCTTTTGTTGAAATGGCAGGACTAAATAAATATCCTTGGTAATCATTGCAGCCGTGTTCTAACAAAAAATCAAGCTGCATTTGTGTTTCAACGCCTTCGGCAACGACATGAAAGCCCAAGTTATGTGCCATGGCGATGGTGGCTAAAATGATGGCTTCCGAATTTTTGTCTCGACCAATATCTATGGTAAACATGCGATCAATTTTTAACTCATCTAACGGCAGTTGCTTTAATTGCATCTGAGAAGAATAGCCAGTGCCGAAATCATCAATTGATATTTTGGCGCCTAGCGCTTTGATTGCATTGAGTGTGGCGACCATCTCTTGTATGTTGTCCATCACCGCGGTTTCTGTTAATTCAACTGTCAACCAACTCGCATCAATGTTGGCATGATTTAATGCAGCTTCTATTTTATTGAGTACGTGTGCGTTTTTTAATTGCAAGCTTGATACATTTAAAGCAATGCGTGGCGGGGTTAAGCCACTTGCTTTCCAGGTGCTGATTTGTTCTACAACTGCGTTAATAGTCCAGTCGCCAACATCTAAAATAAGGTCAGACTCTTCTGCGATAGGAATAAATTCTTCTGGACTAACAAAACCAAGCTCAGGGTGTTGCCAACGAATTAATGCTTCAGCGCCAACCACTTCTTGTGAGGCTAGTGATACTTTGGGTTGATAGTACATTTCAAATTGATCGGCTGCCAGCGCTTTCCTCATATCGTTTTCCATGGTTAAACGATAGGTTGTTTGGCTATTATGTTCTTTTGAAAAGAAACTGTAGTTTGCGCGATGGTTATCTTTTGCTTGGTGTAATGCTGAGATGGCGCTGTGCAAAATGATGTCTTTTGTTTCGCCATCATTGGGTAATAGTGCAATACCGATATTACAGCTAATGTAAATTTCTTGCCGGTCAATGTGATGCGGCTTTGCAATTTGCTCGTATAAAATCAAGCTGATAATGGCGGCATCATCTGTTTTTGTAATGGTGGGCAACAATAAAGAGAAGACATCGTCTCCAGTACGACAAATGGTGGCGTCAATACCCAAGTCATTCACTTTGGCTGTGATATCTGAATGCAACAATGTTTTTTTGATGCGCTCTGTAATGCTTCTTAAGAGTTGGTCAGCAACTGTGATGCCATAGGCATCATTGATATGTTTAAAACGACTGAGGCCAATCTCCAAAATAGCCCCAGTCGTGTTGTAACGTTTTGCATATTTTAGTGATCGGTCGACATAGCCAATGAATGCCTCTTTGTTAGGTAGCTTGGTTAAAGGGTCAAAATTGGCAATTTGATCATGGTAAGTTTTGATTGATAAGATATTACGTAGCCTTAAGGATAGTTCATTTGCGGAGGCTGGCTTAGCAATAATATCAACGACGCCAAGTTCCAATGCTTTTAATTTAACACTGGGAGTGGTTGTTACCGTGAGTAGCAAAAGTGGAATTAAGCGTGTTTTGGTGTTGTCGTTAATTTTCTTTAATAAATCAAATGACTGTTCCGTGAGTTCACTGTTTTCATACAAAATAGCATCTGGGGACTCTTGAAAGATGGTATCAAATGCTGTTGTCGCATCGTGTGCAACCAAAATAGACTGATAGCCCGATGTAATGAGGTAATCACGCATGACTTCCGCATTAATTGGGTCATCACTGATAATCATCAGTTTTACATTCGTAAAATCATGCGGTTGATTTTTTTGCTTATGGTCATCTGCTCGTGCTGAAGGGGCAGATGAGGCGTCTTGCTTACTGGTGTGTAAAGGCAGGACGCTATCACCGTATTCCAGTTGGTGATATTGGTTTGCTGAGGTGGTAATATCGTTCATTATAGTACCTTTCCAAGCGCAAAGTTGTCGTCTAGTATTGTATCCGTTTTTAGTAAACGTTTGCGCAATAGTGCTTGATGCTGTTCTTCATGTTTTTGTAGCTGGCAAACAACGGTGTTAATGATGATGCTAGGTAAATATGGCGCATAGCGTTTACCGATGACTCTTAACCATAGCGGTAGCTTCTTTAATAGAAGGTTATTATTCATTGATAGCCAAGTCTCAGCGCTGCCAGGATCGCCTTGGCGTGCGCAACGACCAATGAGCTGACGGTCAACCCGTCGCGACATATTGGCTTGACAGTTAATCACATGCAAACCGCCGAGTGCCGCTACAGAAGCACCTAGCGCAATGTCAGTGCCTCTGCCTGCCATATTGGTGGTAATCGTGATGGCGCCTGCTTTACCTGCTTGCGCAACCAACTCGGCTTCATGTTGATCATTTTTTGCATTGAGTACCTTGTGCGGTAGATTCTCTGTTTTTAATGCAGCCGCGAGCAACTCTGATTCCACAATGGACTCTGTGCCAATTAATATGGGTTGATTGTGGGCGTGCAGTTGCGCGATACGTTCGACAACTGTATTGCTTAACGTCAGGTGATTGCGAAACAAGCGTGTCGGTCGTGTCTTGCGTTGATTTTTTAATCGCAATGGCACGCGGCTGGTATGCATGCCATAAATGTTCAGTAATTCCTGACGTGACTCTTGTAATGTGCCACTGACCCCACTTAAGCGGAAATATTTTGGGAAAAAGCGTTGATAGGTCGTTTGTGCAATCGTCACTTGGTTGGCACTGGGTTGGCAGCCTTCTTTCATCTCAATCAGTTGTTGTAAATTGCGTGACCAAGTGCGGCCGACAGATACACGGCCAGTGTTTGCATCAATAATAGAGACTGCACCGTCTTTGACTAAGTAGTGTTGGTCGCAACGATATAAATATAACGCTGATAAGGCTTGGCAAATGGTTTCTTCTCGATGCTGGCGGTTATACCATGCTGCCGTTAAGTGCGACACGGCCACTTCTAGTTTTTCACAACCTGCCACGGTCAAGTCTGCTTGCATGGTATCAGGCTGTAAGGTGAAATCTTTTTCTATGATTAACTGATGTGCCAAGCTTAGTGCTTGTTTGCAGTAATCAACCGTTTGTGTGTCGTTGTTGAGTCCTTGTGACAAAATGAGCGGCATGCTCGCTTCATCAATAAGGATGCTATCGACTTCATCAATAATCGCCATACATAAGCCACGTAATAGTAGTTGAGGCACTTGATTTGTTGCTGGTTTCGCATCCCATGCCACGGTTTCTTTGTTACGATGTGTGCTATCACGTAAATAATCGAACACCAGTTCTTTTGCCGTGCAATAGCTTATGTCGCAGGCGTACACTTGTTGACGTTGTGCTGTGCCTTGTCCCTCTACCACGGTGCCGACGGTCAGACCCAGTGCTTGGTATAGCGCTTTTAGTGATGCTGCATCGCGAGCAGCTAAATATGGGTTGGCAGTAATAACATGGACAGGGACGCCGCTAATACCAGCTGTCGCAGCAGCAAGTGCTACCGCATACGTTTTGCCTTCACCTGTCGCCATTTCTGCTAAACGGTTATGCAGTAAATAGTAAGCAGCAATGAGTTGTGTATCAAACAAATGGATATGCAGCGTGTTGGCATACACTTGGTTAATCATCGCAAAAGCCTGTGCGATGTGCGTATCAATAAAACCATCTCTTCGCATGGCGGCTTTCAAGTTCAGTAATGCAGTGTTAAATGCCTGGCTGTCAATTGGTGGCAGGCCTTTCTCCAAGTGCCTTACGTTTTGAACAAATCGCTTCGCCTGATAGTTGCCTACAAAGCCAGTCAAGCGCGCCCACAAAGCTAAGCCTGAACTGATGATGCTAGGTTGGGTCGTCGACGATAGCGCGCGTTCAGGATAGGTGCCGAAAAGTAAGCCTGGAATAGGTGGTTTTGCGATTAACGTCATAAGGCCGGCTCAAAACTCTTTAAAAATAATTGATTGGCTCGTTGATATAGCTGTGTTGCGAGTGGTGCTGCTTGATGTTCGAAGCGGACATAAGCTGAACCGCCTATGCGTTCCATCTTTGAACCTAGCAAAGTTAGGTCAAACAAAAAAACAGGGTCTAACACCTTTGTACCATCTTTATCTGACACTTTTGTGACGTAAGGACCGCCCGCTTGATCGCCCATTGTTGGACTTGGTAGCGTGTGTGTTGCCGATGGTGTGTCTGCTGTCATCGCGACTTTGTACTGGATTTGCGGTGACTCTGCTAACCAAACACTGACACTTTTGGTCATGTTTTTGACAAAATATGCATCTTTTTCTGCCACTGCAGCTTTTATTTTGATGGGTTTTTTGGCAAAAATATAGCCAATATTGTCGCCGCGTGGCACATAAGCGCCGAGAAGGTCCTGCTGTTTGGGAATCGTCAGTTTGCCATCAGTTTGTGCCGTAATGGTTAATGCTGCAATACGTTTTTCTATCGATGCGAGCTCTTTTTCCGTGCTGATAATATCTTGTGTGACATTTTGCGCTCTCGCTGGGTCAGTGATTAATAGCTGGAATTGGTCGGCTCGCAAGCCATCTAGTTGGCCTAAAAGCTGAGTACGTTGTTTATTGAGTTTTGGGTTTTCTATGACAGCAACGACATCACCAGTTTTCACCCATTGACCATTTTTAACGGGTAATGTGTTAATAAAGCCATCTTCTTCAGGTCTTATTTGCGCCTGCTCAGGCAGCCAAGTGACGGCGGGTGCGATGGTAGAAAAAGGGAGGGGCACCACAAAAAATAAAGTGAGAAAACCGATACTTAACAAGCTTAGGTTGCGGCGAATTTGTGTTAATTCTCTACCAGGCTCACCCGTTGCAAACAACTGACTCACCCACTTAAACACGGGACGAATCAATAATTGAACGGTGAGGTAAATGGCCGCTAATGAGCCGAGCACAAGCCACTTCCCACCTAACCATATAACAATGATCAATGAAATAAAAATACGATAAGCAAAGGACAAAGGGGCATACAAAATAAGCCACTTCAACTCACCCTCATGAATCCCTTGCACATCGGCAGCTTTGAATGAAACGAGGCTGTTTAGCTTGGCTTGCCAGTACTGCGTGCTACGTGTTGCAAGATTTGGGATGTCTAAAAAGTCAGATAAAACATAGTAGCCGTCAAAGCGTAATAGCGGATTGCCATTAAAGATTAATGTAGAGACAGACCCAATAAACATGCAGGTAAAGGCGATGTCGCGCACCAAGCCTGGCGCTACCGCTAGCCAGATAAGTAGCGCTGCCGCTGCAATATTCATTTCGGTGATAATGCCTGCCGCACTCACCATCATGCGTTGGTGGCGCAAAGGAAATGCATTGGCTGCTGAGGCGTCCACATATGGCGCTGGGACAAAGACCAGGAGTGAAATGCCGAATTCATGTACTTCGCCTCCCCAACGCCTGACTGCCAAGCCATGGCTTAATTCATGTAAGGCTTTAATGATAGGGAAGCAAATAAAACTTAACGTTAAATAACGTGGCGTCAGCAGATGTTGTGATGCATGCGTAGCAATCGCTTGCCACTCGCTAGCGGCGACCAGCACGGCAGTCAAAATAAACAGCACGCACAGTATGAAAGGAAAACGTTGAAATAACGTGGCGGCTAATCCATCAAGCTTGTTCAGCCATGGCGTAGGGTCGCCCAAGGGTTGCTTGATTGCAAATGGATTTAAGTTGGACTGCTGCTTTTGTTTGGCGCGAACATCTCGTCTTTTAAATAAACCAATGGTATCGGTAATATTTTCATATTGTAGAAACTCTTGTTGGTTGATTTTAGCCAATAGCTCAATGACTTCATCTTGTGTTGGCGCCTCATCTTTTTTATCTAATAACAATGCGTCCCACACTTGTTGTACGGTTAACTCACCATTGCAACGACCAATAAATTGATAAGCCGAAGCATTGATCCGATATTGATGAGTGCTCATCTCATCTTTTAGCAGGTACCACAACTGCTTACGCCAGTGCTGGCGTTTAATAGACACACTATCACGCAGCCTAGGTTTTAACTGGGCGACGCGGTGCCAGTTGTTGCTAAAAAGAGAGGTTGCCATATATTTGTTTTATTAATGTTGGTGAGCTTTAAAGCATTAGCAACAAGTATACCAAATTTCTAAGTATTATACTGACGGCAGTTTAATGATTTTCTTTAGTCGGTAGGCGTGAGGTGATGCAGCACCCTTTACTTGACAAACCGAAGTGTTAACGTTGGCGGTTATTTATCTGAGGTGAAGACAAAAAGGAGGGGCATTGAAAACGATAAAAAGTAGTTTGCTGATAGGGATGGTGTTGAAAGGTGTTGTTTCGATGCGTGTCAGATTGGTTCTGGCCAAAGAAAGAAACTAATCATCTCTGACTCCATTTACCCAGATGCATTTACCACAAAATAAAAAACACCCACAAGGGGTGCTTATTTATTTACCCGTAAAGGGCATCCCCAACTTCGTTAGCCGCTAAAGCAGCAAGTCAGTTGAGATGGCGGAGAGCGAGGGATTCGAACCCTCGATACAGGTTTACCCCGTATGCTTCCTTAGCAGGGAAGTGCCTTCGACCACTCGGCCAGCTCTCCGTTTAAAACTTTTTGTGACTGCTTTTAAAGTCATCACAAGGGCGCGATATTACGCGAAATTTCACGTAATATCAATGGTTTTAAGTAATAAAGTCTATTGTATTTTTATGACTCTTCTAATTCAAAAGCTTGGTGTAATACACGCACAGCAAGCTCCATGTATTTTTCTTCAATGACGACAGCGACTTTAATTTCACTGGTTGAAATCATTTGAATATTAATACCTTCTTCAGAAAGTGTACGGAACATTTGGCTTGCAATACCAACGTGTGAGCGCATGCCAACGCCGACAACGGCGACTTTGGCAATATTATCATCGCCAATAATTTCGCGTGCTTGAATCGTTGACTGCACTTGGTTGCGCAAGATGTCTAATGCTTTGCCCATCTCGTTTTTATGAACCGTAAAAGTAAAGTCAGTAGTGCCATCGGCGCCTTGATTTTGAATAATCATATCGACATCAATATTCGCATCTGCGACTGGGCCTAAGATTTGGTAGGCGATGCCAGGTGTGTCGGGCACGCCGAGTACCATCACTTTCGCTTCATCACGGTTAAACGCAATGCCTGAAATAAGCGGTTGTTCCATATTGTCGTCCTTATTCTCTTCTTCAAACGTAATCAGTGTGCCATTGCCTTCTTCTTCAAAGCTGGATAGCACACGCAGTTTCACTTTATATTTCCCTGCAAATTCGACTGAGCGGGTTTGCAATACCTTGCTGCCTTGCGAGGCAAGCTCTAACATTTCTTCAAATGTAATGCGTTCGAGTCGTCTGGCTTCTGGCACGACGCGCGGGTCGGTTGTATAAACCCCATCGACATCGGTGTAAATTTGGCATTCATCGGCTTTTAGTGCCGCAGCCAATGCAACGCCAGTGGTGTCTGAACCACCTCGACCGAGCGTGGTAATGTTGCCGCTACCATCACAGCCTTGAAAGCCTGCCACAACGACAACATAGCCATCATCCAAATCTTTTTGCATGTTTTGACCATCAATATCCAGAATGCGTGCCTTGCCATGCGATTCATCCGTGAGGATTTTAACTTGAGAGCCTGTGTAACTTTTTGCCTTAAGCCCGAGCGCTTGTAATGCTAAACAGGTCATGCCAATGCTGACTTGTTCGCCCGTTGATACAATCACATCCATTTCTCTAGGGTCTGGATTGGCGCTCATTTCATTTGCCAATGCAATCAGGCGATTGGTTTCGCCAGACATGGCGGAAACAACCACGACAATTTGATGCCCTTGTGCTTTGAAGCGCTCAACTCTGCTAGCAAGGTTGCGGATTCGCTCCGTGTTGGCGACCGATGTGCCGCCGTATTTTTGTACAATTAATGCCATACTGTAATCGTTTGCTTTATTCTAAATTTAAATGTTTTCTTTGACCCATGCTTCTACACTAGCCAATGCAGTTGGCAGTTGACTCGCATCTGAGCCGCCAGCCATTGCCATGTCTGGTTTGCCGCCGCCTTTGCCGCCGACTTGTGCCGCCACATGATTGACGAGGTCGCCAGCTTTGATTTTGCTCATTAAATCTTTTGTTACGCCTGCTGCAATATTCACCTTATCACCATTGGTGGTGGCGAGTACGATTGCCGCAGATTTTAATTTGTCTTTTAGTTTATCCATGGTTTCGCGCAAGGTTTTTGCATCAGCACCTTCTAGTGCTGCAGCGAGCACCTTAACACCATCGATATCGATGGCTTGACCCGCCAAATCATCACCTTGCGAGGAAGCTAATTTGCCTTTGGCTGCCGCGAGTTCACGTTCTAGCTTTTTGACTTGCTCTAGCAAGCCTGTGATGCGCGTTGGCACTTCGGTTGGCAACACTTTTAATGTACCAGCCACGCCACCTAAGGTTGTTTCCATGCTCTGCATATAGCGTAATGCGGTATTGGCAGTCACTGCCTCAACGCGTCTAACACCAGCCGCCACACCACCTTCTGCGACGATAGTGAATAAGCCTATGTCGCCAGTGCGCTTAACGTGTGTACCACCACATAGCTCGCAAGATGAGCCAATATTTAACACACGGACTTCATCACCATACTTTTCGCCAAATAACATCATGGCACCTGTTTCCTTGGCAGCATCAATGTCCATGGTGCGGGCTTGTGTTGCTTCGTTAGCAAATACTTCGGCATTCACAATGCGTTCTACTTCGCGAATTTCTTCGTTGGTCATCGGGGCATTATGCACAAAGTCAAAGCGGGTCTTTTCAGTATCGACTAAGCTACCTTTTTGCTGCACATGCTCGCCGAGCACTTCGCGTAGCGCCTTATGCATGAGATGCGTGGCAGAATGGTTGCGCATGGTCGCAGCGCGTGCCTGCATATTCACTTGCGCCTTCAATTTTTCGCCAACGCTTAGCGTCCCTGTTGTTAGGGTGCCATGATGACCGAAAACGGCCGCTTGTACTTTTTGTGTATCTTCAACAGTGAATAAACCTTGACTGCTTTTCAGTTGGCCGCTGTCGCCAATCTGACCACCAGACTCTGCGTAAAACGGTGTGTTATCTAAAATCACCACCCCTTGATCACCTTCTGATAGTTGGTTTACGCTGCTGCCATCTTTATATAATGCAGTGACTTTGCCGCTGGTTTCTAATTGCTCATAACCATGGAAAGTCGTGGCAATACCATCATATTCTAGGTTGGTTGCCATTTTGAACTTGCCAGCCGCACGCGCTTGTTCTTTTTGCCTTGCCATCGCAGCATCAAAACCATCAGTGTCTACTGCCACGTCACGTTCACGACAAATATCTGCCGTTAAATCGAGTGGGAAGCCATAAGTATCATGCAATTTAAAAGCCGTTTCACCATCAAATGCACCTTTTGTATTTTTCAACTCTGCTTCAAGGATAGCCATGCCATTTTCAATGGTTTCAAAAAAGCGCTCTTCTTCTTGTTTGAGTGTCGCTGTAATGCGTTTTTGCTCACTTAAAAGCTCAGGATAAGCTTCTCCCATTTCTTTGACCAAGTCATTTAGCATTTGGTAGAAGAAGGCTTTGCGTGCGCCTAATTTATAACCATGACGGACAGCACGGCGAATAATGCGTCGTAGCACATAACCGCGACCTTCATTGCCTGGGATAACACCATCGGCAATCAAGAATGAACAAGCACGGATATGATCAGCCAATACTTTCAAGCTTGGGTTATCTAAATCTTTGGTATTGGTTTCGCGCGCGGCTGCTTGAATCAACTGTTGAAATAAGTCGATTTCATAGTTTGCATGTACGCCTTGCAGAATCGCAGAAATACGTTCCAAACCCATGCCCGTATCAACGCTGGGTTTTGGTAATGGATGCATCACACCCGCTTCATCGCGGTTAAACTGCATAAAGACGTTGTTCCAAATCTCGATAAAACGGTCACCGTCTTCATCAGGGCTACCAGGAGGGCCTCCAGCAATATGTTCACCATGGTCATAGAAAATTTCTGAACATGGTCCACATGGGCCAGTATCACCCATCATCCAGAAGTTGTCAGAGGCATAAGGTGCACCTTTGTTATCACCTATACGGATGATTTTTTCTGCTGGCAAGCCAATGTCTTTCAGCCAGATATCATAGGCTTCATCATCATCCGCATAAACGGTGACCAGTAGTTTTTCTGTTGGTAGCTTATAAACTTCAGTAAGCAATTCCCAAGCATATTGAATGGCATCTTTTTTGAAGTAATCGCCAAAGCTGAAATTGCCGAGCATTTCGAAGAAGGTGTGATGGCGTGCGGTGTAACCCACATTTTCTAAATCATTATGCTTACCGCCAGCACGTACACATTTTTGGCTTGTGGTCGCACGAGTATAAGCGCGTTTATCAAAGCCTAAAAACACATCTTTAAACTGGTTCATGCCCGCATTGGTAAAGAGTAGGGTAGGGTCTTCATGCGGGACTAGAGACGCTGACGCCACAGCGGTATGGCCTTTTGAGACAAAAAAGTCTAGAAAGGCTTTGCGAATCTCGTTGCTGCTTGGATTGTTGCTTAATGTAATCGTCATGTTTTAATCGTTATCGTCTTCTGCTGCATTGAGTACTTGTTTAATTGTGTCAAAACTAAAGCCGCGGCTTTGTAAAAAGCGGGCTTGTTTAGCCCATTCGTTACGATTGCTTGCGGCTTGTTTAAATTTCTTACGCCATACTGCAGTGGCGTTTTCTAGTTCATGTTCCTGTATATCAGCGACTGCATCGGCAATGAGGTCATCTGATATCCCCTTTTCACGCAATTCATTGGCGACTTTTGCACTGCCAAACTTTGCTTTTCTTGCACGCACGACTTGTTCGGTAAATCGCGCATCTGATAACCAGCCTCGTTCGCTAAAGTCTTCAATTAAGGCTGGGATGTCATCAG
>SPJK01045315.1_pt1 | contig 20092 bp, 6 predicted proteins | sample 3741771 | NCBI WGS metagenome assembly SPJK01 (sample SAMN10925997, study PRJNA522277) | cold seep metagenome | isolation source: Elba SIP-enriched marine methane seep metagenome, extraction at timepoint T2 | place: Italy: coast of Elba, Mediterranean Sea
ACCGCATCCAGAAAAGGTAGGACTGCGACCACAACGTGGCGTACCACATGAAAGCATAGCTACTAGGAGTACCGCATCCAGAAAAGGTAGGACTGCGACTCTGCATTTAACGGGCTTGTGACCGTCTAAGACCAGGCTAGGAGTACCGCATCCAGAAAAGGTAGGACTGCGACTCCAAATGGAAACTCCGCCCCACTATATAGATTATGCTAGGAGTACCGCATCCAGAAAAGGTAGGACTGCGACAATAGAACCAAGTTTCGGGTCGAATTCAGTCTTTATCTAGGAGTACCGCATCCAGAAAAGGTAGGACTGCGACTCCACCAGGATGTCTCGACGAAGCTTGTCTTCGGTCTAGGAGTACCGCATCCAGAAAAGGTAGGACTGCGATCCCGCTTCAACTTATCAGTTGAGCGGGACTAGCCGTGCGGGGCACGCCCAGCGGGTTGGCAAGTAGGACTAGGCTATTGAGCTTTGACTCATCCCCCGCCCTTTTCTTCCGAAGAGAAGGGAGCTAGTAAACCTATAAGCCGAGCGATTTTAGGAGAATTATAAAATTTCCTAAATAGACCGTCCTTCCATTTCAAGGGAAGGATAAGAGGATGGATTATATTTTGCTGTTGGTATGTGTCTGATCTTTCGTACGTTATGAATATATTAAAAGTCTTTAGGATACGAGTGAGCATCCAGATTAGCTAGGACTACGACACAGCGGTATTTAATAGTCAGTTTCATAAGGCATGTACGAGCCGCCCTCCAGAAGAGATAGGACTGCGACATATGTGCACCTGGAGTGTATTTAGTGGTCAGCCGTACGAGTGAGCATCCAGAAGAGATAGGACTGCGATCCCGACCGTCGCTATGGCTAGGTCGGGACTAGCCGTGCGGGGCACGCCCAGCGGGGTAGAGTTGAAAGGTACGTTAAAACGTGCGGCGCAGGTTTTAATCCCGCAGAAGTCCAGTGGACTGAAGTGTGGGGAGTCGTCATCCAGAATGAGATAGGACTTTGCCCACGCGCGCCTCTGGCTCAACAAGTTGAGCGTCTCCTTAAGGAGAGCCTACACGCGACAAAGCGAACGCCTCCTTCAGGCCTGTCCCGACAGCTTCGTCGGGGAGGTGGTCCCGACCTTGGTCGGGACCGGAGGAGTGAGCCACCTACTCCTTTGCGCCTCTCACTCATCAAACGGAGTACCTGATGGAGGAGGCTGCAAATCCGCAAACGGCGGCTAATCCGTTAAGCTATAGTAAGGCAGAGCACGAGCCGTGCGGGGCACGCCCAGCAGGAAGGAACATTCTACTAAACTAAACTTGACGGTCTACCCAAACTGATCGTCCTTCCATTTTGAAGATCTCCGATCCTGACATTTATCGTCAGGGGAAGCCTGCCTGCCAGCGAGGCTGTCGAGCAGGCAGGGATAAGAGGATGGGTTAAGAAGGGGCAGGTCTCCATTCCTCCAATCGGCAGCGAGTTTAACCTGCCCCCAGCGAAGAAGCCTACTTTAGCGGCTAGGTTGTACCTGATGATATATCTAACTTGACCATCCTTCCCCGCCAAGGAAGAACAAGAAAATGAGCCCAGCAGGAAAACCTCCCCGTGATAGCCCCCTCACCACATTTTCCGTACCTTCCCACAACACCATTTATCCCTAATCTGGACTTTCGACCTGGCCGAAAGCCGTAGAGGGAGACGCGACGATTTCATCGTCACTAAGGTAGGCGATGGAGAGAATGGCTCAACTATTCAAATAATGCAATTTCCAGCATCGTTACCAAGTAGCAATATTGGAAATTAGCTTTTGATCTCTCCACCCGCTACTTTAAGGCCTGTACGGGCCGAGTCTCTCTACGGACTTTTCCCAAAAGTCCAACTAACACCCTATCAATATGAATATCCCTAGAGTTGACATCCTGAGCGGCGGAAAAAGACTAAACCCGCAATATGAATTGGTCGCAATTGACATACTACACAGTGTCAATAAGGTGCCGGCTGCTCGAATTAGCCTGCTGATCGATACATTTGAATTAGATAAGAACCTGCGAGACTTGGGGGACTTTTTTGTGCCGCAACGGCCGGTAGACATCCTTCTTGGTTACGAAGGCAGTAGAACCAGGCCCCAAAAAGTCTTTTCTGGTTTATTGGTACGCCGGCACATAGCGTATGCGACCGAAGATGTAGTCCTGGAAATTGAACTACGGGATGTAGCTCAGCGCCTTGTGGGGCCGCGCCGAGAAGCGGTTTATCAGGAGCAAACTGATGACCAGATTATCCGACAACTTATCGAAGGTGCAGGGCTGGAGAGTGGTTCGTTGACGGCCACTGGAGAGACGCACGAGGAACTCGTTCGCTCACTATCTACAGATTGGGACTTTTTATTGCAGCGAGCGGAAGCGAATAGCCGCTTGGTTCTCGTAGATGATGGAAAAGTCTCGTTGCACAAGGCCTCTACCGACGGAGCCATCAAGCATCGCTACGAATTTGGTGTGAGTATCATATATGGCTGTCGATTGGAAGAAGAAATTGATTTCCAGCAGAATAACCATCGGCAAGAGGCTCGCAAGAAAGCGGTGCCCAAGTCGACATCAAAAAGTATACTAAAAAAAGCTGCGCTTAGTAAGGAGCATCAGCCAGCTATGTCAGAACGAGCACTTTCCGATAAACGTACGATCAGCCACACACGAGGAACCTTGCAACTACCAGGGTTTACAGACTTGCAATTGTTGGATATCGTCGAACTCTCCCGCTTTGGCCCACACTGGCAGGGTAAGACGGTCATCAGTGGAGTCTACCACCGGTTGGATCAAAACGGTTGGATGACCCAGCTACAGCTAGGCCTGCCAGAGGGCATGTTATCCATGGATGATGTAGGAAAGAGCTAAGTAATAATTAAAGTGATGTATTCTTGATGTAGCTGGAAATAACTTACCATCGACCTTGCTTGGCTACCTTTAGTGCAAGCTGTCACCACTTCACGGTTGATAGTTTTAGCCGCAGAATAATATGGGAACCCAGCAAGGCATGAGCAATTCTTTCTCTTTTTCGATTGGCTGTCTGTTGACAGCTTTTTTATGGGTAGTTGTTTCGCAAGAGGCAGTAGCACAGTACACCACTACCGTTTGCCAGACAACCACCGACGCACTCCAGGCTCCGGATCGGAATGACTTTGCCCATGCTACCCAACCTATTGTCAATGAAGGGTATTTGCATAATTTTGATCCACCTACCTTGCCTTGTGGGATCGTTGCACCTGGGCTAACTTCACTGGTCATTGATATAGACGTGACCAATATCACTTCATCAGCGAACTGTACGGGTATTCCCATCTTCGGAAATGTATTGCTGAATTGCCCACTGACGATGTCGTCCGTTTGTCCCATTATTCAAGATGCGTTATCAGCAGGTTGTGGAACGTTTTCCGGTACTACAACGACGGGCATGTTCTCCTACACCGTCACCGATTGTAATGGGATCGCTGCCACCGATGTTGTCGGTGTGGATATTATTCCCGCGACCGACTTTTCCGGCTCCTGCCCGTCCGATGGTATGGCCATTACAAATGGCGAAGCGACGGTAACCTATGAAATCTGCCTGACCTATACCTACGACCAAGACGTACCTGCGGACTGTACAAACACCACCGCCATGTCCTGCGATGATGGCGACCCCTGTACCGAGAATGATATGATGACGGTTGATGATTGCGATAATTCCATCATCTGCATGCCTTGTGCCGGAACGCCGATTGCCGCTTGCTCCACTACTACCACGATAGCTTGTGATGATGGCGACCCTTGTACCGAAAACGATATGGCCGTCGTCGATGCCTGTGATAATACCGTGATCTGTATGCCTTGTACCGGTACGCCCGTGGCGGCATGTACTAGCACTACGACACTGCCCTGTGATGATGGCGATCCCTGTACCGAAAACGATATGGAAGTAGTGGATGCTTGTGATAACACCGTCGTGTGCATGCCTTGCGAAGGCACACCGGTGGCGTCCTGTACCGATACCATTAACTTACCCTGTGATGATGGCGATCCCTGTACGGAGAATGATGTAGAGATCGTAGCAGCCTGTGACAACTCCATTATTTGCATGCCCTGTGCGGGTATCCAGGTGCCTTCCTGTGGCGATACGGTGATCCTGCCCTGCGATGATGGCGATCCCTGCACGATTAATGACGTGCAGGAGGTGGAAGCCTGCGACATCATCCTGGTGTGTGAACCCTGCGCCGGTACGCCAACCGATTGTGGTGACGGCCCCACCAGTGTCATGCCTTGCGACGATGGCGATCCCAATACCACTAATGATGTAGAAACGACCTTGGACTGCGATGGTAGTATCTGTATCCCCTGCCAGGGTTCGCCGGTGGATTGCAGCAGTGGATCAACCACTGTCCAAGCCTGTGATGACGGTGATCCTTGCACCGAGAATGACATGGAGACCATCCTCGATAGCGATAGTAGCGTCTGTGTTCCTTGTGCGGGTACGCCCGTGGCGGCCTGTAGTTCAACGGTTGATTTGCCTTGCGATGACGGCGACCCCAACACCGAAAACGATATGGAGACCGTGGACGCTTGCGACAATACGGTCGTGTGCGCCCCTTGTGCCGGCACGCCAGTAGCTGCTTGTTCATCCACTATAGACTTGCCTTGCGACGATGGCGATCCTTGTACGGAGAATGATATAGAAACGGTAGATGCTACGGACAATACTTTTGTCTGTGTTCCCTGTGCCGGTACACCAGTAGCTGCTTGTAGCCTGACGGTTGATTTGCCGTGTGACGATGGTGATCCGTGTACGGAAAATGACATGGAGACGGTGGATGCTTGTGACAACACAGTGGTCTGTGTTCCCTGCGCCGGTACACCAGTAGTGGCCTGTAGCCTGACGACGGATTTACCTTGTGACGACGGTGATCCGTGTACAGAGAACGATATGGAGACGGTGGATGCCTGTGATAATACGGTGGTCTGCATTCCCTGTGCTGGCACACCGCTTCCTGCCTGTACCACTACCGTCGATCTGCCTTGTGACGATGGTGATCCCTGTACCGAGAATGACATGGAGACGGTAGATGCCTGTGATAATACCGTGGTTTGTGTTCCTTGCGCCGGCACACCAGTAGCTGCCTGTAGTCTGACGATGAGTTTACCTTGTGACGATGGTGATCCGTGTACGGAGAATGATATGGAGACGGTAGACGCTTGTGATAACACGGTGGTTTGTGTCCCTTGTGCCGGTACGCCGGTTGCAGCCTGCAGTCTGACGACGGATTTACCTTGTGACGACGGTGATCCTTGTACGGAAAACGATATGGAGACGGTGGATGCCTGCGACAACACAGTGGTGTGCGTTCCTTGTGCTGGCACGCCTGTTCCAGTATGTAGCCTAACCGTTGATTTGCCATGCGACGATGGTGACCCTTGCACGGAAAACGACATGGAAACTGTAGATGCTTGTGACAACACTGTAGTTTGTGTCCCCTGCGCCGGTACGCCTATTCCTTCCTGCACAATGACGATCGACCTGCCTTGCGACGACGGTGATCCTTGTACGGAGAATGACATGGAAACGGTAGAGGCTTGCGATAACACCATCGTTTGTGTCCCCTGTGCTGGTACGCCTATTCCTTCCTGCACAATGACGATCGACTTGCCCTGTGACGATGGTGACCCCTGTACCGAGAATGACATGGAAACAGTGGAGGCTTGCGATAACACGATTGTTTGTGTTCCTTGCGCCGGTACGCCGGTAGCAGCCTGTAGCCTAACCGTTGATTTACCCTGTGATGATGGCGATCCTTGTACGGAGAATGACATGGAAACGGTGGACGCCTGCGACAATACCGTTATCTGCGTTCCTTGCGCCGGTACGCCGGTGGCTGCTTGTAGCCTAACCGTTGATTTACCCTGTGATGATGGTGATCCTTGCACGGAGAACGATATGGAGACGGTGGATGCTTGCGACAACACCGTGGTCTGCGTTCCTTGTGCCGGTACACCGCTTGCCGCTTGCACCACGACAATTGATCTGCCTTGTGACGATGGCGATCCGTGTACGGAGAATGACATGGAGACGGTGGATGCCTGTGACAATACCGTGGTTTGCGTTCCTTGCGCTGGCACGCCGGTAGCGGCTTGTACACTAACGGTTGACTTGCCCTGCGATGATGGTGACCCTTGTACGGAGAACGATATGGAGACGGTAGATGCCTGTGATAACACGGTGGTCTGCGTTCCATGTGCGGGCACGCAGGTGGCAGCCTGTAGTCTAACGGTTGATTTGCCTTGTGACGACGGAGACCCCTGCACCGAAAACGATATGGAGACGGTGGATGCCTGCGACAACACGGTGGTCTGCGTTCCATGTGCGGGTACGCCAGTACAAGTTTGTAGTCTAACGGTTGACTTGCCTTGCGACGACGGTGATCCGTGTACGGAGAATGACATGGAGACGGTGGATGCCTGCGACAACACGGTGGTTTGCATTCCATGTGCTGGAACACCGCTTCCTGCTTGCACGACGACGGTTGATTTGCCTTGCGATGATGGTGATCCGTGTACGGAAAACGATATGGAGACGGTGGATGCTTGCGACAACACCGTGGTCTGTGTCCCTTGTGCCGGTACGCCGGTAGCGGCTTGTAGCCTGACCGTCGACTTGGCCTGTGATGATGGCGATCCTTGCACCGAGAATGATATGGAGACCGTAGATGCCTGCGATAACACAGTGGTTTGTGTGCCTTGCGCCGGTACGCCCGTTGCAGCCTGTACCTTGACGATTGACCTGCCTTGCGACGATGGCGATCCCTGCACCGAGAACGATGTGGAAATGGTGGATGCCTGTGACAATACGGTGGTCTGTGTGCCTTGTGCTGGCACGCCACTCGACGCTTGCACGACAACGGTTGATTTGCCTTGTGACGACGGAGACCCCTGCACCGAGAATGATATGGAGACCGTAGATGCTTGCGATAACACCGTGGTTTGTGTGCCTTGTATAGGTACGCCAGTAGCGGCTTGTAGCCTGACGGTTGATTTGCCTTGCGATGATGGTGATCCTTGTACGGAAAACGATACCGTAACCGTAGATGCTTGTGATAACACCTTGGTTTGTGTGCCCTGTGCGGGTACGGCTTTTGAGCTGGAACCACAGGTAAGTGTTGTCAGCGAAACATGCCTGGGTAACAACGACGGCAGTATAGTGGTCGAGGACGTTATCGGTGGGGAAGCTCCTTATCTATATGCCATCGATGGAAGCGCCTTTGGCCTGTTTGGCCAGTTTAACAATCTGGAGCCAGGCGTCTATTCAGTAGCGGTACAGGATGCCAATGGTTGTGAATTTGTTGCCGACTTCACGATACCTGTTGGGGTTTCCTTATGGGCAGACTTGGGGGTAGATCGGACGATTCAACTGGGTGATAGCCTGGAACTATCAGTGTCGACGAATGCGGTCATCGACTCGATTATTTGGGAGGCAGAGCCACAACTTAATTGCCTGAGCTGTAGTGAGCAAACTATTTTCCCACAGGAGTCGACCACCTTCAGCGTAACCGTCATCGACGAGAATGGCTGTAGCGCAAGCGATGAATTGGCCATCGTAGTAGACCGAACGCCGCACCTGTTTGTACCGAATGTCTTCTCGCCGAATGCCGACGGCATCAATGATGAATTGGTGGTATTCGCCGGTTCGGATGTACGTATCATTCGCCACTTCCAGGTATTTGATCGCTGGGGTAGCCAATTGTTTGTGGCCACTGATTTCACGCCAAACGACCCGAATATTAGCTGGGATGGTAAATACAAAGGCCAGCCAGTCAACGCCGGCGTATACATTTACACCATGGAAGTGGAATTTGTGGATGGCCGGGTAGAAGTAGTTGGGGGAGATCTGACGATTTTGCGATAGGGTAGGGCAGAATTGAGAAATGTGTTTGTCCTGTAATCAGTTGAAATCAAATTGTGAACCACTGATGTACAGATTTAGTAGCCTATGACCAGCCTTGCCATTAACTGAGCCTGGATATACCTTCTTTTTGGCACCACTAATCGCTGGTAAAGGATGTATCTGCATGATGGGGTGCCCTCAAATGAGTATTGCTATTCTATGAAGCTAAATTTTTGTAAAACTCCCAATTTACTGATGCTCCCAGAGGGGACTTTCTCAAATTGTTAAAAATCCTGATGTATTTTTGATGTAGCTCTTAAATGAAAATGATGTAGTATTGATGTAATAAAAATAAATGTATAAACATCTTATTTTATTACCTTTACTCCCCATCCTAACTGATTTGCCCCTCTTTCGTATTGGATTAAAAACTATTGGGTCAAGCCTTGTTTTGCACAAGGTTTAGATAGGCGAAGCTATATGTATGGGAACTAGGCAATTTATGAGAAACCCTCTCAAGGTTTGGGAGGTATGGGTATTGTTAGCTGCACTGTTAATGGTTTCTCAGGGAGTTAGCGCTCAGTACTCTGTTACTGTTTGTCAGACTAATACAGATGCACTTATCGCCCCAGACCGTAACGACTGGGCTCATACGAACCTTCCTGTTGTTAATGAAGGGTATCTACACAACTTTGATCCACCTACCTTACCCTGTGGCATTGTTTCCCCGTCGATTACGGCTTTGGATGTTGATATCGATCTGATGAATATCATGACAACTGCCGGATGCACGGGGATTCCCATTTTTGGGAATGTGCTCTTGAACTGCCCATTGACTATGACGGCCGTATGCCCGGTAATTCAGGATGCACTCTCGCCAGGCTGTTTTACGTTTTCTGGTGCGACCACAACCGGTATGTATACCTACGATGTGGCCAACTGTAATACTATTTCTGCCACCGATGTCATCGGTATTGATATTATCCCTGCCACCGATTTCTCCGGCTCCTGCCCTTCAAATGGGATGGCTATTACGGATGGAACAGTGTCTGTGACCTATGAAATTTGCCTGACTTATACGTACGACCAAGATATTCCAGCAGATTGTACGAATACCACAAGCCTACCTTGCGACGACAATGACCCTTGTACCGAAAACGATGTGGAGTTAGTAGATGCTTGTGATAATTCGATTATCTGTACACCCTGTATGGGGACCCCGATAGCCTCCTGCTCCACTACAACGGTGCTTCCTTGCAACGATAATGATCCCTGTACAGAGAATGATGTAGAAGTGGTCGATGCTTGTGATAATAGCGTTGTATGCACGCCTTGTATGGGGACTCCGATCTCTTCCTGTACCAACACTACTGTACTTCCTTGTGATGACGGTGATCCGTGCACTGAGAATGACATGGAGACGGTAGATGCTTGTGACAACTCCATTGTCTGCGTTCCTTGTGCGGGTACGCCAGTAGCTTCTTGCACGAATACGACCGACCTGCCTTGCGATGATGGTGATCCTTGTACAGAGAATGATATGGAGACAGTGGATGCCTGTGATAATAGTATTGTCTGCGTTCCTTGCGCGGGTATTCCTGTCGTAGCATGTACGACGACGACCAGCTTGCCTTGCGATGATGGCAACCCCTGTACAGAGAACGATGTGGAACTAGTTGATTCCTGTGATAATTCTGTGGTCTGTACGCCATGTGCTGGTACACCAATCGGAGCTTGTAATAATACAACCACCTTGCCCTGTGATGACGGCGACCCCTGTACAGAAAATGACATGGAAGTCGTAGATGCGTGTGATAATACATTCGTTTGCATTCCTTGCGCGGGTACGCCAGTTGCATCTTGTACCCTGACGACAGTCCTTCCTTGCGATGATGGCGATCCCTGCACGGAGAATGATATGGAGACGGTGGATGCCTGTGATAATAGTATTGTCTGCGTTCCTTGCGCGGGTACGCCGGTTGCGTCTTGTAGCCTGACAACAGTCCTGCCTTGTGACGATGGCGATCCCTGCACGGAGAATGATATGGAGACAGTGGATGCTTGTGATAACAGCATAGTCTGTGTTCCATGCGCAGGTACCCCAGTAGCATCTTGTACGAATACGACTATCCTGCCTTGCGATGATGGTGATCCTTGTACAGAGAATGATATGGAGACGGTGGCAGCCTGCGACAACAGTATCGTCTGCATTCCTTGTGCGGGTACGCCAGTAGCGTCTTGTAGCCTGACGATTGATTTGCCTTGCGACGATGGTGACCCTTGTACAGAGAATGATATGGAGACAGTGGATGCTTGTGATAACAGCATTGTTTGTGTTCCATGTGCAGGTACACCAGTAGCGGCTTGTACGGATACGGTAGTTCTTCCTTGTGATGATGGCGATCCTTGTACCATTAATGACATGGAGACAGTGGAGGCTTGTGACAATAGCATGGTCTGCGTTCCATGTGCAGGTACACCAGTAGCTTCTTGTACGGATACAGTAGTTCTTCCTTGTGATGATGGTGATCCTTGCACCTTGAATGATCAACAAACGGTAGACGCCTGTGACAACTCTGTTGTCTGTATCCCCTGTGCCGGTACACCAGTGATTTCCTGTTCGAACGTAGTAGTTCTTCCATGCGATGATGGCGACCCTTGCACGGAAAATGACGAACAAGTAGTAGATGCGTGCGACAATTCTATTGTTTGCGTGCCGTGCTCTGGTACCTTAATTCCTACCTGTAGTGATACCATTACGCTTCCTTGTGATGATGGAGACCCATGCACAATTAATGATGTGCGAGTAGTAGAGGCCTGCGATAATATTCTGGTGTGTGTGCCCTGTGCCGGTACTCCGATTGATTGTAGTAACGGTTTCACTACAGTACAGCCGTGTGACGATGGCGACCCCGGTACGATCGATGATGTCGAGACAGTACTTGACTGCGATGGTAGTATCTGTGTCCCTTGCCAGGGTACCCCTGCCGATTGCTCCAGTGGATCGACTACGGTACAGCCCTGTGACGATGGCGATCCGTGTACCGAGAATGATATGGAAACCATATTGGATGCTGATGGCAGCATCTGCGTTCCTTGTACTGGTACGCCGGTTACGTCTTGTAGCCTGACCACAGTCCTACCTTGCGACGATGGCGACCCCAGCACTGAGAATGACATGGAAACGGTGGATGCCTGCGATAACACGATCGTATGTGTGCCTTGTGCCGGAACACCAATTGGAGCTTGTACAAATACGACCACCTTGCCTTGTGATGACGGCGACCCCTGTACAGAAAATGACATGGAAGTGGTCGATGGTTTTGATAACACGGTGGTCTGCGTTCCTTGCGCCGGTACACCAATAGCCTCCTGCACGGACACGACTATTTTGCCATGCGACGATGGTGACCCCTGTACGGAGAATGACATGGAGACAGTGGATGCCTGTGACAACAGCATTGTCTGCGTGCCTTGCGCTGGTACACCAATAGCCTCCTGCACGGACACGACTATTTTGCCATGCGACGATGGTGACCCCTGTACGGAGAATGACATGGAGACAGTGGATGCCTGTGACAACAGCATTGTCTGCGTGCCTTGTGCTGGTACACCAGTTGATTGTAGCAATGGTTCCACCACTATGCAGCCTTGTGATGATGGCGATCCCAATACAATTAATGACGTAGAAACTGTCTTGGATTGTGATGGAAGCGTGTGTATCCCGTGCCAAGGATCACCTGCTGACTGCTCTAGTGGAGCAACGACTACACAAGCTTGCGACGATGGCGATCCGTGTACGGAAAACGATATGGAAACCATCTTGGATAGTGATGGTAGCGTCTGCGTTCCATGTGCTGGTACGCCGGTAGCGTCCTGCAGTCTGACAACGACCTTGCCTTGCGACGATGGTGATCCGTGCACAGAGGATGACATGGAGACGGTAGATGCCTGTGATAACACGGTAGTCTGCGTTCCATGTGCTGGTACGCCGGTAGCGTCCTGCAGTCTGACAACGACCTTGCCCTGTGACGATGGTGATCCGTGCACAGAGGATGACATGGAAACGGTAGATGCCTGTGATAACACGGTAGTCTGCGTTCCATGTGCTGGTACGCCGGTGGCGTCCTGCAGTCTGACAACGATCTTGCCTTGCGACGATGGCGATCCGTGTACGGAGAATGACATGGAAACGGTAGACGCTTGTGACAACACAGTGGTCTGTATTCCCTGCGCCGGTACACCAGTAGCGGCCTGTAGCTTAACGATTGATTTACCTTGCGACGATGGTGATCCGTGTACGGAGAACGATATGGAAACGGTAGACGTTTGTGACAACACAGTGGTCTGTATTCCCTGTGCTGGTACGCCCATTGCCGCCTGTAGCTTAACGATTGATTTACCTTGTGACGATGGTGACCCCTGTACGGAGAACGATATGGAAACCGTGGACGCTTGTGATAATACGGTGGTCTGTGTTCCATGTGCCGGTACACCGATCGTTGCTTGTAGCCTGACAGTTGATCTACCTTGTGACGATGGTGACCCATGTACGGAGAATGACATGGAGACCGTAGACGCTTGTGATAACACAGTGGTCTGTGTTCCCTGTGCTGGTACGCCCATTGCCGCCTGTAGCTCAACGATTAACCTACCTTGCGACGATGGTGATCCGTGTACAGAAAATGATATGGAAATCGTAGAGGCATGTGACAATACGATCGTCTGTGTTCCCTGTGTTGGTACCCCAATCGCGGCTTGCAGTTTGACAATTGATCTTCCTTGCGATGACGGTGACCCATGTACGGAGAACGATATGCAGACGGTGGATGCTTGCGACAATACGGTTGTTTGCGTTCCCTGCGTTGGCACACCAGTAGTTGCTTGTAGCTTAACGATCGATCTTCCTTGCGATGACGGTGATCCCTGCACGGAGAATGACATGGAGACAGTAGATGCCTGCGATAACACAGTGGTCTGTGTTCCCTGTGCTGGTATACCGGTTGTCACTTGCAGTTTGACGGTTGATCTTCCTTGCGATGACGGTGATCCCTGCACGGAGAATGACATGGAGACAGTAGATGCCTGCGACAACAGCATTGTCTGTGTTCCCTGTGCTGGTACACCAGTGGCTTCTTGCAGCCTGACAACGGTCTTGCCTTGCGACGATGGTGATCCTTGCACGGAGAACGATATGGAGACCGTGGACGCCTGTGATAACACCGTGGTCTGTGTCCCATGTGCTGGTACGCCAGTAGCGGCTTGTAGCTTGACGGTTGATCTCCCTTGTGACGACGGCGATCCTTGCACGGAGAATGATATGGAGACAGTAGATGCCTGTGATAATACAGTGATCTGCGTTCCATGTGCTGGTACGCCAGTAGCATCTTGCAGCCTAACGGTTGATCTCCCCTGCGATGATGGTGACCCCTGCACGGAAAACGATATGGAGACCGTAGACGCTTGTGACAACACGCTAGTTTGCGTCCCTTGTGCCGGTACCCCGATTGAGACTTGTAGTACTACGCTCACTTTACCTTGTGACGACGGCGATCCGTGTACCGAGAACGATATGGAAACGGTGGACGCCTGTGATAACACAGTAGTTTGTGTCCCATGCGCGGGTACGCCAGTAGCGTCTTGTAGCCTGACCGTTGAGCTGCCTTGCGATGATGGCGACCCGTGTACGGAGAACGATATAGAAACGGTAGATGCCTGTGATAATACAATCGTTTGCGTGCCTTGTGCAGGTACATCCTTCGAGCTTCAAGCAGAGATTACAGTTGCTGCTGAATCTTGCTTGGGAGCCGAAGATGGCAGCGTCATGGTCGATAATGTCTCAGGTGGTGAAGCACCTTATGTTTATGCCTTGAACGGCGATGTCTTTGGTTTGCAAGAGCGCTTTGACAACCTCGTGCCAGGGTTGTATTCATTGACAATCCAGGATGCCAATGGATGTGAGGTAGTTGAGGACTTCTCGGTGCCGACAGGTGTGTCGCTTTGGGCTGATCTCGGTGGAGATCGGACTATCAGTCTGGGTGATAGCTTGGAACTGTCCGTTTCCACCAATGCAGTTATTGACTCGATTATCTGGGATATGGAACCTCAGCTCAATTGCCTCAGCTGCAGTGAGCAGACTATTTACCCACAGGAATCGACCTCTTTCAGCGTGACCGTGATCGATGAAAATGGCTGTAGCGTGAGCGATGAGCTCGCAGTGGTGGTAGATCGCACGCAACAACTTTTCATTCCTAACGTATTCTCACCTAATGCTGATGGAATCAATGATGAGCTGGTGATCTTCGCCGGCTCCGATGTAGAACTCATTCGACGCTTCGAAGTTTTTGATCGCTGGGGAAGCCAATTGTTCTCAGCAACTGATTTCAAAGCAAACAATCCAGATATCAGTTGGGACGGTAAGTATAAAGGGTCCCCCGTGAACGTTGGGGTGTACCTGTATATGCTGGAAGTGGAATTTGTGGACGGTCGCGTAGAAGTGATTAGCGGCGACCTGACAGTCATACGATAAGATAAAGGCGGCTTTACAGCCCCGTTAAGAATAGACCAGAAACCGGGTAACTCAAATTTTTTTTAAAACGGGAATTGATTATGAAGAAACATCCTCTACTTTTATTAAGCTTCTTGTGCTTATTTGCCTTCAGCGGTATGGCCAATGAAGCGACCTCTTGTGACCCTGTAGAAATATTGAATAATCAGTCTTTCGAAACGGGGGCGGCGTTTAATCAACCTTTCAATACGGATTGGTTTCCTTTCGGTGCGGTTTTTGCCATTGATGGGAGCATTATTCCCCCTGTTCAGGACGGGCAATTCTATTTGAAAATGTTTGGTGGCAATTCTGGCATCTTTCAGGATCATCCTGCGATACCCGGGGAGTCTTTGACTGCCTCCGTCTATGTGATGAATGCCAGCTTTGATCCTATGCTGCCAGGCTGTACTGGCTTCATCAAGCTCGAGTATTTTGATGCTGGAAATGGACTCGTTAGTGTCACAGAGTCTACGAAACTAGACCACACACTACCTTCGAATACTTGGACGCAAATCACACTGAATGATGTGGTGCCAGCAGGCGCTGCAACGGTTCGTATGGTGGTGATCATGCAGTGCACTGCCGGCGGTGCGGTCATGTTTGATAATGCCAGCCTGGTAGGCTGCGACCTTCCAGACCCAGGTGCTACGGTGGAGTTCTGCGTGGATGTGAGCTGCTACTCTGACGTCCAATCAGTTAATGTGTTTGGTAGTTTCAATGGTTGGTGCGGAGGCTGTACGCCATTGACGCCAAGTGATAATGGCTACTACTGCACAGAGCTCTTTTTAGCCCCAGGTGATTACGAGTACAAGTTCTTGATTAATGGGATTGAAGAACATTTCCCGCCGTTCCAGGATGAGTGTACGATCACTCCTTTCTGGCCTTTTACCAATCGCCCATTGAATGTTATGAATGGCGTTGATCAAGAATTACTCCATGGCTTCAATAGCTGTGAAGAGTACTGTGGTGGCGGTGAAATCGAATTGTGCTTGGATACCAACTGTGCCGATTTTGAACCTGGTTATATCAGCGTATTTGGCACCTTCAATATTTGGAACCCGGGCGCTACGCAAATGTTTGACGATGATGAGGATGGCATCTACTGCCGGACCATCTTATTGAGCAATGGTGTGCATGAATTCAAGTTTTTCAACGGGGTAGAAGAAATTTTCACGCCTGGTGATGAATGCACCTTAACTACTGGGCAATTTACCAATCGCATCGTGGTGGTAGACAATGGTGATCAAAGTTTGACTTACGCCTGGGAAAGTTGCGAAGAGTGCGATATCTGCCCATTTGAAGATGTACGACCAACGGTCGATTGCCCATCCAATTTCGAGGTGTATACGGAGCAGTTCTACTGCGAAGCCTATGTGTCGATCCCGGCGCCGACAGTTGAAGATGAGTGCCCGACCGCGGTAGAAGCGCGGGTGCGCAAGGTAGATCCAGAGACCTTAAACAATATTCCTGGGGAAGGTTGGTCGCCATGGTCGGCAGACCCTAGTGGCTATTATGAGGTTGGTACCTACCGTGTCCGTTGGCGCGCAACCGATCAAGCGGGTAACCGCCGTGCTTGCAATTTCTATTTCACCGTGAAGGAAGAGTTGCCTTGTCCTTGGATCCAATTACCGAATGGTGTTGGTTGTCAAGAAGGCAATAGTGCTAGCTATGATGATGGCGTGTTTACCCTCCACAGTACGGATTGCTATAACCCAACTACCACGAATTCTGATGAATTTGCTTTCGTCCAGCAAACGATCTGTGGTGATGGTTCTATCACGGCGCAGGTGACCAGCCTGACTGGTAATGCTGCTGGATGGGCAGGCGTCAGCATGCGTGAAGTAGGCTACTACCAGGAATACGGCTATAATGATGATGGTGGCAAGAGCGTCACTTTGCTTACGAACTTGTCCAACCGTCACCGTACGGAAATTCGCTTGGCAACTGATGGGCCAGTCACCGCTAGCCAATCCAATTCGTTCTACCGCCACTGGTTGCGTATTGTACGTTCAGGGCCAAACTTCACTGGATATACTTCTTCCAATGGTGTGACCTGGTTCCTGAAGTTCTCTATCCAAGTGGATATGGATGCGTGCATTGACGTTGGCCTAGTGCTCAACAGCCAGTGGAGTACCGGTGACCAGACTGCAACCTTTGCTCATGTGGAAGTAGAAGGTGGCGGCGGTGCACCAAACCCAACTATTCAAGCCATTACCGGTGGTCAAGAGAATGCTCAACTGGGCGATCGTGGCAACCGCCTTGCAGTGACGAATGCAGCGCAGCAAGCTCCTCGCAGCTTCACGGTTTATCCAAACCCAAGTATTGGTTCAACCACCATTTCTTTGGGAGAGTACGAAGAAGATAACGTACAGCTGGATGTATTGAATGTGTATGGCCAAGTTGTGCAGCAATTGCTTAGCGGTGTCGTAGAGGACAACACAATGGATGTTGATCTGTCTGGACAGCCTGCTGGCGTTTACTTCATCCGCCTGCGACTGGCTGACGGCGAAGAAAGATTGCAACGCTTGATTCTTCAAGCTCGTCCATAGATAGCATACGAATAGAAAACAGGCATTTAGTAACAGTACCTTTTCGTAGGTACTGTCAAATGTAGAAATTGTAGCTCAGCGGTCAAGTGATGGAAACATTACTTCCGCTGGGCTTTTTTAGTGGAAGTGAGAGAGGGAGCGATTCCAAACGAAACCCCACAGGCCAAATAAGAGGCGTAAAGGAAATCCAGGAGGGCGAGCGCTGCTTAATTTTATGCTGGTTAGCAGTGCAACGCTGACGGGCATCACGTTTTGTGCTCGATCAATTTATTGGTTTTCGCTGCGCATTTCTTTCCTCCGCTGCTGCATCTCTTCTTGCTTCTCCAAGTAGATATCGTATTGTTCGTCGGATAGCAAGTCTTCCATTTCCGCATTTCTATCTTGCATGAGAGATTTGATGCGCCGGTACTTCTTGAATTGTCCCTGGTCACTGTCTCTAACTTCGATCATTTGTTCGGCATATGATCTGCTGATAGCTACAAATTCTGGCTTTTGCTCTTCGGTGAGGGCCAAGGCGGTAACGAGCTCTTCCATAGCTTGTTGTAATTCTGCCCGCTGCTCGTCAGTTACATTGTCGGTTTGGGATTGAGCAAAACTGATGGAAGTTCCCAGTAAGAACAATGCAAGAAATAGAGATAGCGATTTGAATACTTTCATGATGTTCAATTTGGATTTTGGAAATCTAAGTTAGATCGCTTCAGTGCTAGCGACCTTTGTATGCACACAAAATTATGGGCGAACAGTCATTGACTAGGCCGCTAACCTATTGAAGTGGCCAAAAAAGAGGGTGAAATGACCGATGGGGGATATGAGACGACATAGATGATGTTGGTGACCAGATTCAGACAACTTCATTTTACTTGGTAAGTGGTCATGCAAATTAGAAGTATTTACACAAGCTATATTGTCACATACTCCAAATAAGCTTTAAGCAAAACCTAAAAAACGAATCAACCTCAAAACTTAAAAAAGTAGCCCCGCCAGGACTTCCCGACGAATCCAGCATTTTAGATGCTTGTCTTGTCGGGATAGACTTCTCGCCCTGCCGGCAATAGAGCTATGCCACACCCAAACTCAAAACCCCAAAAACTAAAGAAACTGAAAATCTAAAAGAAAAGTAGCCCCGCCAGGACTCGAACCTGGATCTAGTGTTTAGGAAACACCTATTCTATCCCTTGAACTACGGGGCCGACTAGTACGGGGCAAATATAGCTAAAGGAGCAGATTTAGAAGAAGCACCATCATCTGGCCATGGTTTGCCGGACTGTAGTGTTTCGTCAACATCTAGGCGGGCGGGTGCCCAGGTAGTGTTTGAACGGAGTGAGTTTAGCTGGGCAAGCGTTTTTTGGTTCGTTTTTTTGGCGAATGCAAAAAATGAACATTCCTAACGCGAGAATTATGCTTGAGTAAGAATAAGCAGGGGATCCAAGAGTTTCCACGTAGGAGAGATCGAAGTATGAACCATTCGAGGTAGGGGTATCGCAATAAGCCAAAAAAACCGACCTTTGGATCGCTTCGCCCGAATACCGGCAAAGTAAATCGGGCAGTCATACCGCTGTCAATTCTAATCAAAACACTATCCTCCTCTTCGATGAATAAGCAACTCATTCTCGCAAAACGCCCCATCGGCATGCCCGATGCGGATACCTGGACTTTGCAAAGCACACCTGTGCCGGAACCACAAGCAGGCGAAGTGGTCATCCAACATCACTATGTATCCCTGGACCCAGCCATGCGGGGTTGGATGAATGATGCCCGTTCGTACATTCCGCCGGTAGCGATCGGTGACGTCATGCGGGCCGGTTCCATCGGGAAAGTGATTGCGGTCAATGGACATGATCAGTTCCAAGTCGGTGACGTAGTCACAGGCTGGGGTGGCGTGCAACAATACGTCGCAACCAATGGCGAAGGCTATTATAAAGTGGACACCAATCTGGCGCCTATGCCTACCTACATCGGTACGCTCGGTATGCCAGGCATGACCGCTTATTTCGGTATTCTGGAAGTAGGTAAGATCCAAGAAGGTGATGTGGTATTGGTGTCGGGCGCTGCTGGCGCAGTTGGAAGCGTGGTTGGCCAGATTGCCAAAATCAAAGGCTGCCGAGTGATCGGAATCGCTGGCGGCCCTGAGAAGTGTCAATACCTGGTGGAAGAACTCGGCTTTGATGCAGCCATCGACTACAAGAACGAAAGCGTAAAAGCAGGAATTAAGACCCATTGCCCGAAAGGCATAGATGTCTACTTCGATAATGTAGGTGGGGATATCCTCGATGCCGCCTTGGCACGCTTACGCCGCCACGCGCGCATTGTCATCTGCGGCGCTATTTCGCAATACAACAATACAGAGCCGGTGAAAGGGCCAAGCAATTACCTGTCATTGTTGGTCAATCGTGCTACCATGCAGGGCATGGTTGTAATGGATTATGCGAAAGGTTATCGGGAAGCGGCCATGCAAATGGGGCAGTGGATGATGGAAGGCCGCTTGAAAAGCAAAGAGGATATCTATGAAGGTATTGAGAACTTCCACGAGACTTTCCAGCGCCTGTTCTCTGGCGACAAAAAGGGCAAGCTGGTATTGAAAATTATCGAAGAAGGCCAATAAGTATTACTAGGAACTAGGTGTTGAGGTTTATAGAGGAGTAGTTTACCTAGCAAGCTCACGCTAAACAGAATGCGATGAAAGCCATTGTCTGCGAACAATTTGGACCACCCGATCAATTGGTGCTAAAGGAAATGGATAGCCCACAACCAGGACCTAAAGAAGTACTGGTTCGTACCCATGCCTGTAGCGTCAACTTCCCAGATACCTTGATCATCCAAGGGCTGTACCAGATTAAGCCGCCTCTACCCTTTACGCCAGGTAGTGATATCGCCGGTGTAGTGAAAGCGGTAGGGAGTGAAGTCAAGCATTTGAAGGAAGGGGATGAGGTATTTGGCTTTGTGATGCATGGCGGGTATGCGGAAGAAACTATTGCCGAAGCCAAGAATATCTTTCCCAAGCCACCCATGATGGATTTCCCTGTGGCCGCTTCTTTTTTGCTGGCTTACGGCACTTCTTATCATGCACTCAAGGATCGAGCGCAGTTACAAGAGGGCGAAACCTTG
>SPJK01008622.1_pt1 | contig 20057 bp, 17 predicted proteins | sample 3741771 | NCBI WGS metagenome assembly SPJK01 (sample SAMN10925997, study PRJNA522277) | cold seep metagenome | isolation source: Elba SIP-enriched marine methane seep metagenome, extraction at timepoint T2 | place: Italy: coast of Elba, Mediterranean Sea
CTAATATCCAGATCGCCATCGAAGGTGTGCGTCAAATCAATCTCCACAGATAGGACTTCGGCATCAGTTCCAATGGTCCCGAATCCCGACACGTCAACAGTGCTACCAATAAAATCACCGGAGGTACCCACCTCGGGTATCAGTGCACCGCTGTTATTGCCATTTAAGCTGATGGAGCCCGTGCAAGACTGTGCGAACAAATCCGGTGTACCAAGCCCAACTATCAATACCAGAAGGGCGATAAGTTTTGTAAAAGACCTTGTTCGCATAAACATATGTTTTAGGTGTGATTCTGTCAAAGTAATTTGAAGGTTAGCGACGTGCTACTTCTTGCCCGCATCAAGCTGACCAAAAAGTCTCACATTTCCACTAGGTTGCATTTCGAGAAAAAGAGGCCCAAGCTGCGATATTATCCACCTTCGTACTCATTCCACCCTTTAAGTTATGATTTTTCCACTTACTTTCTTCACATATCATAAAAACCTGCTGTTTAAATCACTCACTACTAGTGTCTTTACATCCCATTTTATCGCCCCGGCCATAGACTTAACAGCCCATTATCTTCGTTCCTCAATATACCCGGCACGAAGTGGTTTGAAGCTTTACTGGACTTTCGGTGAAAGTGCGTAGAGCGACACAGGCCTGTATGGGCCTTAAGGTAGCGGGTAGAGGGGTAAAGCATTACCAAGCCGCCTAAATTTTCCTACAAGGGCAATTGGACCCGACCTTGGAATATATACGCTATCGAAAGCAAATTATCTCTCTACTCTCTACCCTGTCTACCTGGCGGTATGGCAGGCAGGCTTATTGCCTCTACAACTTTCGACTTTGCCGAAAGTCCAGCTTATATCCACTGGGGTTTTAGCGCAAAACATAAGCGGATCGGCGAGGCTTTGTAACGCCGCTATGAACTGAAACACCGCGGAGAAAGCGCCTAATTCACTTCGTAACGGGTCTAGCTAATGATTAGCCCAGGCAAGCTCTCAGTACTCGCAGCACCACTAATGCCTGAACCTATCGATAATGCCCCGGCCTTTTTGTAACTAGTGTCTTTCACTACAGATACAACCCAATTCTTGTACCTACCCCGGAAAAAAATCGCCATTGCCGTGTGTAAAATGGCCAGGCGGGGCATCAATACCACAGAACAAAACTCCAAAAGACATGTATAAAGTGATTTTCACTGCCCTATTGGCCATTTTTCTAGGCAGCACTGCTGTTGCTCAAGAAGGTGTCACCACCACTATCCGGGAGGTAATGGTCTTCCGTCAATCCGCCCAAATCACTCGCACCGGGGAGGCCAACCTCACTGCCGGGCGCGGCTCTGTGGTGCTCACCGGGCTCAGCCCGCAGCTCGATGCCTCTAGTGTCCGCCTTGGTGCCACTGGCGAATTCACGATACTATCTATCCAGCATCGAAATAATTTCCTGGAAGCTCCTGCTGATGATCCGGAGATCACCGGCCTGGAAGAAGAAAAAACAACCCTAGAGCGTGAACTCGCCCGCGAACAGATCCGTATTGACGTATTACAAGAGGAAGAGAAATTGCTCTTGGCCAATCGCTCCATCGGTAGCGAACAAACCGGCGTCGATGTAAGTGAACTGCAAAATATGGCTGCTTACCTATCCGAACGTCTGCAAACCATCCGCCTGAGTCGCTTGGAATTAACCGAAGCAATGGCAGACCGGAAGGAACGCATCCAGCAAATCGCCCAACAACTCAACGAAATGCGCCGTGGCCAGCAAAAGAACGTCGGCGAAGTCGTGGTACAATACCAGGCAGACCGCGCCACACGCTCGGAGTTTCAACTCACCTATTTGGTCAATGGTGCCGGGTGGACACCAGCTTATGATTTGCGAGTAGCCGAGCTAACGGAGCCCGTCAACTTGACGTATGGTGCCCGCATCGCCCAAAGCACTGGCGAAGATTGGGAGAATGTGCAGCTCACGCTCTCTACCGGCAATCCACGCCAACAGCAAAATGCGCCTGTTGTGCGTACGTGGTGGTTAAGCCCTGGCGCACGAATTGCCGGTGCTCGCGACCAGGCTACTAATTATTACCTCGATGGTATTTCCCTATCGAATGCATCAGTTCCTATGGAAAGAGCCGAAGCAGATGCGGAATTCGCCGGAGCCGATGTCAACATCAATCTGACCAATACCGAATTTGAAGTTCGTCTGGCGCAAGATATCCCAAGCGACGGCCAGCAATACCAAGTAGTTGTAGACGACTATGAACTACCTGCCGATTACCAATACTATGCCGCGCCTAAGTTTGACTGTCATGTCTACTTGACGGCACGCGTAACGGATTGGGAGAAGTACAGCCTGCTTCCCGGTCAAGTGAATCTTTTCTTCGATGGGGCCTTCATCGGTAAATCTCACCTAAATACACAGGCCGCCAACGACACATTAGTGTTCAGCCTCGGTAGAGATGAAGGCATCAGCATTCAGCGTGATCGCGAAGAGAACTTCCGCAACCGCCGTTTCCTGGGCAGTAAAGTGGAGCAGCGCCTAGGCTGGACCATCACTGTGCAAAAGAATCGCCGTGCGGATGTTCCTATCGTGATCGAAGATCAAATTCCTGTATCAACGACCGATGAGATTGAAGTGGAGCTGGAGCAGCGTGGAGGAGCTAATTATGACGAATCTACCGGTATGCTCCGCTGGGAAATCAATCTAGGTTTCGGTGAAAGTGAAGAACTAGGCTTCCGCTATAGCGTGAAGTATCCGAAACAGATGACCCTTTATTTGGAGTAAGGAGTTTGCCGCTACGCGGCGCAGTAGGCAGTAGGCAGTTAGCAGTTAGCAGTTAGCAGTTAGCAGTTAGCAGAAAATACTGCCTACTGCAAGTTGCGAAGCAACAACTGCCTACTGCTAACTGCCGCCTGGAAACCGATGTGGAAAACTATTTTCTCAACCAACGCCAGGATTTCGTAGTTTTGTTAGGACGTAATCAACCTACTTGCTACAATGGATGCCGAGCCTGGCCCGATACGATGCCGCTTAGCGGTACTTCTCCTTTTCCTTTTTCCTGTTCTTGGATCAGCGCATACTATGATCGATGATGCCCTTGAGGAGCGCGTCGACTATGTCATGAGTTTTGTGGAGGACGAAGTGCGGGAGCGCTTAGCGGCGCTTGATCAGAATCTGGTGGAACATCGCTATGATGCGACAGTGCGCAATATCATCAAGCGCTACTTGCGGTATCCGCATTATGCCGGTGTACTGATCGGTCGAGCGACCATCTATTTCCCGCTTTTCGAGCAATACCTGGAAGAGGCGGGGCTTCCCCTGGCTTTAAAGTACCTCCCTATTGTAGAGTCGGCCTTGCGCCCAAAAGCTATTTCGCGAGTCGGCGCAGAAGGACTTTGGCAATTCATGCCGGAGACAGCCCTGGAGGCTGGCTTACGCATCGACGAATGGGTAGATGAGCGTTTGGATCCACATATGGCCACGCAAGCGGCAATTGAATACCTGACCGACTCCTACGAGTATTTTGGTGACTGGTCCTTAGCCTTGGCCTCCTACAATGCGGGCAAGGGAGGCGTTCGCCGAGCGCAACGGCGCAGTCGTGGGCGGGGCACCTTTTGGGGCATCAAACGCAATTTGCCTCGTGAGACTCGTAATTATGTGCCGGGCTTTATTGCAGCCACCTATCTCGCGGAGTTTTATCGATTACACGAAGTAGAACCCAAGCTTCCTTCTTTAGATCTACAACTCACCGAACGCCTCACTATTCGCGAGCCGTTAAGTTTTTACCGCATTGCCCAAATCACCGAGTTACCGATCGATATGATCAGCCGACTCAATCCGGGCTATCTACGTGGCTATCTACCAGCTGATCAAGGTGAGCACTATCTGACCCTACCCAGCCGGGTAGCGCCAGCAATGCGAGCCTATCTGAAACAGTTTGCTGGCCAGGTGGAATCGATCGCACCGCCCTGGGCACCTATCTTTCAACTAGAACAAGATCAACCGGAAGATGCCCTTAATTATTGTGAAGCTACTTACTCTTGTGCAGCTACAGATTCACTTAGTGGTATTGCACAACAACTTAATATTCCCGTTTCCTTGTTGGCAATCTGGAATCAGCGATCGCCGCTGGATTCGCTCATTGAAGGGAACGTGATCCGCTACTTCGAACATCAGCGCTGGCTTGAATTGCCCGAGCGCGATGCTGTAGAACGGCCCAATGAACTTCCTTTAGCTGGTGAGTCTTTGCCAGATCTTTTCCAAGAGCTCTCCCTACCTTCCACTATGCAGCAACAATTGCGGTATTATGTCAGTCGGCGAGAAAAGCCTTCTGCTATTGCCAGTCGCTATCCGCACCTAAGCTTGCAGGACCTACTCGAAACCAATGCTTTGCGGCACGATCGCCCTCTGGCTGTCGGTACTGAATTACGTATTGATCGCCAGTAAGCCTGCTGCCCACATTCTAAGCTTTGGCAAAACTTTAACAATTCTCCGCCATTTTTTTTGAGGCTGTGGGCAATACTGCCTACACCAAAGCGTTTTTCATACAGCACGGCAAAATGATCTTTATTGCAAGCTAGATTCTACCAGATTTTTTATTGCTATTGAACAAGTACCCACTCAAAAAGTGGCGAAATGGCCGGTTGGCCAAATTTCCCCAAAAGACCCGGTCAAGGATATCTAGTTATGCTTATTGTCGTCCCTTGACCACCTGATTTGACAGCTATACTTCTAGCATACGACGCACGAACCATTGAGAGAGTAGTTTGAATCATCAGCAGCAGGCGTTCATTCAGCGGAATGGCCCTGCTGCCTTTTTTTTACCCCACCTGTTACTCTCCTCCATTTTCCCGTCTAATTAGGTGAATGGGAACGAGAAGCTCATTTTTTTAGCTTAACTTTCCAATATATTTTATCGCGGTAGTCAAGGATTCTGCACGTTCGCCCGACGAATGCGCCCCAAAATGAGAACATCCAGCAGCCGCTAAACACAAAAAGAGTAAGGGAATATGGATTTAATGGACATGATCCAAAGTCAAGTATCCGATCAACTAATCGGTCAGTTAACCAGCCAGTTGGGCGGCAATGTGCGGCCAGAGCAAACTGCAGCAGCTACCTCCGGTATTCTTGCCACCCTGATGGGAGCAATGGCAAAAAATGCCAGCACGCCAGATGGCGCTTCAGCCTTAAATAACGCCTTGGAACGCGACCATGATGGTAGCATCCTTGATGATGTTATGGGAATGGTGACTGGTCAAACTGCTCCAAGTAATCAGCGTGCCACCAATGGAGCTGGCATCCTCGGCCACATCCTCGGCAATCGCCAGGGCGGTGCAGTAGATATGATTAGCAAAATGAGTGGCCTCGATCAAAACAATACTGGTCAACTGATGACCATGTTGGCTCCAATGCTGATGGGTATGCTTGGCAAGACGAAGCGCCAAAACAACCTCGACGCAGGTAGCCTTACCGATCTATTGGCTGGTGCAAGCCAACGTCAGCGTCAGCAGGCTCCTGCTACTAGCTTGATTGAAAGCTTTCTGGATGCCGACAAAGATGGCAGCATTGCCGACGACGTAGCCGGTATCGGTATGAAAATCCTTGGTGGTTTGTTCCGCCGCAAGCGCTAATAAATAGTGTAAACGTGTAAGAGCTGAAGGGTGTAAAGGTTGTGAAACCTTTACACCCTTCCTCTTTTACACTACTGCGCTTTTCTTTATTTATAGCTGATCCGATAGATCGCATCGGCGAAATCGTCAGAAACCAACATGGAACCATCGGGCATAAACTCCAGATCGACTGGGCGGCCCCAAACGTCGTCTTCCTCTTCCATCAGCCAACCATCAGCAAAAGGTTTGTAGCTAATGGCTTCTTGATTTTCATCCAGCTCTACCATCATTACGCGATAACCAATTTTTTCACTGCGATTCCAACTGCCGTGCTCAGCAATCAGGACTTGGTTTTTGTAACTCGCAGGAAACATGTCACCGGTATAGAACTCAACACCTAACGGAGCTACATGAGGTCCCAGGTTTTGTACTGGCGCTGTATAAGCATCACAACCATTCCCTTTATTTCCAAATTCGGGGTCCGGTGTATCTCCCTGGTGGCAGTAGGGATAACCAAAGTGCATTCCATCGGCAGTAGCCCGATTCAGTTCGCAAGCCGGGCTGTCGTCTCCCAACCAATCGCGACCGTTATCTGTAAACCAAAGATCGCCGGTTTCCGGATGCCAGGTGAAGCCTACCGTATTGCGTACTCCATGCTGGACCACCTCTACCCCACTCCCGTCTGGGTTCATCCGGGTAATCGAAGCAAACACTTCATCCTCCGATTCGCAAATATTGCAGGGTGCACCAACCGGAACGTATAGTTTCCCATCTGGGCCAAAGTCGATGAATTTCCAACCATGGTGTGTTTCAGTAGGGTACTGGTCGTACACCACTTCAGGTTCGCCTGGATTGTCCAGCCGGGATTCAATATCGGTAAAGCGCAATACGCGGTTGACTTCAGCAACATACAGGTCACCATCGCGAAAGGCTACCCCGTTAGGCATCTGTAGGTCCTCTGCCAAGGTGTAGGTTTCGTCGGCACGAAAATCGCCATCGGTATCACGTAAAGCATAGACGTTACCTGCTCCACGAGTACCGACAAACAGCGTACCATTCGGCGACAACACCATAGAGCGTGCATTGAGCACATGTTCGGCAAATAATTCAATCTTGAAGCCATCCGGCAACTGAATACGGTCGAGCGGAAGTTGATCGGGCGAGCCGGTTAAAAGAGAAGAGGTCGGCGGATTTACCTGGCCGCAACTACAGGCCAAGACCCCCAATAAGAATAGGTTCCAAATACGCATATGGCTTGTTTTTAGAGGAACAAGATACAATGAGCTGATTTAAACTTGTGCTTGAAGGTGTAATGGCGTAGGCGTGTAAATGTTTTTGAAAGAAGGGTTGAAAATACACGCCCGTCGTCATTTTAATCTGCGCACCTAAGAACCTTGCTGGCTACAGGACAGCACGAAGGCCGGCGGCAGGTTGATCGGCACAAAGTTGACATCGACCTGATCAAAAATATCTTCGTAAAGTGGCTTCAATACCAGGGAATAATGAATCTGCTTGAAACTTCCGGATGTACCTAGGTGATCCCGGCAAGTAGTGACGATCTTCCGGCCCAATTCTTTGGGAAGCAGAACGAAAGGAATCGCTGACAAGATATAGTCAGCAGCCTCGGCTCCGTGCTCGTTTAAATACTGCCCCAAATTTTCCGCAGAATCTTCTACCACTACCAGGCGATCATCATCAATTTTGCGCAGGACTTCGCAAAAGGAAGATTGGACTTCGAAAGTCAGCAATTTGGCATCCGGGCGCATTTCGGCTAAAATGTGTTTGGTTAGTACACCATCTCCAGCACCTAACTCAACGAGCATTTTGGCTTCTGCGAAATTCACCTCTTCAATCATTTCCCGACACAGGAAGCGAGAGCTGCGGGTAATCGTACCAACCGTCTTGAGGTTTTTGACCCCTTCCCGTAAAAACTTCATTCTATTCATCAGCCAATCCATTGGTCATTCTCCAGAATCAATCGCATCATCACGTCCTTACGTGGCAACAATTGGTTGCATAGAAGCATGTGAAAACAAGTCGCTTTACAGGCCAAAAATAGGAAATTCTACTGACCCAGATATTGTGCCAGGTTAGGGAAGCGGCCAGTCAGTTGGCGTGCTCTGTCCTTATCAATGCGCCTTCCCTCGACGTAAGGCACTACATATGCCCCATTATAACCGGCATTAAGTAGTTGGCGGCGCAATTGATTCGCTTGTTCATAGGTTGTGGCTGCACCGATGGTATAGCGGTAGTAAGGAAAATCAAGACTGTGCTCTAACATCAGATCGGGGCGCTGATCCATATCTGCATTCCGATAGTTACGCTGTACCGCGACTACCTGCACCTTATAACATAGCGCTTGATCCGCAGAAACCCCACGAATGCCAACCCCATCACGCTGCCCGATCACCGGCCAATTTTGCCCCTGATCGTTCAAGTGGGTGAAACTCAACGCTAATCGATAATCCTGGGTTGAATGCAACAACGTTCGCAGGTAGATTCGATGGTCAGCCACTCCTGCTGCCTGCACACGTCTGGCAACTTCCAAAGCGATTTGTGAGGCCGCAAATAATGCTTCAGATATACTCCCCTGTTCCGAACGAGGGACATAGCAAGAGATAACCAAATGAGCGGAAGGTGCGGCTTGCAGATTTCCGATAGCTTGTTGTAGGCTAGCGTCCAATCCATTCGCGCTCGACAGTCCCGACAAAGCAGTAGAAGCAAAAGACCATTGCCTGTTTTCCGTCACTGGATCGGGCGTTACGGTGGAAGATGGTACAATTGTCACTGGTGAAGAATTCGGTGCCACCACGATCGGTTCTGGTTCAGTTTGTGGTACGACTTGTGAAGGTGGTTCTGGAGAACTAGCTGGGCTTATAGGAACGGCGGCCACATAAGGCGGTTCCATTTCCTGCCGATAGGTATTAAAATAAGCAACCATGATATCGCGCTTACCCAAACCATCTTTTCGCGCGGACGCAAAAAAGCCGGTAAATCCATCTCTGGCGAGGGAAAAGTGCGCATCATCGGCAGCTGAATTAATCGGAAAGCCCAGGTTTTCAGGCGACGACCAGCGGGCTGCCTCCGGGATATACACACTGCGAACAATATCCAGCCCGCCGACACTTTTGCGGCTATCATTGGTGCTGAAGTACAAGGTTTGCCCATTTCGCGCCAGAAAAGGTGTTGTCTCATCGAAGGCACTGTTGATTTCCGGCCCCATGTTTTCAGGCGTCGACCAGACACCTCCTCGCTTAATTGTTCGATACAAATCTAAGCCTCCATAACCCTGAGGTCGCCGCGCAGCAAAGATGAGTAGAGTATCATTGTACAGGAAGAGGGAATTTTCGCCCAGATCGGCTCGTACGGGACTGATCAAAGGCGTAGTCGTCATGCTGCGCTGATCCGCTTGTTGAAAGGTATCCGCAAAAATAAGCCCGCGATCCCAACTCCAACCTTGGTAAAAAAGCATTACTTCCCCATAGCCGGAGAAGCCGATCAGCTGCTCGTGCTGCGGGCTGTTCAACAAGTAATGCAAAGGGTTGGCCTGCTGCCATTGCCCGCCTTCCAATTGCGTGCTGAACATGTCGCAATAATGCTGACCATACACTGGATCGGGGCGGGTGTCCAGATCGCGCGGGCCACCAACATTTCCTTCCCGCTCAGCCGAGAAATACAACTGTGTTGATCGACTAGGGCTGAGAACTGGTGCATATTCATCTCCTTCGGAATTCACCGCCGGCCCAAGGTTTTCTACCACTACACGCGAATCGCGATAGAACAGGCGTCGGCCATTATCGCAACGGCGAATCTCCTCCACTACCATAGGTCGGTTAGGATGTTCTGGGCGGAGGGTACGCAGATACAACTTGTAGTGGTCGACCGCCTCGTCAAACTGGTGACGAGCGTGATAGATCTTACCTAAATAAAACCAACACTCTGGGTAAGGAGAACGCTCTTCATTGACTAAGCTGGTAAACAAAGCATACGCTTCATCCAATCGATTGAGCTGGTAATAGCAAATACTCATCAAGAAACGGCTCTCCTCATCATTGCGGCTCAATTGGCGGGAGCTACGAAAGGTATTCAAGGCATCCTCATAATGCTCAGCAGCGAAGAAGGCCTTCGCCTCTTCTTTGACTCGATTGCTACCTTGCCCCCATAATCCACTGGTAGCAAGGAATAAGATCAAGATGGATAAGCCACGGATCATTTGTTTTTGGGTTTTGATTTTGTTCAACTCGGGCCGTTAACTGTCCAGTACGTAGTCATCTAATCAACCTCAAAACCCCCAGCCTTATTATAATGCCCGATTCTTATCGAAGGCCTCCAGGTAGTCGCCTACCTTACGCAAGAAGGAGCCACCCAAGAAGCCATCTACTACACGGTGGTCGTAGGATAAGGAAAGGAACATCATATGGCGAACAGCTATCAGGTCACCGTACTCTGTTTCCACCACTGCTGGTTTCTTACGAATAGCACCCGCTGCCATAATGGCAACCTGGGGTTGATTGATGATCGGCGTGCCCATCACGTTACCGAAGGTACCCACATTGGTTAAAGTAAACGTACCGCCTTGGATCTCCTCTGGCTTCAGCTTGTTGCCACGAGCCCGTCCGGCCAGGTCATTTACCGACTTAGTCAGACCGATAAGACTTAGATGATCGGCATTCTTAATTACCGGTACGATCAGGTTGCCGCTAGGAAGTGCGGCTGCCATACCGATATTGATATTCTTCTTGCGAACGATGTTGTTACCATCTACCGAAACATTGACCATCGGAAAATCGTGGATCGCCCGAACAATGGCTTCGATGAAGATCGGTGTGTACGTGATCTTCTCGCCAAACTTCTGCTGGAAGGCCACTTTATTCCGGTTGCGCCATTCCACAATGTTCGTCACATCGACTTCCACAAAGGAAGTTACGTGTGGAGAGGTTTGCTTGGAGTTGACCATATGGTCCGCAATAAGCTTCCGCATGCGATCCATTTCGATGATCTCCACATCGCCGTCGGAAGAGGGGCTGCTCTTGGCGGCAATTGGCTGATCAATAGCCGGTGTGGTGATAGCTTGTGGTGCTGCGCTTGGTACTGGAGCTACCGGCTGATGACGGTTCTTCAAATAGGCTAGTATATCTTTTTTGGTAACCCGTCCGTTCTTGCCAGAGCCTGGCACTTGATCCAGTTCAGCCTGGCCAATGTTCTCTTCCTTGGCAATTTTTCGTACGAGTGGGCTATAGAAGCGTTCTGCTGAGCGGGCACTCACACCTGCTTCTGCTGGCTGCAGTACCGGCTCGGCTGCAGTGCCATTGGTGCTAGAGGCAGCAGGTTCCGCTGCTTGTGGTTGTGCCACAGCGACAGGATCAGCGATAGCAGGGCTCGCCTGTGGTGCGGCTTCCTCGCCTTCTGTATTGATGATGGCGATCACTTCGCCGATCGGGACCGTATCATTTACGGAGAACATCAATTTGCCGATGACTCCCGCAACCGGGCTAGGCACCTCTGAATCTACTTTATCCGTAGCAATTTCCAGGATAGTTTCATCGACCTCCACGCTCTCGCCTTCCTTCTTCACCCAGTTCAGGATGGTGGCTTCCATGATACTTTCCCCCATTTTGGGCATCACAAGTTCTACCTGAGCCATAAATTGTCAAATTTGGTTTGGCAGCGATACATAATGGCTCGTATCCTGCTAGTTTCTTAATGGTTAGGGCTGCCTTTCAGTTTAATTACCAGGGGAATTTCAGTCTAAAACCTGGCCCAAAAGGCTCTTTTTGGCGGTGCAAAAGTACGGATTTTGCCAGAACTAGTCCCTATACAAGCTACGAATTAGCTCTCGAATAATTTAGCGTTGATCCTCAAGCATTACCTTGGCTATCCTGCCCAAGACTCTCTCCTCGATTAGCTTTCCGTTTTTGGCCCAGGATGCTCAACCAAGAAACGCCACAACATACTCAAGGCGCGGGAGGCTGCGTATTCGATATTCTTTCCTCGGTCTTTACCGGTATGCAGCAGCATGGTTTCTACCGCATGGCCATCGGTAACAGCCATCCAAATAGTTCCGACTGGCTTTTCGGTCGTACCGCCATCTGGACCGGCAATTCCGCTGATTGCTACCGCTACATCAACATCCAGTAATTCTAAAATGCCGTCTGCCATTTCCCGCACCGTCGCTTCACTTACCGCGCCGTGTGTCACCAGCGTATCATGCTTCACCCTCAAGAGGGATTCTTTAATATCGTTATCGTAGGCCACAATGCTACCTTGATAATAAGCCGAAGAGCCCGCGATTGCGGTAATGCGATGTGCCAGGTATCCACCAGTACAACTTTCCGCTGTGGCCAGGTTTTGTCCCCGTTCCTTCAGCAAATCCCCAATGACTGCTTCCAATTTTTGCTCTCCTTCACCGAAAACGAACTCCGGGATAATCGCTTTTATCTCATCGCCGTAAGCTTGTACATCGGCGCGCAGGGCTGCTTCATTATCGCCGCGGCCCGTTAGTCGCAAGCGCACCTGGCCCAGATTAGGCAGGTAGGCCATTTTCAGGTGCTCGGGAAACTCATCCACTATCCCCGCAATACGATCGGCTAAACGCGATTCTCCCTCGCCAGCAGTCAAAAGTGTTCGATGCACGATAGGTCGGACATTCATTTTTTGGCGCAACCTTGGGAGCACCTCATTCAGCATCAGGTATTCCATCTCATAGGGCACACCAGGCATCGACACCACGATCTTGTTTCCTTGTTCGAACCACATACCCGGTGCTGTCCCCATCTTATTGTGCAGCAATTCCGCATTTTCCGGCATATAACATTGCTCGCGATGCGCCTCCGTAGTACTACGCCCCCAGCGTTCGAATAATCGTCGAATTCTATTCCAGGTGGGCTCGTCAAAACGCATGCCTACTCCGAAAAAATCGGCGAGTGCTTTCTTGGTGATATCATCTTTGGTAGGCCCCAGCCCTCCGGTCATTAACACAGCATCACTATCGGCCAATGCCTGCTGCAAATGAGCCTGAATATGCGCCAGCTCATCAGAAGTGGTGATCTTTCGATGTACTTCAATTCCTTCAAGGTTGAGCTGACGAGCCATAAAAGCCGCATTGGTATCGACTACCTGTCCGATAAGCAATTCGTCTCCAATAGTAATAATAGTTACCTTGTTCAATTCGTCGTTTTTTTGTTCCGACAGCTGAGTCTGATGTCATTGACTTATTACAGAGTCTACTCTCTTACTCAAACCGGATTAGATGAATTTCACTTCCTGCAACCCATAATAAGCAAGGCTCCCATCTGACAACTCCAGCGCCAGTTTCCCCTGCTCATTGATGCCGGTGATCCGCGCTTGCAGGCGTTCTTGCGAAGCTGTTATTTCGTAGGATGCCCACTGATTTAATCGATACAAGCGTTCGTGATACGATTTCCGGATTCGTTCAGGAGCCGTTTTCAACTGTAAATAGGCCTGTTCTATTCGAGCAAATAACAGTTCTTGCACCGTACTTAGTTCAAAGGAACAGCCTGCAATTAATTGAAGAGAAGTAGGGTTGGGAATATCCGCGGGAAAACTCGCCTGGTTGACGTTCAGTCCGACCCCAACCACGGACCATTGAAGTTGAGCCCCGGCCAAGCTATTCTGGATCAGTATGCCAGCGATCTTTTCCTTGCCGACATAGATGTCATTAGGCCATTTCACCAATGCCTCTACACCGCTCAATTCACTAACCGTATTCGCAACCGCCAAGCCTATTGCTTGCGATAAGGCAAATTGCTCCCGGGCAACTAACCATCGCGGGTACAAAATGATGCTCAATTGCAGGTTCTGACCTGGCTCGCTATACCAGGACCTGCCAATTTGGCCTCGCCCAGCGCTTTGCGCATCCGTCGAAATGACAGTTCCCTCGGCTGGTTTGGTTTTTGCGAGGTAATCAACAGCGTATAAATTGGTGGAGTTGAGTTGTGGAAAGTGCAGCACAACCTTTCCCACGAAAAGGGTGTTGAATTTACGCAATTGGGAATTATTTTTACTAGCTTTAGTGTTGTATACGCACAAAATGAACCTTCCTGGCTAGCGTAGATTTTGCCAGGTTTTACAAAACTAAACAAATCACCTTCTCCGGCAAAAACTGCCAGAGAATCACAAATCAATACAGAGTTTGAATCAAACCGTTCGACTACCCCAGCCACAGTGGACACAAGAGGAGCTGAATAACTTAGTGATCGACAGCATTCAGGATATTAAGGGAAAGAATATTATTAAACTGGACCTGCAGCACCTCGACGATGCACCTACCGACTTCTTTATCATCTGTGAAGGCGATTCAGATACCCAGGTTCGAGCTATTTCCAATAATATTCACAAGCGACTGAAAGATGAGTTATTCGTCCTTCCTTCTCATACCGAAGGCGCTCAATCATCTAAGTGGATCTGCCTGGACTATTTCAATACTGTCGTACACGTATTCTATCGGGAAACACGGGGGTATTACGAATTGGAAGACCTCTGGGGTGATGCTAAGTTCACCGAATACGAGACCCTCTAGTGACAGTTAATCACACATTTGGGCGATTTTCAACTGCATCAATTGGTTTTTCTGCCGTACTTTGTCGAATTTTAGTAACGATTCGGCGAACTAAGCGTTACTAGAGAGACGGTTATTAGGAGAAAGTAAATTTTGAACCACAAATGGAAAACGGAAATAACGGCAAACCTGAAGCAGGTGGACCTCGGTTCAATAGCTACTGGATATATGCTTTCATAGCAGTAGCACTATTGGCCTTGCAGGTATTCTCTGCCTCACAGGGTAGCCGTGACCCCATAGAACCAGAGCGACTGGTAGAGTTCTTCAAGGACGATGCTGTCCGACAGATTGTGCACATCACCAATCGGAATGAGGCGCACATCTACATCAAGGATGACAAGCTAGGTACAGACCCTTATGGCGATGCCTCGCAAGGAGGCTTTGGAGGAGATCGCTACCACTACCGCATGAAGACTGGCGACAACTTCGTCGAAACACTGCAGCAAATTCAAGATCGCGCCGACATTCCGCCAGAAGAATACATCATCTTATCCAGCGATACCCGCCAGGATTACCTGGGCAACATACTTAGCTGGTTATTCCCCATCCTGGTAGTTGTCGCAATCTGGATATTCATCATGCGTCGTGTAGGCGGTGGTGCAGGTGGTGCAGGCTCTCAGATCTTCAATATTGGCAAATCCCGAGCAACGCTCTTCGATCAGAATGCAAAAGTCAACGTTACCTTCGAGGACGTAGCTGGCCTGGATGAAGCGAAAGAGGAAGTGATGGAGGTCGTCGACTTCCTGAAGAATCCAAAGAAATACACCGCCCTTGGCGGCAAGATACCTAAAGGGGTATTGCTGGTAGGCCCTCCGGGTACCGGTAAAACCCTTCTCGCAAAAGCCGTAGCTGGCGAAGCCGGCGTTCCTTTCTTCTCGATCTCCGGTTCGGATTTCGTAGAGATGTTCGTCGGTGTAGGTGCCTCCCGTGTTCGCGACCTGTTCAAGCAGGCCCGTGAAAAAGCGCCTTGTATTGTGTTCATTGATGAGATCGACGCCATTGGTCGCGCTCGTGGACGCAATAGCATTCAGGGGGGTAATGATGAGCGGGAAAACACGCTTAATCAGCTCCTGGTAGAGATGGATGGTTTCAGTACCGACGCAGGCGTTATCCTGATGGCTGCTACCAATCGCCCGGATGTCCTTGATACGGCACTACTGCGCCCTGGGCGCTTCGATCGCCAAATTGGTATTGACCGCCCTGACATCAAGGGACGGGAAGCTATCTTCCGGGTGCATTTGAAGCACATCAAGACCTCTTCCGAAATCGACCCGGCCGTTCTCGCAGAAATGACACCCGGTTTTGCCGGTGCTGAAATTGCCAATGTCTGCAACGAAGCTGCCTTGATAGCGGCTCGCAGGGACAAGAAAGCCGTCGAACTCGAAGACTTCAACTATGCCTTGGATAAAGTGATCGGTGGTTTAGAGAAGAAAAATAAACTCATCCCACCGGAAGAAAAGAAGATCATCGCCTATCACGAAGCCGGACACGCACTGTGTGGCTGGTACCTTGAGCATGCCATGCCACTCGTGAAAGTGACTATCGTGCCACGTGGTGTAGCTGCATTGGGCTATGCGCAATACCTGCCAAAGGAACACTACATTACACGGACCGAGCAATTGCTCGACCAGATGTGCATGACCTTTGGTGGCCGAGCTGCTGAAAAAGTGGTCTTTAATAAAATTAGCACCGGTGCTCAGAATGATCTCGATCGCGTGACGAAGATGGCTTACGACATGACCACCATCTACGGCATGAATGAAAGTGTGGGACAGGTCAGCTTTCATAGCATGTCTCGGGATCAGTTCCAACGCCCTTATAGCGACGCTACATCAAAACTCATTGATGATGAAGTGCGCCGCCTGCTGGATTCGCAATATCAGCGCGCGCAAGACCTGCTCGTTGAGCATCGCGAAAAACTGGAATTGATCGCTCATGAGTTGCTGGATAAGGAAGTTCTTCTGAAGAGCGACTTAGAACGCATGATCGGCCCACGTCCAATTGATGTGGTAGAACGAGCCGCGCAGGATAACTGGGTTGGTGTAGTGGATAATACTACCGAAGAACAACCTACCCCTCCGGAGAACAGCTAAACTTCTTCCAGTGGAGATTTACTTAACAAAGCGGCCTTGGTCAATGATCGAGGCCGCTTTGTTTGTTGAATCTACCGCCTACGCAAGCGGCCTTGTAATAGCGGGTAGCTCAGTACTGATAGGATAATAATGACCACTCCCCAGTAGAACCCAGGGTTAAGCTCCTCATTTTCCCGCAACAAGATCCAAGCCAATACAATACCGTACACTGGTTCCATATTGATGGTCAGGTTGGCAGCAAAAGCAGAAATATGCCGTAGGCTGCGCAGGCTTAGCACATAGGCAAAGCTGGTACAACAAAAGGCCAGTATAGCCAGGAAGAGCCAATCGGTCCATTGTGGCGGCACCAAAGGCCCAAAGTGTTCACCTCGCCACCATAGGACGCCAATCACCAAACTCAAAAAGGCCACCGCACTGCTGAGTTCTAGAAAAGTGATGCGGATCGGGTCAAGATCGCCAATATATTTCTTATTCAGCGTCGCGAAGATCGCGACCAGAAAGGCCGATAACAACCCAACCCACACTCCCTGCAGCATTGCCGTTTCCAAGTTTTGCACTACTAACATCATACCAGGAATGATCAAGATTCCTAGCAGTAGTTCGTACCACCGAAATGGTCGCTTAACAATAACGGGTTCAATCAAGGCCGTGAAGAAAGAAGCGGTTGCCATACAAACCAATGCGACGGAAGCATTGGCCAACTTGATCGCTCCGAAAAACGTTATCCAGTGCAAGCCTACCAATATGCCAATGCCAACAAAACGCCAGAGTATCGGACGCGGTAATTCACGCCAGAGCTGTAGTGGGCGAGCGAGCGGAGCCAGACTAGTGCTTGTCAGGAATACCCGCCACCATACTAACACGAGTGCACTTAGCTGTATGAGATCCCCCAAAATAGCGGTGAGGCCAAATAACAGGACAGCAAAATGCAACTCCAGGTATGCACGGTTCTCGTCCGACCAAGTCATATTGATGAATTAGCGTTAACTTTGCAGCTTTGTTGATGCTCAAGCAAACAATTTGCAAAGAAAGGCATTTTGTTTCTGTATCCTTTCACAAAAACCAACACTGTTCATGGCCATCAAAACTGGTGATAAAGCCCCTGCGTTTACGCTGATTTCTAGCGACAAGCAGCCTGTTTCTCTTGCTGATTATCAAGATAAGAATGTGGTATTATTATTCTTCCCTATGGCCTTTACCGGCGTCTGTACCACAGAGCTCTGCTCGATGCGTGATAATATGTCCGTCTACGAAGGGCTTGATGCACAAATTCTTGCTGTATCAGTCGACTCGCCTTTTACCTTGGCTAAGTTCAAAGAAGACCAGGAACTGAACTTCCCCATGCTTTCTGATTTCAACAAAGAAGTATCCCGCAACTACGGCGCATTGTACGAAGAGTTTGTTCTTGGACTACGCGGCGTTTCCAAGCGCTCTGCCTTTGTCATTGATAAGGAAGGAGTTGTACGCTATGCCGAAGTCTTGGAATCTGCTGGAGATTTGCCTAATTTTGTGGCAATTCGGGAAACTTTAGCCGGGGTAAATTAGGTTTACTAGTCGACGTATGTCTCTAGTCCGCCCCTTGGCGAACCCGTTAAAACCGGATCTTATGTTGCCGCTTGACCATCAGACAGAGGAGTTGGAGGAAGTCCTGGTAGAGGATGAAGTAGAGGATTCTGATACTGGCACCCCCTCCCATTTGATCGTTTACAATGATGACCACAATACCTTCGACTGGGTAATCAAGTGCTTTATTGAAGTACTAGGGCATACCCATGCTCAATCGGAGCAATTGTCATTGATGATCCACTTCAAGGGAAAGGCCAATGTAAAGACCGGCCCAAAGAAATCATTGAAGCCCAAGAAGGACGCACTGGTCGAACGCGGCCTTTCGGCGGTCATTGAAGACATCGACTAAGCTCCTTCAATTCTTACGCATACATGCCCGTTTATTGGCTTGCTGAGGATGAGATTAGCTTTCCGCACCCACGGGAAGCCAATGAGGATGGTGTCCTAGCAGTTGGCGGCGACCTCACTCCGGAACGCTTAGTGCTGGCCTATAGCTGGGGAATTTTTCCCTGGTACAGCGAAGGCCAACCCATTCTTTGGTGGTCGCCGGATCCTCGATTCGTCCTTTTTCCCGATAAACTGAAGGTAAGCCGTAGTATGCGGCCTTACTTCAACCAGAAGAAATTTACGGTCACCTACGATCAGCATTTCCAACAAATAATCGAACGATGCCGTGATATACGGCGAGGACAAGACTTCGGCACCTGGATCACTGATGACATGGTTAATGCCTATGTGCATTTGCACGAATTAGGCGTGGCCCATTCCGTAGAGGTTTGGCAAGGCACCGATTTAGTCGGCGGCCTCTACGGAATTGCTTTAGGCAAGGTGTTCTTTGGCGAATCCATGTTCAGCCAGGTAAGCAATGCCTCTAAATTTGGTTTCATTTCGATGGTCCGGAACTTGCACGACCTTGGTTTCCAAGTCATCGATTGCCAGCAAGAAACCCATCATCTGGAAAGCCTGGGTGCAGAAGCTATCAGCCGAGAAGATTTCTTGAATATTTTGGTAGACAATCAAAAATATCCACTGGAGCAGGGGCAGTGGTCATGGTGAGAATCCCCATCCTTTTGCGTATTTTGGAACCCCTCTAAAGGAACAATGTAACCGACTATGAAAGCAATTATTCCGGTAGCTGGTGCGGGCACGCGACTTCGGCCGTTGACCTATACGCAGCCGAAGCCGCTGATCCCTATTGCCGGCAAGCCGATCATCTCGTTCACGATTGATCAATTGCTGAATGCCGGGATTCGAGAGTTTGTTTTTATCATCGGTTATCTGGGAGAGAAAATTAAAAATTACGTTGAACAAGCATACCCTGAACTCGATGCTGTTTTCGTGCAACAAGAAGAGCGACTTGGCTCAGCTCACGCCATGTGGGTAGCTCGCGAGGCCTTCGCTGATGCCGGCGAAGTAGTCATATTTTTCGGCGACATCATCATCGATGCCAACCTCAACGAGTTTATCAATTATTCAGGCTCCTGCCTTGGTGTGAAAAAGGTCGCTGATCCGCGACAATTTGGGATCGTGGAATTCAATGAAGATCGACAAGTGCACCGCCTGGTAGAAAAACCCCGCATCCCAAAATCAGATTTGGCGATGGTCGGCATATACAAGATTGGCAATGTCGAAACCTTGTTAGACGCCATGGAGTTCAATATCAGTCGTGACATCAGAACCAATGGCGAGTTCCCCCTAACTGATGCCCTCATGCGCATGCTGGAGAAAGGGGTCGATTTCAAGACCTTCGTTGTAGACAACTGGTTTGATTGCGGCAAGAAGGAAGTTTTACTCGAAACGAATGCCACTTTCCTGGATCGAGAGGGGTACGCCTCAAGCGACTTGCCAAATTTTGACAACTCCATTATCATCCATCCTGTCAGTATTGGAGAGAATTGCCGGATCGCGAATAGTATCATTGGGCCACATGTCACTATCGGCAGCAATGTGATGGTAGATAATGCCATTTTGAAGGATTCCATCATTGGAAATTTCACTAGTATCAAAGAGGTTATCCTTCAGAAATCGGTCGTTGGTAACGATACATCCATCACTGGCCTACGCCAAAGCCTCAACATCGGCGACAATACGGAGATCGACTTTAGTGCCCCGAGGGGTTAGGGTGGTGCAACACACCTCATGCTGCGCACTGCCTTCAAGCATGGAGTTCGAAGCGATCTATTTTCCTACGTTTTTGTTTTCAGTTGAAAGGAAATAGCAGCCCCGTCTGCTCCA
>SPJK01076818.1_pt1 | contig 20014 bp, 19 predicted proteins | sample 3741771 | NCBI WGS metagenome assembly SPJK01 (sample SAMN10925997, study PRJNA522277) | cold seep metagenome | isolation source: Elba SIP-enriched marine methane seep metagenome, extraction at timepoint T2 | place: Italy: coast of Elba, Mediterranean Sea
CAGACAGATCCAATGACTGCGGCGACAATGCCGATCAGTCCACCGCTTGCGGCGATCATGCCCGCTTTAGTGAAGATCTCTGGAGCGTAGGCCTCGTAAGAATACCACCATTGGAACAGGCGCCAAGGTTTATAGACTGGCGTTTCGAGGGCAACGAACCATGGCGCGCCCAATGCAGGTTGAAAATCGAGTTGATGAGCGGTCCATTGGGTTGCGCCCCAAACCGTCCCGATAATGATCGCGAACACGACGATGATCTGACCGATCAAGATCTTCGCAGGGGTCATCGGAGGCTCGCAATCAGTTTAAACATGCGATGTAATCTGCTGATATGAAGTTACGGCGCCTAGTTGGAGCACAAGCAAACGCTTGCAAATCGATTATCGGGCAAGGCCGCGCGTCCGAGACCTAGAGATTGAAAAGTTGATCCCGGAACGCGTGCGCTCAATAGACAAATCTCTTCCTCGGTATTGAGTTAGATGCCTCCGCCAAGGCACCAAGACGAATTCCTTGCCATTGCTGAGAAGTGCCATTCTCCCCTGCCCCAGATCCAAGTGCCCCTGGTAGCGACCGCGGAACTGCTCGCCGGTGGAAAGCGCCTGATAAGTCTCTCCGGTCTTCAAGGCATGCGCTTGCGTAGCCTCCTGCAACTCGGCCCGCGCCATGGCATTCTTGTCTGGCGATCCGTGAACCTTCAGAACGAGGTGACGTTTTTCAATCGCAGACCTCAAATTAGGTTGCTCATTGTCGTTTAGGTGATCCAACCAGACGGGGCCACGAGACTCGATCTGATCGGCGATGCTGAGCCATGACTTCACCACGATTTTCGGTCCGCCGCGAGAGCGTTCGAATGCTGCAGCCCGTTTCAGAAAATCATCCGGGATATCCCAGCTGCCATTCGGTTGGCGCTCTACCAGACCTGCACGGCGCAAGGCTTCCAATCTTCGCTTATGGGATTCGCGGTAGGCGGCTGTAGAGGACGGATCGAATGCCGAGTGAATGTCATTCGAATAGAACCCGCCATTTCTTTCGGCGATTTTGTCGATGGTTCGATCTGCGGATCGCGGCTCGCCAGTGCTGCCTTGAACCTCAATGACTGCGCGTTCAGAGAGCGAAAGGTCCTCTCCGCCTGGAACGTGCCAGTGCATCCCATCAAAATCGCGGACGATTAGGAAACGACGATCGCGCAGTTCATCATCTGGTCCTGTTGCCACGACCTCTCCTAGAACAGCCGGTTCATCACCAGATCTATCACCCCAAAACTTGAGGGCATTTTGTTTGATTTGCGCGCTGTATTCGGCCGCGAGAGATCGGATCACATCCTCGCGTCGGCCCAGAGACTTCAAAGTCTCTTCCCAACCCTGTTTCATTTGCCATTGCTGAGGGCCATCTATTTTAGCGAGATGCAGCTTTTGAAGGTGCGCCAGCCGACGCAGGTGGAGATTGCGATTGAATCGCTCCCCCGCTCCAGGTGCAGGTTCAATGACGACGCGATAATCGCGTTCCATCTCGGCGAGCTTTCGATCGAGGCTCGTGAATCGATCTTTAGAGACCTCTGATTGCTGTGCCCGAACAATCTCAAGGTCGCGACGGGGGCCGAGTGTGAGGGTCGCCAGTTCTTCTGCGCGTTGGCGAAGACCTTGGGTCAGGTAATTTCGTGCGATAACCAGATCGCGTCCGCGACTATCGCGGCCCCGGATAACAATATGCGTGTGTGGGTGGCCGGTATTGTGGTGATCGACCGCGACCCAATCGAGCTTCTGGCCCAAGTCGTTTTCCATTTGAGTCATCAGTGTTCTGGTATTGGATTTAAGATCCTCAAACGCGTGTCCATCTTCAGGAGAGACGATGATCCTGAATTGATGGCGGTCGGGCTGGCTATTCTTAAGGAACCGGCGTCGATCAACTTCCGCTCCCTCCCGCGTATAAAGATCCCCGCCCACGCCGTCGCGATCTACGCCATCTCGCTGGAGATAGCTGAGATGCGCTCGAAACGCCCCTCCTCCGCTCTTCCCGCGGGCTCGCGCGATATGCACTTTGACAACAACCCGGCGCATTCGAAATCGCGGCAATGTTGAAGATGCGAATTTCACCGCGCTGCCCCGACCAATTCGCGCGCCGGTAAAGCCTGGCCGTTTGGGACCACGGTTCAACCTGGCCGCAGCACGCGTAATTTTACTGCGAGCGCTCTGCCCACTCCCACGCCCAAGATCGCGGATCCTGCCGAGCCGAGGCGTGACCTCCAATTCTTCGCTCATGTGACCTGCACCACGCATGAGCCCCGCAAACACTGGGCAATCAAGCGAACCCTGCACTGCAATGTCGTGCAAAGGACACTAAAAAATCGATGTGCAGACAGTGTCTTATGCGCCGGATGGTGCATGAGCTTTAATCTTGCCCTACCGGGTCCGCTTCTGATTTCCTGTAGTTTCCTTCCATCGCTTTGCATGCGCTTGCACCGCTTCACTGCGAGACGTCTAAGAGGAGGACGGCAATGCCGTCCACGTCTTCAAGTGTTGTGACCCCAAAATAGCGTCCATCGAGCGATTTTGGGTGTTTGTTGAGCAAGAAGATTTCATCGACTAAGAGCGTGCGACAGCTGCTCCAAACCGGTAAATCCCGCTCCAGATGGTCTTGCTCAAGGGCGATGGCGCGGACCTCACCGTTGATAAGAATAACCTGATTTTCGCGACATATTTTATCGCCTGGCAGTCCAGCGATCTGCTTCACAAGAGGCCAATCTTCGCCCACATATCCATTTTGTTGAACCCATTCGCTGGCATCGCTTTTGGGCGAAAGGACGGCCCAACGATCATAAGCGACAGGGCCGTTTTTCACCCAATAAAGACCGATGGGGGCGCTGGCGGTCCGGTTCCAGATCAAGCGCTTTTGCTGACCAAGGAACGGTGCGAAAATGAGCGCTGCAATCGCAACAGAGCCCAGACCAATATTTAGCCACTTCATGAGTCTTTTCGAATGCGCTGCGACGTCGAGGCATAGCTGTTTCGCTCCGACCAGCGGATAAGTTCAGGCTTGGGATAAAAGACCCGCGCGCCATGCTTACGGTAGACTGGGCCACGTCCTTCGCAGCGATAATGATCGAGCGTAGACCGCGTCAGTCGCAAGAATGTGGCTGCTTCTTGAACCGTGAGAAGCTCTGGCCAATCGTCTGCTTCCGGTCTTGGGTTTGTGGTTTCTGACATGTTCGATCTCCCTGTTTTGTCTTGGTGTCGATGGGAGAAAGTTGCGGGGTTTTGCGGCCGTCCGGGAGCGGAAAAATCAAGCGGAGAAGTTTTTCCCCTGCACCCTTAACCAAACAATTCACATAATAAACCGCGCCGAGAACGGTCTCGGCGCGGCTCGGATAGATAGATGTATTTCGCTTAGTCGCGTGGGTTCCAGAGGATCACATGACGCCCTTTCTTGCCTTTGACCGGGGCAAGGTTTGCATAGATCCGGCGCGGTCCGATTTGTGGGTCAGCCAAGGTGAGCGATACATATTCGCGGCCTGATGCTTTGGCTTTTCTGAGCCACCCTCCGCCGATTTCTGTGGTCGTTTCGCCTGCGAAGATGCGATAATCAGGCTGTCCGTTAGTGGTCTTTTCCTCATTCTTCGCGATGCGGATTGACGCCGACAGGTTCATCATGGCGAGCATGCCTTCAAATCCGGTTTTCGTTTCGCTGACATATCCAAGTGCGTTTGCCATTTTAAGTCTCCTTTTCGTTTCTTTGGCGTGTCTTCGGGAAGCTTCATGCCCCGTCGACGCCGGACCAAAAGGCCGCTGAAATTGCCTTCTGAACCCGGCGGGGCGGAGCGTACGCGGAGCACGGGGGAGAATAGGAATTTTGCTGCGCGAGGAGGCGCGCCAGCGCCGGGGAAAATTCCTGTTTGGACCCGTTTCAGACGGCAATTTCAGCGGCCAGGTCCTCCAGGCAAGAGACGGGTCTTGAGGCTGATAAGCAGGCAACAGTAACGAAGGAGCACTGTTGCAATGAAACGAGAAATTCAAAGCGAAACGAGCTGGAGTCGAAGTCGAGCTCGCTTTGTTTGATCTGGCTTTTTGGTTACGATGCGCCTGCATTGATGGCATCGAAAAGTCGGCTCACTCGCTCCCAAGCATCGACAGGCGGTGAAGGTGCATCCGAAACATATCGGCGGGGCGGCACCGACATCCAACCGGGTTGCCAGTCAGAATTTGGGTCACACCCGATCCCGTCAATTCGGTTCGTAATCAGTTGTTTTTGGACCTTCGCAGTGTCAGTGCGGCATTCATCGGCAAGGGTTCTGGACCCGATATCTTCGACCATGGCATTGATGGCGCGTTTGTCCCTGACCAAGGTCCAGAACGCTTCATCTGGTTGCCAATATTTGGATGGATCAGCTTCGCAGACATGGAGCACGGCTTCGACCACACTGCCGCCTGCTTCGAGCGTTTCGGACATCACATAGCCCACGATATCGAGCACATCCTCATCGCTCATCTGGAGCAAGGCGGCGAATATCTCGACCAGTCGATAGCTATCTGAATTGCGGCGCCCTTTGCCATTTGTGCCTTTGTTTTGGAACAGGGTTTCGACCTTATCTCCTGCCGTTTTTAGCTCGCCTATCGCCCTGCTCGCTACCACGCTGGCTCGCGTCTCGGGCTTGCGCGTTCGGCATTCATGGGCGCGAACATCCCAATGTGCGCTGCCAGTCATCGCATGGGCGATCATCAATCGAAGCGCGATGGCGGAGTGTTTCAACAGGCTCGCCTGCGCAACTCCGTGGCGATGAAGCAGAATATATTCAGCCAGTGGCCCGCTCATTTCTGATTTAATTGGTCCCGAATTATCGGGTTCATTGCTTGCACTTTTCTTACGCCGCTGTGCTTCGGCCTGTGTGAGAAAGCCCTCGTGAAATGAGACTGCGCCGTCATGGCGTATTTCGACAAAGACCTTTCCGCCCTCTTCCAGCGAGGTCGCCAAATGCTCCCAGCGATGGAAATATTTTCCGCGTTCAAGACAGATCACATCGCACCATCCAGTTTTTTTGAACGCATCGACTTTTTCAGAGATCGCCTTCGACTGCGCCGCCCAAAACGCTTCCGGGTCGGCAAACACGCCATGATCTCCGAAAAGATCGCCGATGATCTCGCCTTCAAACTGCCCAAGATCAAACAGAGCTTTATCGGTCGTAATCGACACCCCGCCTGTCACCCAAGCGCGGCAGCTTCTGCCGATAGGAGCGCGCTCATCTTCGCTGTTATGCAGTCGAACCCATTCTGCTTGCTGGACTCCGGTCGCAAGGGTAAGCGCCCTGATCGTCGCGCGGTCGATCTCTTCGTCGGCATAGAGTTTCCGGACGGGCGCGATTAACGAGGCGAGCGCCATAACCCGTCTGACCAGCAATTCTGTGACACCGAAGAAGCTGGCGATTTCGTCAATACTTCTTCCTTCATCGGCTAGGCGCTTGAAGGCTCTGTATTGCTCCATTTCGCTTGCAGGCAAGCGTCCGACATTTTCGATGACAGAGGCTTCGATGGCTGCGGCAGCATCTCTCTCCGGCATGACAGCGCATGGGATAAGCGGGACCTTTCCCGATTCTTTTGCGATTTCTTTTAGCGCGAAGTAACGCCGCCGACCGGCGACAATGCCATAGCATGTACCTTCTTTGCGCACGAGCAGCGTCTGGCGAATGCCGCGTTCGCGGATGGATGGCAAAATGTCTGACACGTCAGGTCTCTTGCGCCCATGGCGCATGTTCAGTCTGCTGACTTTCAGCTGATCGAGTGGAATGTGTTTGAGGTCTGGCTGAACCATTGTGGTCTCCTGTTTTGGGGGAATTGAAATCGCTCATCGACACCAGAAGACGTGCACTTCGTCGAAGTGCATCTGGATGGTGAACACCTCGCCATTGAGCGCCATGTCCTGACCCATTCCGGACCAGTCGATATAATATTGGAACGCCTCCGGAATCTCCGGGCCGGTCTCTCGCGTTAGGGATTCGGCGAAGTCAGCGAGTGAGGTGTAGCATCCTGCATAATCCTCAAACGACGCTTTGGCCTGATCGAGGTCACCGCAATAGTGTTCGCAGACTTTAGCGCCAAGTTCGCCGCGTTCGTTGATAAATTCTGCCAAATCGCAGACCCAGTCGAACCCAGCATATTCTGGGATCGGGGCTCCTTCGAACCCGTCATAATCGTGGATCGCCCATTCTTCGGCACCGGGCTCCGGGCTTTGTTTTAACATCTGGCGCACCTTAGCCCAGATATGGTCTTGCCCCTTGTCCGCAGCGATCCAACGCCCATGCAATCGGCCCGCATTGTAAGCGGCCAAACACGCAATATAGATACGGGGGGTGTCCCTGAAAGGTGATCCGGTGGTCCGGGCAAGGGGGGCTGGTGTCAGCGGTGTAGCGGTCATATCTCATCTCCGTCCCGCCTCGCATTCCTTTCCCGGCAGGCGGGATGGGGCGGCCGGAAAGAGCGACAGCCGGAGCGCACAAGGGCGGGCCGCAAGGGGTGAGGTAAGAGATAGTCAGACCGTCTGAGATCTTATCAATCCCGCTCCCCTTGAGGGTCGACCGCGCTCCGGCAGGCGCGCTGTCCGCCCCAGACCGACTGCTGGGAAAGATCTATTTATTGAGACTAGTCAGGATTCTATGACTGATGGGCGAGCATCTGTGGACGGCGCCCCCTTGGCAAGAGATTTTAGTTGGTCATTTGCAGGTTGGCCGTTAGCGGGCATCTGTTCGGCCTGTCGAGGCGGCTTTCAGACGCCGCTGTCCATCATGCGTTCCGCAAGATGAGGTTCCTTACAAAAGCACGCACTCAAAAGGTGCTCGCTCGCTGGTGGATTGTCCTCACTTGTCAGAAACTCCGGGTCTGCATGACCTCCTTTAAGCTCTCACCAATTTCGTTTGCGCCTGATCAGCGCGGCGACTTTATACCGGCATCAGTTTTGCCGGATTGAACTTCTCTCCTTTGACCATGAGGGCCCAGATCATGCGGCCGATCTTGTTGGCCATCGCGATCGCGACCACCATCATCGGTTTACGCTCGAGCAAACGACTGAGCCATGGATGCCGAGTGAAGCCGAGCTGTTTCGCTCGGATGATCATCGACATCGCGCCAGCGACGAGCAAGCGCCTCAGCTCTGGGTTCCCTGTCTTTGTGATCCGCCCCATCCGATCTCGCCCACCGCTGGAATGCTGTTTGGGCACAAGCCCAACCCAGGCGGAGAAAGCGCGGCCGGATTTGAAGATCTTCGGGTCTGGAACCTCAGCAACCACACGCGTCGCGATGACTGGTCCAACGCCAGGGATGGTCTCCAATCTCTGACATATATTACTAGAGCGATGCGCTCTTATGATCTTCCGATCAGTTTCCAGGATTTGCCGCTTCACGTGTCGGAGCTCGCTGGCGAGTGGCATCAGACACTCCCGGGCCAGTTCAGGGATGCGATCATCCTGTTCGTCAGCCAGCGTGTCGAGGATCGCTTCAACGCCCATCCGACCCCTAGCGGCGACGATGCCGAACTCAGCCAGATAGCCCCGTAATGTGTTGATCAGCCGGGTCGATAAGCGCACCCAATGATCACGCACGCCATGCAGAGCCAGAAGCGCTTGTTGATCTGGTGTTTTGATCGGCACGAACCGCATCGTTGGCCTTGTGACCGCTTCGCAAATCGCTTCGGCATCGCGCATGTCGTTCTTCTGGCTCTTCAGATACGGCTTCACGAATTGCGGGGGCATCAGCTTCACATCATGCCCAAGCGCCCTTAGCTCGCGCCCCCAATAGTGCGCTGTTGCGCAGGCTTCCATGCCGACCAGGCACGGTTCCAATTGATTGAAATAGGCAAGGACTCGCGACCGGCTGAGTTTGCGTCGGACGACAACTTCACCCTCCGCGTTGATCCCGTGAACCTGAAAAACCGACTTGGCTAAATCTAAGCCGATAACTATGATACTCATATCCATAGGCGTGCTCCTAATGTTGGCGGTGTGGATACCTTCACATTACCAGCTCAGCAGAGCTGGGTGGGGCACGCCGTCCACTGCATCAAAAGCAGACATGCCCGAGGGTTTATAACCTGCAGCGCTTTTTACGCGGACTAGGTAAGTTCTGGCTTTAATACAGCATCTGCACAGCACAGGGTTATGGATTTGGCACCTCTTGTCATTGCAACGTACAGATTTCGCGCATCGAGTTCCCCGGCATTCAGAACGACGACGTGATCTGCTTCAAGCCCCTTGAGGAGCAAGGTGGACCCGATCGCAGCTCTCGGTAGTTGACGGCCAACAGCCCGATTTTCTTCACGAACTCTCACGGCAGCATCTTCGAAAGTGATATCTGAATTGGATTGTGCTAGGGACAGTGCTCGGAACGTGGCTCTCAAGACAGCGGGGCGGTAGGTGCGTGACCCAGTTTGTTTGGAACATTCCGATAGAATTCGCGCGAGACCATCGAACGTCGGATCTTCCTCAACTTCAAGCGCCACGGCTTCAAGTTCAGACGCTGCTTTGCGGGCTTTGCCTGCTTTCAATGACTTCAGTCGTCCTTTAGTCGCTTCAGCGCCAACATTCGTGATGAGACTTTCAGCAAATTCCAGTGTTTCTCCCACTGAGTAACCGTCTGCCAGATCAAGGTTCCGAGCGTATGTGGTGAGGTCTTTTAGGTCTACCGGCTCCACTGCGACTATGCCGGGCACATTCTTGGCGATCTTATATCGGCTTGCAGCTCTTCGGCTATCACCAATCACGAGTGATGTTTCACCGACCGCTTTGTGGCCGCAACGGGCGGCGCTCACCAAATTCTTATAGTCATCGCCAGTGCCAGTAAGTTGGACCCAGCGCACGGACTCTGGCGCGTCTTTCAGATTCACCGGCGCGCCACCAAGCAGCGCCGCTCTGGCTTCCAACAGCCAACTACCAAGCTCTTCATTTCCAGCGTTCTTCCACCGCCATGGTATCTCGAGTTCAGCTGCTATTGGAAAATGCTTGCAGACATGTTTGTCCCACTCCGCAAGGCCGTCTTCGCCAAACCCAAAGATGGCCTGCATGGGGTCTCCGAGGATACAAGTCGGGATATGCCGAGATGCGAAATAAACAATTGCATGCTGATTGAGCGAGCAATCCTGGTATTCATCAACGAGAATTCTCGAATAACTCGCCGTCAAAATATCAGTGATGTGGTTGGCCTTTAGTAGCGCCCACGCAGCTTTTCGGATTTTGAGGTAGTTTGGACGCTTGGGTGTGATTCCGCCTTGATAGCCTGACCGTGCCGGAAAGGTTGAAGCCAATCTGAGCGCCCAGCCATCGATCGTCGCTAACCTGTAAGACGCGCTATTGAGGTTTTCTCGCGAGAGCCTTTGACGGAGTGCGGCGACACCGGCATTTGTGTGGGTCAGAACAAGAATCGGTTTGTCCGCGTCGTTCTTTTTCAAAGCCTCGACAATGAGCTGCGTTTTGCCGCAGCCGGCTGGAGCAACCACGAGACCACGATCTATCTCTAGGAGATTGACCTCACTCATCTTCCACGCCAGCCCAAGAAAATATCTGATTGATAACGTCCTGGAATTCCTCCTTAGCGTTAGGCAAGTCCGGCCCGACAATCTCGCGCGCCGCAGTTTCCATGAGCGAAATCCGTTTGAACCAGCTTCCGGACTTTGCCGCTTTGGCAAGATAACTGCGTTTTTTGTCGCTCAGATCCTTGAACCATTCGTCTTCATCGACAGCGTGTTTGCAAGCAGATTCGAGTTGCGCTTTTGTTGTCTCATCACCATGCGACTCCTGAGCAAAGCCCCAAAGATCACGAACCGCATCGTCGCTGAGGCAATCGAACATTTCGTCTTCAAACGCCCACCCGTCCGTCCACTTACAAACGACACCGCCTTTACTCTCGAATTTTTCTTCATCGGCGGCCGTTGGTTGCCGATCGTCATCCCGCAAAACCGCCGCCTCGTAGCCGAGGCTACGAAATGGCAAGGCATTCCTGTAGATTTTTGATACCCCTCCCGCGTCAACCAAGACGCCACCAGCGGCGGCGAAGGTGGGTTTCTTATTATCTGCGCGATAGTGATCTAAGCCGCGAATGAGACCGACTTCGGTTGCACCTTCACAGATCAAAACATGAGCCCCCAGGAAAGCTTCAGGAGCAGACCGAAGCGTACCCTGTACCGCGTCTGTTTTCCCGGCGGACCTGATTTTATGATTATCGCCTGATCGGATGACCCATAGTTGAGTGCTTGCCAGCTCCCGCAACACGACCGGCGAATGCGTGGTCATGAAGACCTGGATTTTCGGCTTGGGGTCTTTTGAGCCGAGCGCCACCAGGAATTTTGCGATGCGGTGCGGCTCGAGACCAATTTCGACTTCGTCGACCAACGCGATAGAGGCTGCTTGCGCAACGTGATTTTGGAGACCAGCCACGAGCAATCGGCTCGATCCCAGTCCGAGCTTTCTCAATGGCACGCCTTCTTCATCGTGAAGCGAAATCGTGCTGCCCGAAAAACTGATAGAATGCGCATCGAGCATGGCTCGCGCGCCGTCACCCAAATCAATTCCCAAAACCGATGCTGCTTCCGTGACAACCTTGAGCGTTTCTTCCAATTGTTCGCCTGCGGTGTCTCCAAAGCTCTCACGCGCCTGCCGTCCAGCCTGCGCCAACGCGGCGGAGGCATCCGCCTTTTCGTCATTGATTGCATTTAGGATAGAGCCTTTCTGCCATCCAAGATGGTGCGTCGCGAAGGCGCCTATACGGTTGGGAGCGATGTTGGCTCTGTCATTCCATGACAAGCCTCTCGTGAGACCTTGCGCCGCCGCGCGGTCAGAAACGAGGGTCCATCGCGGCTCCAAGTCACTCTCTATTATCAACTGAACGGTGAGAACCGTTTCTAGGCCTTCGCCCGGTTCGTCTTCAATTTCGCCATCGTCACCCATTCCCAGCAAGTAGGGACCATAGGAATCGAAATTTTTGAGACCGTCTTCGAGTTCGCCGATCGTGACTCTGATTTCGATTTGTTCCTCCACCAGTAATTTGTGAAAATCCGCGTCTGTGACCGGCAGGCTCCGCCGTGCGCCGACACACCAGTCAATGGCATCCAGGACGGTCGACTTACCGCTGTCTCCAGGTCCGATCAGGCAGTTTATGCCTGGTTTTGGTATCCAGCTTAGAGAGCTGATTCCTCTGAAGTTTTCGATTTCGATCTTTCGGATTCGTGCCATTTGGGCCCTCTCAGGGGTCATTTGTCTCTTTTGTTGAGAAATTGGTTCTTTGACTAGCATATATCTCAAACAATATCAAAAATCATTTTGATGCTGTATTAAGTATCAATTCATTTGCTCATGCTAGAAGTTTGATGTAGAAGGCGATATCAATCGTCAAAAATATACTGGAGAGCGTATCAAATGACATACGCCTTGGAAGGCATCGGTAAGGCGCTCCAGCTGGAGCGCGATCGTCTTGGACTAACGCAGCGTGCTTTCGCCAAAAGGGCAGGCACAACCCAAGCGCGCGTCTCTACGATCGAAAACGGTGACGTGGATCTTCGCCTTTCAACCCTTATCGAGTTCGCGCGCGCGCTCGATCTTGATCTAATGCTGATTCCCCGCCGTCATGTGCCCGCCGTCACCGCTATCATCGCCGAGGCGCCGATTTCGCAGACAGAAAAAACAGGTCGCTCCGCGTTAGCGCGTCTCGCCAATGTCATTGTGCAACTGGGCGAGCAATTTCCGGGCAATCGCGATCTTTCCAGCCTTCAAAGATCAGCGGGCGAACTGGGCAATTTCAGGCTTGACGCATCACATGCCGAAATGATCGACAAGATCACTGCCGCGTTGAAACGTATCCTGGCGACGCCCGCACTACTCAACACTGCTGATACACAAGCGGATGCGCTTCGCCGTTTGCGGAATGCACTAGCGCACTCGATAAGCTACGAAGAAACGTCGGCGCGCCCCGCCTATCGGCTCGATGAGGACGATGGTGGCTGACGTCAAGACGCTCTCCGTGAACCTTTATGATGAGCCTGTCGGCACCCTGACTCTACTGTCGGGCGACCGGTCCATCTTTGCATTCAATGACGACTATATCGCCGATCCGACACGGCCGACGCTCAGCCTGTCTTTCAAAGATGAGTTCGGCGGCCTCATTACTCAATCGCGCCCCACGCAAACGAGCCTCACGCCGTTCTTCTCAAACCTTCTTCCAGAGGGCCATATGCGCGACTATCTCGCGGCGCGTGCTGGCGTTAAAAAAATGAGAGAGTTTCATTTGTTGTGGGCGCTGGGTGCCGACTTGCCTGGCGCCCTCACGGTGACGTCGAACAATGAAACTGCGTGGCATGAAGACGACGCAGCAGGGGATGACAACAAGGATGGAGGCGCCGCAAAAGCCGGTGCGATGCGGTTTTCGCTTGCTGGGGTGCAGATGAAATTCTCCGCTATCGCGGAGGCGCAAGGCGGGCTTACCATTCCCGTCGATGGTGCCGGCGGGTCATGGATTGTGAAACTACCCTCAACCCGTTTTGAACGAGTCCCAGAGAACGAATTTTCAATGATGTCGCTGGCGGAGAAAATTGGGATTGATGTACCCGCCCACAAATTGCTCGATCCGTCGGAACTCCACGGGTTACCAGAGGGCGTAGATGCATTGACGGAACCGGCTTTTGTGATTGAGCGGTTTGATCGCGGTCCAGACGACGCACGCATACACATTGAAGACTTCGCTCAGGTATTCGGCGTCTATCCAGGTGACAAATATGAAAAGGGAACGTATCGCGCGATTGCGCGAGTGCTGTGGATTGAAACGGGTGCGCCCGGTGTCGAGGAATTCATCCGCCGTCTCGTGTTTAGTACGCTAATCGGTAACGCTGATATGCACCTCAAGAACTGGTCGCTCATCTATCCCGATCGGCGCACGCCAGCGCTTGCGCCTGCCTATGATTTTGTTTCAACCATCGCGTACCTAAAAGACGAATTCGCCGCCCTCAAATACGCGCGTCAAAAGCGCATGCTCGCCCTCTCCTTTGACGAACTAGCCTATCTTGCTGCAAAAGCGGGCGCGCCAGAAACACTCGTAGTTCGGACAGCTCGTGATACGGTCGAACGGTTCGGTGCGGCGTGGGCGGCTGAACGAAACAACCTACCGATTACGAAAGAGGCGAAGCGCGCAATCGACACTCACTACGAAACCGCAGAACTCGTTCGCGCCAGCTAGTTACAAGCAGGTTTCGCCTCAGCGTCCTTTGCCAGGGAACTGAGAAGTTCTAACGTCTTCGTGCACCCACGACAGGCGCCGCATGCGATCGATGCACGGTGACATGAAAAACACCATCCTAGTACATCACCCGCCAATCCCGATGCCTCCACCAGTTCTCGTGTCGACAGCTCGATGGCAGGCGCAGAAATCCGAAGACCGGATGTCTGTACACCGATCAAATCGTTTAGGCGGGCGATGAAGTTCGGCGTTCCGTCCGAGTGCACACAATCGGAAACCACCGTCCCGATCATAATTTCGGTAAGCCTCATGTCGGCATATTTCATCGCTGCAAGCGTAACCAGCATTTGATTGCGAAGCGGCCAATGCTCAGGAACTTGATCACTGCCGGAGGCGTGCGCGCCGACCATTTCGCCCCGTCCGAACTCCGTAAGAGGAGCTGACAGAACAGTATGATCGAGTTCAAGCGTCGCGGCGATCTGCTTCGCCGCCGCGATTTCGCCAGCGGCAGGCAGGTGCCCGTAGTCTATTGTCACCAGCAGGTCAGGCCGGTGCATGGCTGCTAAACAGGTCGATTCAATTCCACCTGAGAATAACAATAGCCTCACTTGATCCAGCTTTCCCATGCTGCACGGTAAATTGCGCTGGCAAAATCATGCGTCACAAAACAACGCTTACTGCCCCTAATCATCGTGAGATCGCCTTCTTTTGGGTTTTGGGATAGTGCGATTATCGGCAAATCCTTTTTGACAGCGTACCCAATCTCGAAAATCGTGCCGAGATCATTCCCATCAATAATTGCAAAAACCGCGGTGCAATCATCAAGACCCTCTAAGTCGTCCTTCACCGTTCGCTCGATTTCCGCCTGGCGCCGAACGGGGTCTTCGATGTCTTGCAAATCTAACAACCCGACCTCATTAAATGGCGAAAAGAACTCGATGTCCAAACCCTTGAACGCTGCGCAAGCTTCCTCCACCAACCAAAGCTCTGCCATCGTAAAAAATGGGCCGGCCACATAGATTTTCGCGCGTTCACGATTGACGATGATCGGTTGAAGCGCTTTGGCGTCGTCATCCAGCGCCGCAGATGGATTCAACGTGTTGCAGTAGCGCGCCGTGCATCGCGACGCCGCGTGCGCAGCGTCAAGCGCTGTTTTGCTTTTTTCCGCCCAGTGATAGGAAAACGCCGCACTAAAAACATCACCCGATCCGATCTTGTAGACCTTTTCTGTCCGGTAGGGAGGGACCGTTCCTTTTAGCTGGCCGTGTTCATAGACCCGGCACCCTTGGGAACCCGCCTTCACCAGGATCACATCTGGATTATCGCTCGACTGAATACTCTTGATGGCGGCGGCCTCGTTCTCGTCATCGCCTAGCGCCAAAACTTCTTTGGCGTTGAGCACAATGGCTAAAGACTTCGCCGTTGAGCCGTTCGCCCCAAATGCAACGGGCGTGTGAGGGCTTTGTGGATCAAAAACGACTTTGTCACCATGTACTCTCGCATCGCCTTCCATGAATCCGAACCGCAGAATGTTCTCTCCTTTAACTTCGAAAGCATCCATCTGTGTCGGCTCTGCCGGTGCGAAGACGGGGTGTGAGAGTGGATGGAAGTATCGGAAGGTGATTTCTTCGACTGACTCATACGGGTGGTGTGTCAGCGTCTCGTGCGTGAGCAGGCGTTCAGGGCTGGTGTCCTTAATCCGCTCCTCGTCGAATCGCTCAGCTCTGTAGTAGTGCCAATTCACCGACACGCCCGCCAGCGAGAGGGCTAGCGCGGCGCGGCCTCCAGATCCAAAAAAGTCGTCATGGCCGGGCGTGACGCAAATCTCCCGATAGTACCCTCCACAAACAATCATCAATTATACTCGCTCGATGAGGATAGTAATAGTTGCACCCACGATCGACATTACCTCGCCGGTGTAGTTGTGCCCATTATTCATACAGTTCACGAGATCGCCTAACTGACGAATACCAACAATAGTACCAGCCACTTGTCCGGAAGTTTGCGTCACCGCTGCAACACTTGCGGTTTGGTTTTGCGTAATCAGGTGAATGTCGAGGATATCGCCAACCGACAGCGTATTGACCACGGCTGGTACGGGGCCGAAAAGAGGGACTCTGAAACGCAGGTTACAAGGGTCATCTCCTTGACGCCCGCCGCTTCCAAAGCTCGGCACTCCGCCGCTTGATCCACTGCCACCCATAATTGCCTCCATTTTAATTTGTGAAGACTGCCATGAGTCGGCTCAGTTCATGATCAAATCCCGCGCCAGTCTTGATCCGAAATTGCGCATATCGAACCACATAACCGCATCTAACACAGACGCTCGTACTTGTAACTCATCTGCGAAAACCAGAAACTGTCGCTCGAGCGCAGTATAGTCCTTGGGCAACGAACAGTTTCTTTCAAACAGCTTTATAGTCCATCCGGCACGTAAGACGTGAATATCAAGAATGGCGATCATGTCAGTATCGAGCCAATTGCGGGCAATCCAACTCGCTGTTTTAGGTCCAACGCCGTCCAGCGATTGAATTTGGTCGCGAAACTTCACCGCATCTGAGGTTTCAAAGTTCATCGTTGATTGAGCAGCCATGGCTTTATGGATGCGTCGCGCACGTTGATTGGGAAAACGGTAGCGATGTGGCCGACCCTTCACCATTGCTGGCTCAATCAGCATTTTGAGAATGTCCGCTTCACGGTGTTTTGCGTCCGGCAAAAAAACGCCTTCGTGTTTAAGCTTTTCATAGAAAGCTGTGGCGACCTCCAACGTCACACCGAAGCCGCCGAGAAGACAAAATCCAATCTCCTCAGCAAGTGATCCATGTTGATTGACAAAATCGATGTCGTCGATATCGGCTGTAGCGCATCGTAACTGCCAATAGGCGGGTGAAAGCAGTTCATCCGCACGTCCATAGCGAATACCGGGCATGATCTCTTCCCAAGGTTCCCGCTCGAGCGGAAGTACGCGTTGATGAGGTGCAGACATGGCTCTTTTCTTGAACTGATTTGCATAGTATATGCATATTTATGCAATACTCAAGATCTGATAAAGCGTCCTTACTCAGCGTGCGCTTGAAAGCTGCCCGTGTGGAAGCGGGGTTGAGCCAGTCGGAGTTATCCGAGAGAATCGGCATCGACCAATCAACGCTGTCTCGAATAGAAAACGGCCAGAAACCCCGCAAAAACGCAATGGATTCGATAATTTCATTCGTCGAGCAACAAGAGAAACAAACCCAAGACGAAATAGAGGTTGTCCTTAACGTGGTTCGTGATTCACCGGAACTGCGGGCACTCGTGAAGCGCATTCAAATGGCAGGGTGATGCATAATATATGCAAATAAGTTCACGGCGTCTTCAACGACTTTATCACTAACTGACAAAACATACGGAACAGCTATCCAAGCGTTGGCTTGCGCCAGCGCATCGCAACACGCAACGGCGTAATTCTCGTAGCAGTTCGAGCGCCCGCGATGAGAGGCATACTTGCGTCTCGAGGCATGGGTTCCAATCGGCGGGATATAGATGCGCCGATTATGTCCGGTTATAGGAACTTCCAGCCCCAGCCGCCCCCCCTAACCAGGGTCTGGCGTCCTACACATTCGAGACAAGCTGCTCTCGTCTCGTCCGCACCCCAGAACTGATACTCTCGATCAATGCCTCAGACACTATATTGTCAGCCAACTTCGCAATCGCATCAAGTGCGCGAGGGATCGCCGCGTCTAATTCTCCGCAAAGTTGCTCCACCGTCCCTCGCGGCAAGCCAGCCGCTTCAGCCGTCTGATCAAAATGGCGTCTGGAGATCCGCATGACTTGATACCGATTGCCCTGGCCTACGGACATTGCAAGTTTGTACCGATTATGGGCGATACGCCCATCGTCAACGATCGGTTGCGCTGAAATGATGTCGTATAGCGGCGCAAGGACGAATCGCCCACCCGGGCGCAGCTGGATCGAAAAATTCTTCGCGTGCCCATCCGTGGCTCCGATCAGCCAGAATACCATTTGAGCGCGGAAGAATGACAGGCGGTCTTCATTTGGAACGTCGCTTTCTTTTAAGCGCTCCAGGATATCTATGACGCTGGGTCCTCCGTCGCGTTGGTACTTCCGCGTCGACGGAACCGACATGGCTTGACAGAAATCCTCTTGCGGGAGCCGGAGCAATCGACCGTCATCAGCCCACAGCCGATCAAATCTGGTCACACTCAACGCGAGCTGGTCTTCAAAACTCTCGATCGCCGCTTCGGCGACACTGAGCCCCAGTGCTCGGCAAAGCTCCATACTGACGAATTCATTTTGAACACTGTCGTTCAGGTCAATGTCATTATGGATGACGCCGATGGCAGGTTTTAGGATATGAGTTGTGGCCGTCGTTCCTATGGGCCGATGCCAGTTGCCATCTTTCATCAGAAGCGCCGTTTTATCCTGCGCACCAGCAATCGAAATACGAAAGTCATCGTCCTCACGGTCGAGGCCAAGTGGATTGACACGAAGTCCGCGGATCAATTGGGCGATTTCCGCCTCCGGGAGCGGTTCACCCCGCACTTCCCCAGGCGGCCCCGGTTCCTCTTCATCAGAAAGGAATTGAAGTGCCCCGACACAGTCTCTTCCCGCCACTGACAAGAGTGAAAACGCATCCGTTCCTTCAGCTCCAAGGCGTTCAGCAACATTGCGCCGGACGCGTTCTGCATCGGGTAGAAGATTTTCAAAGACATTTATGACTTCCGCGCCGCGCCATGTTCGCTCAGCGAGTGGGAGGGATGTCGAGACCGGCATGGCATGTTCCCAGGCGAGCCAGTCTGAATCATATGCGAAGCTGATGGCACCGCTGGCAGCCTGCTCCAATCGACCGACTAAGCGCGAATTTAGAAAGACGTAGAGACGTTGTGTTTGAGACCGGCGCGGCATTAGAACAGGTCCGCAAAGTCGGTGTCGCCGCCGCGTGTGGAGACGACGAGTTCCAGTTTCAGGGCTGTGAGCGCGTCAAAGAAAACTTCCATGCGCGTCGCGGGCTCGCCGGCTTCTAGCTTGGAGACGGTCGCCTGGCGAACATTCATACGGGATGCGAGCTCGGTTTGAGACCAGCGGCGCGCTTTGCGCGCTTTGCGCACCAGATCGCCCGCCATTCGGGGGCTTCGAACCAGGTCAGACATAGTTTTGCTCCATACGCGTTCGCGAATAAACTGAATATATACGATAATGCGTATATTTCAAGTTAATACGGAAACGCGTATAGGAATTCTGCCACCTCGTACGGAGTCAGCTTCTGGATCAAGCGGCAACCCGATCGGGCCCAACGTGCCCGCCGAGTAGCTCCACCAAATATCCGCCGTCGCGGAGCGCTTTGGCTTTTTGGACCAGATATTTAACAGCGTCCTTCATATGCCCGCTTTGCCACTCATCGTCGACTTTGTTTTTGCCATAAAGGACGATCGCAATCTCCCGACGGCTCATGCCGAGCTTGAGGGAATCTAGCACTATCAGCCCATCGCGCAGCATATGGGTCCGTTTGGTCCATTTCGGCGGCTCGGCGTCTGGATTGTTCCCAAAGACGCGCATGCCTTCCTGCTGCGCCTTGACTTTGCGGTCATAGCTTTCGAAGTCTGAGATTTGAAGCTTCATGCGGACCGGCTCCATTCCAAGCAGCGAAATCCCGTGACAACGAACTTGGAAAATGCAGCCATTGCCACGAGTGAGCAGAAACTCGCGCCCGATAGAATCGGTAAAATGAGAAATTCGCGCCAGCATGACGCTGGTATCGTAGATCTCGCAGGATTCAGTTTCGCCCCGAGGAATGACATTGACCTCAACCTGGTCGGGAAAGGCTTTCTCGTTCCAGACGACATCAGCATCAATGGCGTTCTTGGACGGATCCGGCATGATGATCAGGCCCCAGCGCTCCGCCACGGTTTGAGGCACTCGCGACTTCAAGATGCGGATGCTGTGACAAACTGTTCGTTCAGAAATGTCAGCTTGATCGAATGCGTTTGCATCTTCGAGGAATTCTTCATTCCGCCGCAGATATTCCCAGGCCCAACGGTCCGGCGTCATCCGCCATAGATAATCATAATGCTTCAGCGTCCCGTCCGATTTTAGCGTGTAGGTCTTCATTGTCTCAGCCTCCATTGTTCGCATTGGACGCCGCAACGAGAATGCCAGCGCGCTGCGCCAGACCGACCGAAGAGTTAACGAAACAAGTCCAGATATTAACTTATGAGACTAAACCTTGCCCGGTTCGAGTTCGGGATACAATTTCACTGTTTCATTTTGAGAACTGGAAATGCAGATCAAATCGAGTTTGCAAACCATTGCAGCTAATGGCGCGCGATCGCTTTTAATGGCCCGCGCTCTCACTCATCAGTTCTAATTCTTTCCTCCAATCTGGTCCCCGCAATCAATGCGAAAGGACCTCCCCCGATGGCGCAACCCGCCCGCAACACAGAAACCCAGTCGCGGCGCACGACCATGCTTCGCACGGCCTTTTGTTCTGTGGTGCGGGCCGCACTGGAGGATCCAAGCGTCATTGAAATCATGGCCAACCCGGATGGAAGCATCTGGTTCGAGCAGGTTGGGATCGGTTTGAGGGAGTCGGGCGAGACGCTGACCGCGAGCGATCGCGAACGAGTCATCCGTCTGGTTGCGTCCTGGGCGGGAGAAGCCACAGGTCATAAGTCTCCAATCGTTTCGGCCGAGCTTCCGGAGGATGGCGAACGATTTGAGGGGCTTCTCCCACCTATCAGCCTACAACCTTGCTTCTCGATCCGCAAATCCGCTGCCTCACCGATCGAACTCCACGACTTCGTTGATCAAGGCAGTCTTGC
>SPJK01047127.1_pt1 | contig 19936 bp, 15 predicted proteins | sample 3741771 | NCBI WGS metagenome assembly SPJK01 (sample SAMN10925997, study PRJNA522277) | cold seep metagenome | isolation source: Elba SIP-enriched marine methane seep metagenome, extraction at timepoint T2 | place: Italy: coast of Elba, Mediterranean Sea
AGTGACCGTCACCGGAGCGAATACCAATGCGCCGGCTACGCCCGAAGAAAAAATCCTCGATTGGTTATCGACTTATAAACTATTAGAGAAAATCCCATTTACCTACTTGGTCCCTGCAACGCCTAAGCAGGGTGATAACCCAGAAGGGGTTAGTAATTTTTTGCCGGAAGAATCGATCCGCTTTTTTCAGGTGGATGGCTTTTGGCTGCAGTGTGTGCGACATGGAGCGCTGAGTTTAGGTGATGTGCCGGATGTAGAGGTGTCGCAGACCGCCAAAGATATTCTGGTGCCGATCACCCCAGCGCAAGAAGGCCTAATCTCCGGCTTTTTGCTACGCTCGAAGGTGGTGCAGTTCTTTCCCGACCTCTTGGTGGAGGGCTACACTGAAGACCTGGCCAACCCGAACGATCCTGACGAAGACCTACAATCCGGGACTACCTTTATCGAAGGAGGTGTGTCGCCAACACTCCGTCGCAATCTTTCGGACGAGGTCATGCTGTGCCTGTACGAAGGGCAAGAAATGGCTACCGTTGATATATTCCTGGCGCCCCGATCTCTACATTTTGGCTTTGTGCTGGATGATTTTGAAACAGAAGGGGACATTAAGTTGTACAAATTGCTCAAGCACCTGGATGGCGACTTGATCTCGCGGCCCGACCCAACAAATGCCGACGCAGACCCTACTCCTGTTGCGGCTAATTCAGAACGGTGGCGGATTGAAGCCAAACGGGTCTTAGATTTAGAAGAACTGGCCAAATCATTGAAAGCAACTTTTAGCGCCAATGACGATTTACTCAGCCAGGAAGAAAAGGATGAATACCTGAAGCCTGGCCCTGCGAACAACCCGGACAGCTTTACCTCTGCCGATTACGCTATGGTGATGTTGAACGGAGCCCCACGGGTTCGCTTCTCAGTCAAAACAAATGCAAGTGACTAAGGACTAGGGTTTAATTGGTGTCGCCAGGGAACTTCTCATAGGGTGCAAACGCTATATTTGTGTTCTGCATAAATACTTGGCTTAATAAACCTCCCATGGCACAAGATCACTTTGAAACCAACCGCAATTATTGGAATCATTTGGCTGATATCCACTTCGATTCCGAATTCTATGACAATGCGACTTTTCTCGCTGGAAGAAGCCCGCTCAATGATATTGAACGCTCTATACTTGGAGATGATTTGAGCGGCCAGCGAGCCTTGCATCTCCAATGCCACTTTGGGCAGGATACGATTGGTTTAGCACGTATGGGGGCCCAGGCAACTGGCGTGGATTTATCCGATACAGCCGTTGAGAAAGCCCGATTGTTGGCCGAGAAAACGGGGGCTTCTGCGGATTTCGTGCGATGCAATGTCCTGGAAATCGACGAGCACCTGGAGGGCCAGTACGACCTCATCTTTTCTTCCTATGGCACCATTGGTTGGTTGCCTAAAATTGACCGTTGGGGGCAGCTAATTGCTCAATTCCTAAAGCCCGGAGGGCGATTTGTCTTTGCCGAATTCCATCCCGTAGTTTGGACCTTTGATGACGCATTCACCTACCTTCAGTATCCTTACTTCAACAGGGAGACAATTGTCGAAGAAGTGACCGGCTCCTACGGTCGCCCGGATGATACCAAAACGCACACCTGCGTGTCTTGGAATCACCCGCTCTCGGAAGTATTGACCGCTCTGCTTGATGCTGGGCTAATCCTTAAGCAATTCAAAGAATATGATTACTCGCCTTACGATTGCTTCCAAAAGACAGTCAAAGTAGAGAAGGGTTACCAGATACAAGGAATGGAAGGCACCTTACCCTTGGTATATGCGTTGGAGGCAATAAAGCCTGCTTAATGGTTTCTTGGAGGGTTCGCGATGGCAAGGTTGCGGATGCAACTGGTTTGCTGGAGCTTCATCGGAAGATTGGAGCTGTACCTGGAGGGGTTATTCGGAAATTGGATGAAATTACAGTAGCGTACGTTGATGATGTGCTGGTCAAAAGCCTTGATCGAGGACTGATTTTGGTAGCCTTGGATGGAGACCAACTAGTAGGTGCCATTCATGCCTACACGCCTGAATTGCACGCTTTTCGTCATCTCTTATCAGATCTATCGATAGTGGTCGACCCTGCTTATCAAGGCCAAGGAATTGGCCGAGTATTATTTGAGCAGTTTCAGAAAAGGGTCGTTTCTTCTTATTCGCATATTCTGCGGGTGGAGTTATATGTCCGTGTGACTAATGAAAAAGCGATCCATTTCTATGAATCGCTCGGCTTTTGCCAAGAGGGTATTCATACCGATATGATTTGGAATGAAATAGGCGAATTAGAGACACCGATATCGATGAGTTGGCGGAATCCAAATTTTGCGGGGAAAGAAAAAGGAAGGTAGTGCTGCGTGAATTGCAACATGACTGATAAACGCTGAAACTGGCTCTTTTATTGTGTGTTAACAAGTGGAAATTTGTCGCTAATTTTTCACTTAGGGGCAGTTTGCTACATGCTACATGCACTCAGTAATAAAAATGGGCTGTGTTGACTGTTGGTCCGGCGTCCGGCGTCCGATGTCAATCTGTTGGACTGAATCGACGGTTGACTGAGTTGGCTGTTGGCCCAATTAGACTGTTGGTCTGTTGGTCCGATTCGACTAATTAGACTGTTAGCCTACTCACATCCCAGCTGCACCCGAGACATCGGGTCGTTATTCGGGAAGCAATTGCCGGAAAGGACGGCATCAGGAACGTAGCGGTCTAAATTTGGATCATGAAGGCCATTGGCCAGGAATTCGGTCAGGTCGTCGATTTCTTCCGCTGATAAATTCAATGGATGGAAGAAAGATGAGATCTGCTCTTCGGGGACATATTCATTTTCCGGGTCACCATTATTGAAATACTCTACTACACTGCGCAGGGTATAGTGGCTACTACCGTGGAAATAGAAGGGAGAATCTTTTAAGTTGTAGAGTTGAGGTACCTTAAACTTGTACATGTCCTCGGCGAGTTCGGTAAAACCTCCGCGGCCTAGGTTACGATTATCCTCGTGGCTAGTTGCCACGCCGCCAACGATATGGAGGTCATTGACACCAACAGCTTGGAATTCGTTGCTATTTAGAGCGGGCCCTTTGTGGCAGCGATAACAGCCTGCTTTGCCAAAGAATAGTAGCGCACCGCGCTTTTGCTGGTCGTTCAATGCTTCTGTATCGCCACGTAACCAACGCTGGTAGGGCGATTCGTAAGGCATCAGGGTCCGAATATATGCAGATAAAGCAAAGCTCATCGCTTCACGCCCATAGCGAGCGTTCTCGGGCCAATCGGAAAAAGCGGCATCGAAATAATCGCGATAGCCAATTTCGTCGAGAATCCGTTCATCGACGCGCATGCGGTGTGTGATGGTTCCTTCGATATTTTGCGCTTCCAATCCGTCAAGGCCAGTATGGTTGACTTCGGTGGAATGGTCGTTCACACCCCACAAATGTTCTGTGCCCTCATTGTTGAAGCGAGCACCAAAACGGCCGCTCCACATGGAGTTGGTAACATAAGCTACTCCAATCAAACTGAGTGGGCGGGCACCTTGGGCATCCACTTGACTTACGTCATAATCAGGATGGATATCTCTGCTTTCGCCATTATAGCCAAACCCTTGAGCACCATCGGCAATGCCTTGCTTGCGGCCAGGCATAAATCCGGCACTAGCGACATGGCAAGTCGAACAGGAAAAGGTTTCCATTCCTGACTCGTGAACGGCATCGATACCCAGAGCAGTTTCGAAAAATAAAAGCTGCCCGAGACGAACTTTCTCTTCCGTCAGAGGGTTGCCAATACCAGCGGGTATATTTGCGAGATCCTCGTGATGAGGTACTTGAAAGTATTCCAGTGAAGCATCGGGAGAAAGGCGCAGCAAGCTGCGTTCTAATTCTACATCCAATGGGTCGGCCGTCTGCTCCTGTGTACAGCTGAAGCTAAACAGTCCGAGTAGTAATAGGGGTACAAGTATTTGAGCTTTTCTACGCATGGGATTGCTAACATTCTTCAAGTAAAACAAGTCGGTGTGACCGAAACAGTAGATCCGGTCTTGCAACACACATAGGGAGAAATGGGCAAGAGGTACTGTTTCGTTTTTTGGGCAACTATTCAAAACAAGGGAGCGCCCATCAGACTAACAGCCGTGGACGCCCCGATAACCTCTCAAAGCTCAAGTAGGAATGTTTTTCTTTCTAACTGGGTATGTCTACGTCCACGAATACATAAGGTTACGACAAAGGTAATATTTTTTAATATTTCTAGAGGGTGATCTTTGCCCTTGCGAAAAACTTATTTTTGCCGTATGACCGGTATAAAGCCGGAGATGAGCCTAATCAAAGGATGTTGAGTCTTATTCAGAAATGCTCTAAATTTCGAGAAGAATGATGAAAACGATAGCAGACCTATTCCAGGAACGAATTTTGGTGCTGGATGGGGCTATGGGGACGATGCTACAGCGTTATCGTCTGGATGACGCAGCTTATCGAGGAGAACGATTTCGGGACTGGCCGCATGAGATGAAAGGGAACAACGATATCCTCTGCTTATCCCAACCGGAAATCGTGGAGGAGGTGCATCGCGAATACCTGACTGCCGGGGCAGATATCATCGAGACGAATACCTTTAATGCCACTAGCATTTCGCAAGCGGACTATGGTGCCGAGTCGGTCGTTTACGAACTGAATTATGAAGCTGCCCGCATTGCCAAAAAGGCGGCCACGGAAGTGACAGCGGAGGACCCTACTCGACCGCGCTTTGTGGCGGGGGCTTTAGGGCCATTAAATAAGGCATTGTCTTTATCGCCCGATATCAATGACCCGGGTTTCCGCGCAGTGACCTTTGATGAAGTGGTGGCGTCCTACACCGAGCAGGTCAATGGCTTGCTGGACGGTGGAGCTGACCTGCTTCTCGTCGAAACCATTTTCGATACCCTCAATGCAAAAGCAGCGCTGTTTGCTATTGACGCGATCTTTGGAGAGCGGGGTGAACGTGTACCTGTTATCATTTCCGGGACGATCACCGATGCTAGTGGGCGGACGCTTTCAGGGCAAACGATCGAAGCGTTTTGGACTTCAATTATGCATGCCGAACCATTGTGCGTAGGCCTGAATTGTGCGCTGGGGGCAGAAGAAATGCGCCCCTATCTGGAGGCCTTGTCTAAAGTGGCTTCCTGCCACGTCCATGCGTATCCGAATGCGGGCTTGCCGAACGAATTTGGCGAGTACGACCAAGGAGCTGAAGAGATGCGGGACTATATCCGCGAATTTGCCTCTAGCGGTTTTGTTAACCTGATCGGAGGATGCTGCGGCACTACGCCAGAGCATATTAGTGCGATGGCAGAGGGAGTGCAAGGGGTGAAGATACGAGAGGCGTCAAAGCCATCTCCCTATACGATGCTTAGTGGCCTGGAGCCGCTGGTCATACGCCCGGAATCCAATTTCGTGAACGTAGGTGAACGAACCAATGTGACGGGCTCAAGAAAATTTGCCCGCCTGATCAAGAACGGGCAGTTGGCTGAAGCACTTGATGTAGCCCGCCACCAGGTAGAAGGTGGTGCACAGATCATCGATGTCAATATGGATGAAGGCCTGCTCGATAGCAAGGCCGCTATGGTGGAATTCCTGAACCTATTGATGGCCGAACCCGATATTGCTCGCCTCCCAATTATGATCGACTCCTCGAAATGGGAAGTCATTGAAGCGGGGCTGCAAACGGTACAAGGTAAGTGCATCGTCAATTCAATCAGCCTGAAAGAAGGCGAAGAAGAATTTATCCGGCAAGCTCAACTAGTGCGGCGCTACGGTGCGGCGGCAGTAGTAATGGCTTTTGATGAAAAAGGCCAGGCCGATACGATCGAACGCAAAGTGGCCATTTGCCAGCGGGCCTATAAGGTCTTGACTGAACAGGTTGGCTTTCCGGCAACGGACATCATATTTGACCCCAATATCTTTGCCGTAGCTACCGGTATTGATGAGCACAATGAATATGCGATCAACTTCATTGAAGCTACGCGCCAGATTAAAGAAAACTGTCCCGGGGCTAAAATCAGTGGGGGGGTCAGCAATATCTCATTTTCCTTCCGTGGCAATAATGTCGTGCGGGAAGCTATGCATGCCGCTTTTCTCTACCACGCCATTCAGGCCGGTATGGATATGGGGATCGTGAATGCGGGGATGATCGAAGTTTACGAAGAGATACCCAAAGATCTGCTGGAACGGGTGGAAGATGTGTTATTCAACCGTCGTGACGATGCCACCGATCGCTTGATGGAATATGCCGAGCGGGTAAAAGGTGACGGCGGACGACAGCTGAAGCAGGACCTGAGTTGGCGAGAAGGAAGCCTGCAAGAACGGATGACTCACGCGCTGGTGCGAGGCATCGCTGACTACATCGAAGAAGACACCGAAGAGGCTCGACAGTCTTTCGACCGACCGTTGCAGGTGATTGAAGGGCCACTGATGAACGGAATGAATGTGGTAGGTGACTTGTTTGGGGCGGGCAAAATGTTCTTGCCCCAAGTGGTGAAGAGTGCCCGCGTCATGAAGAAAGCGGTGGCTTACCTGACACCATATATTGAGGAAGAAAAGGCGGCCGGAGGTGGGCATTCGAAAGGAAAAATCCTCTTGGCTACCGTAAAAGGCGACGTACATGATATTGGTAAGAACATTGTGGGCGTAGTCTTAGGCTGCAACAATTACGATATCATCGATCTTGGAGTGATGGTACCGGCAGATAAAATCCTGAAAGCAGCCCTTGAACAGGAAGCAGACATCATTGGCTTAAGCGGATTGATCACGCCGAGCTTGGATGAGATGGTGCATGTGGCGGCAGAAATGGAACGTCAAGGCTTTAGCACGCCCTTGCTGATCGGCGGGGCAACGACTTCCAAAACGCATACGGCGGTGAAGATCGAGCCGGAATACAGTGGTGTGGTGGCTCATGTATTGGATGCTTCACGCTCTGTAGCGGTGGCAAGTGCGCTGTTGGGAGAAGACGAGGATGTGCGAAGCAATTACATCCTGGATACCCGCGCCGAATACGAGCGCATCCGCGTGCAGCGGGCCGGGCGAACCAGCCACAAGAAATACCTGAGCCTGACTAATGCCCGGGCCAATAAATTACAACTGGATTGGGCCAACTATGTCCCTCCCACTCCGCAACAGACCGGGGTACAGGTTTTCGAGCAAGTAGACCTGGAAGTGTTGAGCGAATACATCGACTGGACGCCATTCTTCACCTCCTGGCAATTGGCAGGTAAATTCCCTGCGATCCTGACCGATGAAGTGGTGGGTACGGAAGCACAGAAATTGTACAATGATGCCCGCTCTATGCTGCGCCGGATCATCGATGAAAACTGGCTGACGGCCAAAGCGGTTATCGGTATTTTCCCGGCTAACAGCGTAGACGATGATGATATCGCGATCTATAGCGGGGAGGAGCGTAGCGAGGAACGCATTCGCTTGCACCATTTGCGCCAGCAGCAACAAAAAGCGGTTGGCCGGCCCAATCTCTGTCTCACGGATTATCTGGCCCCTAAAGCATCGGGCTTGCCAGATTATCTGGGGGCTTTCGCCACCACAGCGGGTATCGGTATTGAACAGCACCTCAAACGCTTCGAAGCGGACCATGACGATTACAGCTCCATCATGCTCAAAGCTTTGGCCGATCGCTTAGCGGAAGCCTTGGCGGAGTACATGCACCAACGTGTTCGCAGAGAAATATGGGGTTATGATACGGGTGAAGAACTAAGTAACGATCAACTGATCGCCGAATCGTATCGCGGTATTCGACCGGCTCCTGGTTACCCAGCCTGCCCCGAACATACGGAAAAGGGCTTGCTTTGGGAGCTGCTGGAAGTAGAACAACGTATCGGCATCACGCTTACGGAAAGCTATGCCATGTATCCAGCGGCAAGTGTCAGTGGTTGGTATTTCAGTCATCCGGAAAGCAAGTATTTTGCCGTCCGTGGCGTGCAGGAAGACCAAGCTGCTAGCTACGCTGAGCGAACAGGGATGACTATCGAAGAAGCGAAGCGGTGGTTGGCTTCGGTGATGTAGGGGCGTCTGTGGCTCAAATGGGCTGTTTCTCGCAGCGTTCGCCGCGAGAGGCAAGTCGCTTTATCTCTTCGGAGCAAAATGGATCAAGCAATGAATACCCGTTTTCTCTTCGCCATCAGTACGCTATTATCCATATCTCTGTCCAATACAGCTTGTGTTGAAGATCAATTGCTACCGATCGCACCCTGTGAGATCATTTTGTCGCTAACACCACCACCGGATACCTGTTTTAATTTACCGCTGACACCTTCTGGTGAGCGTTATACCACTCCACCAGTGGAAGGGAGACAATTCTATTTTCCAATTACTTACGCTGAAGATGAAGTCTTGTATTATGTCAATACCTATGCCGATGATCTTACCATTGAATCAAAGACTATTCACAAGGTAAATATTTGTACGGGGTCGGATAATACATTTGATGATGTGAGCAACTACTTTTGGGCAATACCGAATTCTGATGGAGAATTGCTGGTAAAGGAAACATTTCTCTCTCCGATCTCTCTTGTAGAAGGCCCGGATGATGAACCTACACAAGTAACACCAGTTGGAGAATATATTGGGGCATCTTGGATCAATCAAGATAGTTTTGTTGCCCTTCGATTTGAACCGGCAGAACAAGAATATCGATCAATTTTATTTGATCAGTCTGGTGGGAGCGAAACACCCTTGCCGTTCAATGCACTATTTACAGGTCTGGGCTTCAATAACAAAATACTGCTGTATTTCTCCAGTACTCAGTTAGAAGAGCAGGGGTATTTAGCAACTTACAACTTACTCAGCCAAGAGGTTGAATTATTAGTGGATATCCGAGCACAGTTCGGGGGCATCGGCGATGTGGAATGGGTTACTGCTGACCTCATTGTAGGGACAAGTGAAGCTGGAGTGTTTTCGTATAACATATCGACAAGTACTACCGACCTTCTAGTAGATGCTAGCTGTGAAAATCTGACCTATAGAAGCATAGAGAAACTCGACGGCAGAGATCATGAAGTATTGCTGTCCCGCCTTGACTACATCTACAATGATCAAAATGAATACCACCGTCAATTCCGGATTTCATTGCTCGACCTCAATACACTGGAAGAGCAAATCCTGGAAATTGAATAAAAATGATGGCTAGGCGCTGCGTGCGCTGCGTCATCGCCGCGCCGCCGCGAGAAACGAGATCCGTCGCAGTCTGCATTCTACACCACCATATACAATCCCAGTACCACTACCAAGGCCGTCAGCGACAGCCACACCGTCATCATCGACCAGGTGCGGAGGGTAGTAGCTTCGTCCAGATACAGGTATTGCTTGACCAGCCAGAAGCCGCTATCGTTAACGTGGGAGAGGGTGCTCGCTCCAGCGGCAATGCTCAACACCAACAAGGCAAGTTGCGGAGCGGTCAATGCCAAATCGGGCAAAGCCGGCGCCAAAAGACCAGCCGCTGTGATCATCGCTACCGTAGCCGATCCCTGCAGGATGCGGATGAGAGCAGCCAACAGGAAGGCCAATAAAGGCGGCAGCAAGGCAAACTGTAAGAAGACCGTCGCCAGCATCTCACCAGCCCCACTTTCCACCAGCATTTGCTTGTAGACGCCACCGGCACCGGTGATCAGGATGATGACCCCGGCAGGCGCCAGTGCTTTGGTCGCAATACGCTGTAACTCATCACGGCTTACTCCGCGACGAACGCCCAACCAATACAAGGCTGCCAAACACGATAGCAAAAGGGCCACGTAGGGATGCCCCAGGAAGCCTAGCCAGCGGGTTAGTATCGATTCTGCCATATAGCCTTGCTTCACCAGTAAGTCAGTCAGAGTATAGGCCAGGATCAAGACAATAGGCAAGAAGATCAGGCTCAAGACCAGGCCGATCTTCGGATAGTTTTGCTCCCCTTCATCGGGCAGCTCCATGTCAGGTGCGGTCACCATAAACTGGCGACTCACTCGTTTGCCCCACCAGAGGCCGGCTACCAATACGGTAGGCAAGCCAACAGCAAAGCCCAGTAGAATGACCCAGCCCAATTCGGCTTTGACAATATCGGCAACAGCTATCGGACCAGGAGTCGGTGGGATAAAAGCATGCGTTGTAGCTAAGCCTGCCAATAGGGGGATCGCATACAACAAGAGTGACTTGCCGGTTTTTCGCCCCAGCGCATAGATCAATGGTACCAGGATAACAAAGGCTACGTCAAAGAAAACGGGAATCGCTACGAGGAAACCCGTTAATACGAAAGCGGTTGGCGCGCGCTCTTCCCCTAGCTTGTCCAATAAGAACTGGGCAATTCGTTGGGTACCACCGGCATGTTCCAGGACGGCTCCGAGAATCGCACCTAGCCCAACGATCGTCGCCACAAAAGCCAGGGTGTTGCCCATGCCTTTGCTGATATTCTCGATGATCTCGATGAGAGGCATGCCGGCAAACACGCCAAATAGCATGCTGGCCAGTAGGAGCGCCAGGAAGGCGGAAAGTCGGGCCCAAATCACCAGGGCAAGTAGAATGCCTATGCTGCCGATGACGGCGAGAAGAAGCTGAACGTCCATGATAGGTAGTGCGGTAGTGGTATGGCGGGGTTACTAGTGCGAAGCCAAGATAGCAGAAATAATAGCTTCCGGCGATTCTTCGATAGAGATGTGCAAGGCTTCGGTAGGTTCCTCCAGGACATCGAACTGCGAACGAAGCAATTCCGGTGGCATGAAGTGCCCTTTGCGCGCCTGCATACGGGCGAGGATGACTTCCTGACTTCCTTTCAGATAAACCCAGCGCGGCGGTTCGGTTAATTTAGTCCCGAGTGTCCGGCGATAGCTTTCCTTTAAGGCAGAGCAAGCCAAGATAGCCCCGCCGTCCTGTTCTTTTTCCGCCAGTAAGTCAGCCAGGATATCCAGCCAGGGCTGTCGGTCGGTATCGTTTAGCGGTTGGCCGCTCGCCATTTTCTCTACGTTGGCTGGTGGGTGGAAATCATCGGCATCGAAAAAAGGGATTCCTGTTCGGTCACTTAGCATCCGCCCTATGGTGGACTTTCCACAACCGGATACACCCATGACGATAATGACTTGATGAAGCATGCTACGAAGATAACTAAGTGTAAGTGTGTTTAGGTGTAAAGGTGTAAAAGTTTGAAGAACCCTTATTCCTAGTGAACGCTTACACCTTTACACTTTTACACCCTTACACTTTCAGACCTGTCCACACTCTTGTATCTTAGCAGGATTAATTTTCTTTCAAAAAAAATCCCTTCGGCATAGGGGGGGGATTGAAAGGCCCGCATCAGTTAATCGAAAAGGGAACGAAACCATGAAAAATACTCGCGTAGAGGAGTTAATCGCTGCTTACCTCTCGGGCAACATCCGTGCCGGGGAGAAGGAGGAGTTGATGACGTGGGTAGGGGACGAATCCGAGAATCGCACGTTCTTTGACAAAGCCGTAGATCTTTGGTCGCTGTCTGATAAATACAGTTATCCAGATTTCTCCGCCGGGAAAGAGAAAGCTTGGAACCGGTTGGACGACCGCCTCTTTGGCGAACAAGTTACCAAGCAGCCGCAAAAGGGCCGTTTGCGAGTGATGCGGAGCCGAAAGTGGGCTGTCGCTGCTGCAATCAGCTTGTTATTGGCCGCTGGAATGTGGTGGTGGATGGGCCGTGAGACTTACTCGACTTTAATGGCCCAAACAACTGCCGATGAACGCTTGGAGGTAGCCCTTCCGGATGGTTCTAGTGTTTGGCTGAATGAAGCCTCCAACTTGAGCTATCATGAAGATGGCCGCGAACGCGTGGTCACGCTAACCGGAGAAGGCTTCTTTGACGTAGCAACCGATAGCCTTCGCCCATTCCGGATTATCGCTGGAGAGTCGGTGACCACCGTGCTGGGCACTTCCTTCAATGTACGAGCGTATCCAGAAGAAGAAGTGGTAGAAGTGTCGGTGACGGAAGGTAAAGTCACGCTCGAAAAGCGGGAAGATCAAGCGATCAAAACCGAGCGGGTAGAACTGGAAGCTGGCGACACAGGTATTTTTACACCAGCTACGGAAGAAGTTAAAGCTGCCGAAAAACCAACTGTTAACACCACGGCCTGGAAGGATCGAAAATTAGTTTTTGATGGCGTGCCGATGGGCAGCGTAATTGAATCGCTAGAGCGCTATTTTTCGATTGAGGTAGAAGTGAAAGACGCCAGCATCTTGCAGTGTGAACTGCAATCCGAGTTTTCGGAACCGAAACTGAATGAAATAATTGAATTATTTGAATTCAATTTGATCGAGGTAGAGCAGGATAATGGAAAGCTAACCCTCTCCGGTACACCGCTTTGCCAATAGACCTTCGTGGTCGAACATAAACCCGATTATTGCCCGACACCCAATGCCCGTTATTATGCGGTTGAGACTTATCGCCATCGTAACGTTCTGTTGTATCGTCCTATTTGACGCTTCTGCGCAAATGGAGGACCAGTTGATTAGTTACGCTTACGATGATGCCGCATTGTCGACTGTGCTGGAAGACTTGAGCGACCGCTACGAACTTCGATTTACTTATTTCAGCAATCGCTTACCTATGGATCATGAGGTAACGGCTTCCGCCAATCAGGAGCCTTTGCCAGCAGCCTTGGAAACGCTTTTTGCCGAAGCGCCATTACGCTATGCCATGATCGGTGATCAGATTGCGCTAAGAGCTGATCCCGGAAAACAACTGACCCAATTGGAACTCCCCCGTCGCGTACGGCAGACGAGTCCCCTTTATCCGGAAGAACCCCGACCAACACCGCCAAGCATTGATCCGATCGCAGTGAAAGCACCCGTGGAGATCGATACCGGAGGCGATTTTTGGGAAGAAGAGGGCCTTGATCCGCAAGCTAAAGCTAAACTTGAAGCAGCGATGCGCGAGCACGAACGCTCCCTGGCGCGAGAAGAGTACGATGACAACCACCGATTGGCACAGATATCGCTATTACCGTTCCTCGGTACCAACACCTACCGAAGCGATGAAATCACTAATAATGTATCCATTAATGTGTTGTGGGGAACGAGCAAAGGTGTCGATGGATTTGAGTTAGGCGGAGTGGCCAATTCGGTGTCCAACGACGTGTCCGGTTTCCAGATGGCCGGCGGTGCCAACTGGGTTGGTGGCGATCTGACGGGCTCACAATTCGCAGGCGTCTTTAATCGCGTTGCCGGAAAAGTGCAGGGGGTCCAAACGGCTGGCGGTGCCAATTTTGCGCAAGACAGCGTAACCGGCGCTCAGGTAGCCGGGGTGTTCAACTATGCTGAGCACCATGTAGATGGAGAACAATGGTCGGCAGTATCCAATATTGCGAAAGGGAATGTCGGCAAGCAAGTTAGCATCTTGTACAATCAGGCCGCTGATGTGAGCCGGAGGCAGATTGGATTGATCAACGTTTGTGATACGACGGTGCGAGCGCCCATCGGATTGCTAAGCATCGTGCGGCAAGGATATAATCGAGTAGAATTTGGCTCAAGCGAGTCGCTCTATGCCACGCTAAGCGGCAAACTCGGCTCTTATCGATTGTACAATATCTTCTTCCTGGGAGCCCGCTGGGATCAAGTACAAGAAACCACTTCTGGTGGTCAAACCACCTCCAGTGGATCCTTTATGAGTTGGGCACTAGGCTACGGCTTTGGGGTAGCGCCCCGACTAGGGAAGAAACTCTTGCTGAATACCGAATTGATCGGGATGCATGTCAATGAGTTGGAGCCCTGGACCAATGAATTGAATTTTTTGACTCAGGTACGCCTCACCTTAGATTGGCAGGTAGGTCGTCAGTTGAGTTTTTATTTCGGGCCGGTTCTCAATATGATGTGGTCGGAAATATATGAGGCCGACACGGGCATCTATGGTTCGCGAGTAGCCCCTTCGCGGGTACTTTGGAATGAACAAAATGGTGCCACCAACTTCAAAGGTTGGATAGGCTTTACGGCAGGCCTTCGCTTTTAAAAACTAGTATGAATTCTGGCTAGGCAGCAGATGCTTCATGGAGCATCACGGTAGCTTGTTGATGATAACAAGCCAGCCTGAGCTATGCCCGGCAGCTTCGTACCAACTATAACTAATATCAAAAACAGGATAATGAAACAATTAAGCTTTTTAGCAGCTCTTTTGCTGACCGTATGTACGCTGCAAGCGCAGCATGAAACCCTCTTCAACCGCACCCGGGTAGTAGGTGGTTTCGGCGGCCCAATCTTTGAATTGGGACTGAATAACGACTTTAATACCGCTGTCGGTGGCGGCGGTGGCCTCGTGCTGAATAACTTTTTTATCGGTGGCTACGGCGTTGGCAGTATCGATTTCGATCAACTGATTGACGAAGGCGATGTGGATGTATTGGACATTGGCCACGGCGGCTTTTGGTTAGGCGGCACCTTCCAGCCATATCGTCTGATTCACCTGTACGGAAGCGCACGTATAGGATGGGGCGCTATCAATGTGGACTTCAATGACCCTCTTCCCTATGACGAGATAGATAAGATCTTCGTAATGACACCGGAGATCGGTATCGAACTCAACCTGACTTCCTGGTTCCGAATAGCGGGAACGGTTGGCTATCGCTTTGTCAACGGCACCAACGAAAACTTCGGCTATAAAGATGAAGACTTCTCCGGCACCTTCGCCGGTATCACGGCCCGCTTTGGTTGGTTTGGACGCCGTAGACGATAATTCCTCTCGCAGCGACGCTGTGTACGCTGCGATTCGCAGCGAATAATAAAAAACGTGGCGAATCGCTGTGCTCGTTGCACCGCCGCGAGAAGTTAATACCCCAAAATTTCAACTTGATAAAAACCAATGTTCATGAAAAAGCTATCATTTTTATTCACCCTCGCTCTTATGGGAAGTTTGTTCCTGACAGGCTGTTTCATCGATGATGATGACGACGGGCTCTTTGGCTGTGTGAACGGGAATGGCCCAGCCGTAACCGAAACACTGGATATTGAGCCATTCGATGCGATACACCTGAAGATGAGTGCTAATGTAGTACTGACGCAAGGCGATGAGCAATCGGTAACAGTAGAAGGGAAACCGAACATCATTGATGAATTAGAGCGCGACGTACACAATGGCATCTGGGATATTGAAACGGATGACTGTGTTCGCGATGTAGGTGAAATGACCTTCTTCATTACTATTCCAGACCTCCGCATGCTGCGCATCTCTGGCTCTGGCGACATTTTCAGCGACAATACTTTTGTGGTCAACGACCTGGATCTGCGGATCAGCGGTTCCGGAAAAATCGACATGGCTATTGAGGCGGATGACGTAGAGGCAGACATCTCTGGTTCTGGCGATATGGTGTTGGAAGGATTGGCCGATGAACTGGACATTGACATTGATGGCTCCGGTGATATCCGGTCTTTCGATCTATCGGTTCGCGAATCAGATATTATGATTAGCGGTAGCGGTGACGCAGAGGTCCGGATAGCGGAGTTGTTGATCGTGCGTATCACCGGAAGCGGCGATGTGTACTTCAAGGGCCAGCCCGATTTGGATGTCTCCATAAGCGGAAGTGGCGAAGTTATTGATGCGAATTAAGGTAGACTTTCGGTGAAAGTCCGTAGAGAGACACGGGCCCGTACGGGCCCTAAAGTAGACGGTAGAGCGATAAAAGGAGCAAGAGTTAACTCAAATTGGTAGTTGCCACTGAATCTTGGAAAATACTTCTTTTGAAGTATTTGGTCATCCTACTACTCTCTACCATAGTGACAATGCAATTGTCACGTTTCCCTCTACGACTTTCGGTGAAACCGAAAGCCCCGTATAGTAAACAGAACGATATCGTTCATCACCCGACTGTTGTTGTTAAAATAAGTGATTTGGCCCTCCCATTGGGAGGGCTTTTTAGTGGGTGACGAATGCATCAGAGACGAGCGGTAATTCACGGTAAAAAGACTAGATATGACTAAATATTTAATCCGGTTTTCTTGGATTGGCCCACTCATATTCGCAAGCGCCATAGTTGTTTTCGGATTCTTCAATGCAGGATATTCACATGTCAGCCAGTTTATTAGTGAACTGGGAGCGAAAGAAGCCGAGTACAATACACTGATGAATTATTTGGGAATTGTTCCTTTTGGACTATCAGTTATGCTTTTCTCTATTGGGAGCTTCACTGTCCTCAAGAAGAATACTCTTGCTAGAATAGCATTCCTGGTCTTGGTTATAACTGGAATACTCTTTGTTATGGCTGGCGTATACAGCTGTGATAAGGGTTGTGATTTTGAAAGCATGACACAGGAAGCAATTATCCACAATATGAGTGCTTTTAGCGCATTTGTATTGTTTCTACTAGCTTCGCTACTACTAGGAGTAAACGCTTTTACCAAAAGGAAAAACAAATTTTATGTCTTTAGTCTAATCAGCGGATTGGTGGGTATACTCTTGTTTTATATGATAAGCCAAGCTGGCATATATTCTGACTACAGAGGGCTTTACCAAAGGTTTTTCATTGCTAATTTTCTGATATGGCTGGTGGTGATTGGGCGTTTTATCTCCAATACGGCCTGCAATAATGTACACAATGGCTATACTACTTAAACGCGCATAACGCAGGCTTGCCAATCATCCATACTTGAAAGTAAAACCAACCGATATGCTTTTCCTGGGTTGAGCTTACAACTAGTCTGAGACCATCGCAGGACTACCGCAATCAAGAAAGGCTAGCGGAAATTAGATTACGCTTGCTGCATGAAAAACACCCTAAATTACAAGCTGACTTCAACCGCTATAACAGGATGATTTTCTGACCACTATTTAAGCCTGAAACCGCTATCTTTGCGCCATGAATACAACCCTTCCAACTATCCACATGGTCGATCTGAAAGCGCAGTATGCGAAGATCCAGGAAGAAGTCGACCAAAAGGTACTAGACGTTATCCGCTCTGGTGCGTTCATCAACGGCCCTGCTGTCAAGCAATTTCAAGCCGATTTAGAAACCTATCTCGACGTAAAGCACGTGATTCCCGTAGCCAATGGAACGGATGCTTTGCAGATCGCGCTGATGGCATTAGATCTACAGCCTGGCGACGAAGTCATTGTTCCGGCCTTTACCTATGTGGCCACGGCCGAGGTAATTGCGCTTCTACGCCTGAGTCCGGTAATGGTTGATGTTGATCCGGCTACGTTTAATGTGACGGCCGACCTCATCGAAGCAGCTATTACGCCTAAGACAAAGGCTATCGTACCCGTTAACCTTTTCGGGCAAAGCTGTGATCTCGAACCCATTATGGAATTGGCCAGCAAGCACAATCTCTGGGTGGTGGAAGATAATGCACAAGCCATTGGAGCACGCTATACTTTCCCTGATGGTCGTGTACAAGCGGCCGGTGCGGTAGGGCACGTTGGTTGTACGTCCTTTTATCCGTCCAAGAACCTGGGGGCTTATGGCGATGCTGGTGCAATGTATACGAATGATGATGAACTGGCCGCAAAGATCCGGCAAGTAGCCAATCACGGGCAAAGTCGTCGCTACTACCACGATCGGGTAGGCGTGAATTCACGCCTCGATTCGATTCAGGCAGCCATTTTGGGTGTCAAATTGCAGTATCTTGATGCCTATAATGCTACTCGCCTGATGGCGGCTGATTTCTACGATCAGACCTTAGCCGATGTTGATGCCTTGATAACTCCGGTGCGGGCGGCAAACAGCACCCATGTTTATCACCAATATACATTGCGGGTAACCAACGGGAAGCGCGATGAGCTACAAGCTTATCTAAAGGAAAAGGGCATTCCGTCAATGATCTACTATCCCGTACCCTTGTACGAACAGGAAGCATTCAAAGGGACTGCTGCCAATGAGGTAGATTTTCTTCCGGTAACCGACACGCTTTGCAAAGAAGTGATCAGTCTTCCAATGCACAGCGAGCTGGATAAAGAGACCCTACAGTATATTGTGGATGCCGTTAAGGCGTTCTTTGCCTAGCCTAAATTATTTTCACGCAGAGAGGCCGCGGAAAAACCTTTCTGGGTGCGCGCTACACTGCGTGAAAATTCAATTCTTTGTCCATGTCGTCCAGTTATTTTGCCCATCCGACTGCCGTTATTGACGAAGGCGCTACTATTGGTGCCGGTTGCCGCATTTGGCATTTCTGTCACGTGATGGGGAGTGCTACTATTGGTGGTGCCTGTACGTTAGGGCAGAATGTTTTTGTGGGCGAGAAGGTCAAATTAGGGCGTAACGTCAAGGTGCAAAACAATGTCAGTTTGTTTGAAGGACTGATTTGCGAAGACGAGGTATTTATTGGGCCTAGTGCGGTCTTTACTAATGTGATCAACCCGCGATCGGCCATTAGCCGCAAGCAAGAATTTCGCCCCACTCACCTGGAGCAAGGAGTGACTATTGGTGCTAACGCCACCATTCTCTGCGGCAATCGCATCGGCCGGTTTGCCTTCATTGGCGCGGGTGCGGTAGTGACCAAAAATGTGGACGCTTATGCACTAATGCTGGGTAACCCTGCCCGCCGCGTTGGTTGGATGAGCGAACGCGGCCATAAGCTTTACTTCAACGAGGAGGGCTTTGCCACTTGTGTCGAAGGGGGCGAAACCTACCGTTTGGCGGATGGGGAGGTGGAGAAGGTGTAACAGTTAGAAAGTGTTTGCGTGTAAAGGTGTGAGGGTAATGATATTTTGATGCTGTAATGCCATTTCACTTAACCATGGCTTCTGCTACTTACAGACATGCTGACCGGCCGACGAGTCGACCTACTGACTCTATTACGTTAAAGTCTGGCTTCTCTACCAAATTTCCGGTCGCAATCCTGTAACTTTTCTAGGCTTGTTGTATTAGCATAGTAAACGCAATTCTATTGGCACAGTGCGGTTGGACGGTTCTGGGCAATCAGGGACGTCATTACAAGATTGGTTTGTATCATGGCCAACGAAGCGGGCACCTCATGGTGCATTGCAACGCCAAGGTCATGCTGATCGACTTCGGTGTGCTGGATTCCAAGTCCTACACTTTTTTCCTCGACGAACAGCTTTATGAAATTCGATTGGTGCGCTCTGGTAATACCTTTAGCTATTCCTGTGAGCTGAATGAAGAGGCCGATACGCCCTACAATCGAGAACGCAAGGTAGTGGAGCGGAGGAATTGGAAAAAAGCAGCCTGGATGGCTGTGGCCTTCTTTGGACTACTCGCAATCTGCTCTTTTTTGATTGCCCGTCAAATGAGGCGAACACAAGAAGCAGCAGCAAAAGAGGAGCGGAGTTGGGTCGTTCAAGGTCGTGGCCTTCCCACCACCATGCGTGTGGTCCGTCAAGGTGATACTTGGCGGTATTCTTACCTGGCAGAAGACAAGATCAGCAAAGGGGTGCTATTGGACAGGGATACCATTCACCCACTTGGATTCCCACTTGTAGATGGCGATGAATTTCAAATACTCTATCATCCGGCCTATCATAGCATTTATCATATTCAATGGGAGGAACTTCCCGAAGGCCAATTGCAAAAATACGTTCAGCGGACCATGGACCTGCACTTGGAGGAGCACCCTGAAATAGCGGCGCGCCAGGCGAGGTGCCAGGTAAACGCAGCTTATGATATGGAGGGTTTGCCAGGCGTGGCAACACTTTACCATCAAAGAGTCCCACCAAATAGCCGGGCAGAATTTGATGAGAATCGATACTTGCGATTAGTACGTAGTGATGCTTTCCGTGAGGAGACCAGAGATTGTTTGTAGGTTGCGCTACATGCTACATGCTACATGCTACATGCTACATGCTACATGCTACATGCTACATGCTACATGCTACATGCTGTACGTCCCTGATATAGGTTGACCGTCAAAAGAGTCAACTTATGAACGTGAATGTAAAATTATTACGCAAGAAGAGACGCTATAGTGCTTCTTTCAAGAAGCTGCTGGTAGCGGATTTTGAGTCTGGCCGCTACAGTGTAGTA
>SPJK01018750.1_pt1 | contig 19933 bp, 5 predicted proteins | sample 3741771 | NCBI WGS metagenome assembly SPJK01 (sample SAMN10925997, study PRJNA522277) | cold seep metagenome | isolation source: Elba SIP-enriched marine methane seep metagenome, extraction at timepoint T2 | place: Italy: coast of Elba, Mediterranean Sea
CTGAGCATCAAAGGATCACAGACAGTGGAAAGCTTCCACCGACGTCTTGGCAAGATCATGTGGGATCATTGTGGCATGTCGCGTAATGCGGAAGGCCTGGAGCAAGGGCGACAAATGATCCGCGAGCTACGCGATGAATTCTATAAGGATGTCTTTATTCCGGGCACGAATGATGAATTCAACCCTGAATTAGAGAAAGCCCTTCGGGTAGCCGACTTCATGGAACTCGGTGAATTGATGATGGTAGACGCCCATCAACGGAAAGAAAGTTGTGGCGGCCACTTCCGCGAAGAATACAAAACGCCGGAAGGAGAAGCCTTGCGACGTGATGATGACTTTGCCTACGTATCCGCTTGGGAATACCCAAGCAATGATCAGGACCCTATCCTGCACAAGGAAGACTTGACCTTCGATAACGTAGAACTGAAGACCCGTTCTTATAAGTAAGCTACAATTTATGAACCTTCGTTCGCGACCTCGCGAACTAAATATAGAGCGATATGAAACTCACACTGAAAATATGGCGCCAGGGAGGCAAGTTCAAGGGCGAGTTTGTGACTTACCCGATGGACAACGTCAGCGAGCACATGTCCTTTCTGGAGATGCTGGATGTACTCAACGAAGACCTGCTGGCCAAAGGAGAAGATCCTGTCGTGTTTGAGCATGATTGCCGCGAAGGCATTTGCGGCACCTGTAGCATGGTCATCAACGGACACCCGCATGGTGTTATGCAAGGAACAACGACTTGCCAGCTGCACATGCGGCACTTCAACGATGGTGACATTGTGGTCATCGAGCCATTCCGTGCCAGTGCTTTTCCGGTGATTCGCGACCTGGCAGTCGATCGGTCTTCCTTTGACCGGATCATCCAGGCCGGCGGTTACGTATCTCTCAATACCGGCCAGGCTCAGGATGCCAATGCGATTCCGATTGAGAAAGATCAACCGTCTGCTGCCATGGATGCTGCAGAATGTATCGGCTGTGGCGCTTGCGTGGCCGCATGTCCGAACGCTTCAGCGATGCTTTTTGTGAGTGCCAAGGTGAGTCACCTGGCGCAATTGCCACAAGGTGAGGTTGAGGCTGAGCGCCGGGCGCTACGCATGGTCAAAACGATGGATGAGGAAGGCTTCGGCATGTGTTCTAACATTACTGCCTGCGAAGCGGAATGTCCGAAGGAGATCTCCGTAGAAAACATCGCGCGCTTGAACCGGGAGTATCTCGGTGGTGCGATTAAGTCTGCTCGGGAGGTATAGATGTTTTTTAACCACAGCGTGCGCAGCGTGCACTGAGTTTATAGAAATAGATGGTCAAGGCTATGAAGCGGTGCTTCATAGCCTTGACTTTTTTAAACGAAGTCCTTGCCGTTAATTTTTCTTTAAGAAAGCGATCAAGCGCTCCATTCCTTCCACTACATTTGGTGCACAGCGGCGGAGCCAGTCCTCCTCTCCTATCGATGCAGTATTGGCCAGTGCTGCTGCCCCGTCAAAATCGACAAAGGCCATACGCGTACTTAGTTCGTGCTCAGGCCGCCCAAAAGCCGCACCAGGTAACATCGCAATATTACACTGCTCTAAGAGCAAGGTGCAGAATTCCATCGATGTGCTGACCTCAAGCCGCTCGCGGTAGTGCCCAAAATCAGGAAAGAGATAAAACCCTCCCTGCGGTGCGACGCAGCTGATTTCATTTCTTTCCAAAGTTTCATGCACATAGGTAGCTATTCGCCCCAGAATCGCTCGAACCTGCTGGAGGTACTCATTAATCTCCGCTGATTCGCGATAGGCTTCTATTGCTGCTAGTTGGATAGGGGTAGCTACACAGGAGAAAGTTTCGCTGGCCATCACCGTCACCTCATGCTGCAAGTCACTTAAGGCCTTTGGAAAAGCTGCTATGCCAAGGCGCCATCCTCCCGCTCCTGCCCATTTCGACAAGCCAGAAGTAATGATGGTTCCCTCTTCGTAGTGCTGTGCCAAGGAGCTTGACCGGCCATCGTAATGGAGCATACCATAGATCTCGTCAGCAATGACGACCAGGTTCTTTTTTCGAAATGCTACAGCCAGTTCAGCTAACTCTTCTTCCTGAAACGACACACCGGTAGGGTTAGCAGGATAATTAAAGATCATATACCCCCTGTCGGTCGTTTGCTCATTGATCGTATCAACCTGTAGTTTCCATCCAGCATCTGGCAACCACCGCACCAGGTGCCGGCTGTAGTGCGCCTGGGGTTCATAGGAGACCCAAGATGGCGAAGGCAGGTAAGCAGTTCCTTCCAAACAAGACTGGGTCAGATAAATCAATTCTTTAGAACCCGGTCCAATCAAGATTTGCTCGGCATCTACATCGATCTGTCGAGTACGACTGAGGAAGGAAGCCACTTCCTCACGTAACGGTTGGAGCCCCTTAACTGGTAAATACTCTTTGCGGTGCGCATGCTGTTGCAATGCGGCTACTACCCTACTGGGTACTGGAAATGGCGATTGGCCAAACCCGAAATGGTAAACCGTTTCGCCTGCCTGGCGAAGCGCCTGCACTCGCTCATTGATCCACAATGTGGGAGAAGGCTTTGCAGCAATAACTGACTGATTTGCCATACCAACAGTAATTTTTTGTTGTAGGTAATCGAATCAATTTCTGCATTCTTTCATTCCCATGCATAAAAACGCTGAAAAATATTTTTCAGCGGAAATCTTGGTAGAGAAACTGCAACTATATCACTGTATACCAAGGCCTAACAAAACATAATGAAAAATATCTAATGAAACATTCAATTTAGCTGTTACCTCCTTCAAATTTTTCGTCTAAAAGGCAACAGCAATGATAATAGTCGACGAATCAGTCGATCCCAAAAAACTAAATCTCAGAGTACCCGTACTCTGACCCAAACAAGTAGAAAGATTAATTTGTAGGTTAGCTACAAGGGGGTTTTGAGGGAATCAATACTGGTTCCCTCCTTTTTTTGGGCCAAACGTTCGCTATACTGATTGACTGAACAGGACCGATTGTGGCTGCTTAGCCCAATAGTGGCTATCAAATGCCAGGGCGATGTTGCGCAAAAACGGCCTTCCTTCCGGTGTTACTTCAAAGCCAAAAGGCCACCATTCAATCAGACCATCCTGCTCCAGTTCATGTAACTTTTCCAAGCCTGCGAACAAAGCCGAGTGCTGTTCTTCCGAACGATGCCATTGCATTTCTCCCCGGCACATCAAGTTGAGGATATGGCGGCGAATGATTTGGTCTTCCTCCGTCAATTCATAGCCCTTAATCAGTGGAAACTCTCCGCTGAGAACGCGCTCCTGATAGATTTCCACCTTCTTCTCATTTTGGGCGTAGGCCGTCCAGGTATCCCCAATTGAGGAGGCACCAAGGGCAACACACAACTCAGTATGGGCCGTGGTGTAGCCCATAAAATTTCGGTGTAGCTCACCCTTTTGCTGCGCTTGATAAAGCCCATCCTCATCCAAGGAGAAGTGATCCAATCCAATCTCGTGATACCCGATTTCTTGCAAGAGGTTGCAGCTCAATTCATATAGGGCCCGCTTTTCTGCTCCACTTGGTAGATCTGCTTCGGAATACGCCCGTTGGCTCGGTTTGATCCAGGGAACGTGTGCATAACTATAAAAGGCAATCCGCTCCGGGCGAAGTTTCACCAAGCGTTCAACCGTATACCGGATATCCTCTTGGGTCTGGTGAGGAAGGCCGAAGATCAAGTCATAATTGATCGAATCATAGCCCAGTTCTCTTGCCCAATCCGTTACTCTGCTAACCTGTTCTTCTGTTTGCGGGCGATTGATCGTCAGTAAAATCGCTGGGTTAAAATCTTGCACGCCAATGCTGATCCGACGAAAACCTAGTTCTCGCAGTGTCTGGAGGTGATCGAAAGCGGCGGTTGTCGGATGCGCCTCAAAACCTCCCTCAAACTCGGGATGGATATCACAGTTTGCCAGGATTGGAGAAAGTAATCGACGAAGATTGGTAGCGCTAAAGAATGTCGGGGTACCTCCGCCCAGATGTATTTCTCGTAGCAACGGCCTGCCCGGTAAGGTATCCAGGTATAATTGCCATTCCGCCAGCACGGCTTCGATGTAGGGTTCTTCTACCCCATGATTCATGGTGATCCGCTTATTGCATCCACAATAGGTACACAGTTTCTCACAAAACGGCAGATGAATGTATAAACTAAGTTCCCGCGAACGGGTAAATGCTGCCCGCAGATGTTGGCGCCATTGTTCTTGTCCAGGGGGTTGATCCGACCAGTATGGTACGGTAGGATAACTAGTGTAGCGCGGCACAGGCCGGTCGTATTTTTCGAGCAGGGCAGTATTCATATGGTATCTATCTTTTACCGCAATGCATATCCAGCAGGTAATTCTTCCTTTATTCAGCGGAATGGAAAACCGTAACTCGCCACTATACACGGCGGCCAATAATGATACACAAAGCTATTCTTCCCCGATCGCTCGGAGGGTTGCGCAGGATTACCAAACCCCGGTGATTTTTGTCACCATGGCTCGATGGCCCTAGCCTGTACCTTAGCAGCATAAACCTTGTAATACAATGGACAAGGGCACTGCTACGCTAAATCCATCATTTCCTTCGACAGTTGCTGACAGCAACTGCTACCACTGTGGTGATCCCTGTACGGAAACCGAGATCATCAAGGATGAGCATTCCTTTTGTTGTGAAGGCTGCAAAACGGTTTATTCCCTCTTACACGACAACGGGTTGCAGCAATTCTATCGGATCAACAAATCCGCGGGTACCTCGCAAAAAGCGCTGGAGCGGCAAACCTATGCCTGGCTAGATGATTCTGCTACCGTGCACAAACTTTTGGATTTTGCGGAGGGCGATCGTGCACGCATTCGTTTACACTTGCCACAAATCCACTGTGCCTCCTGCATCTGGTTATTAGAGAACTTGCCTCGCCTTCATCCTGGCTTCCTTCAGAGTACCGTAAACTTTCCTAAGCGTGAGGCTTCCATTTCCTTTAATTCCGGCTTGCTTAGCCTTCGGGAAGCCGTTGAGTGGCTCGATCGTCTAGGCTACCCCCCAGATCTCAAATTTGATCGACTTCACGAAAAGCAAAAAGCGCCGGTTGACAAGCGACTCTTCCTCCAATTAGGCCTGGCAGGTTTTGCTTTTGGCAACATCATGCTTTTGAGCTTCCCGGAGTACCTGGGGCTCGATGCTACAAAGGGCAACTTTGCTCATTACCTGAGTGCGCTGAATATCTTACTGGCTATTCCCGTATTAACCTATAGTGCCCGTGACTATTTGAGCAGTGCCTGGAAGGGCTTGCAGCATAATGATTGGAATATTGACATTCCCATTGCGCTGGGCATGTTAAGTCTGTTTGGAAGAAGCTTGTATGATATCCTCACCGGCATTGGGCCTGGCTATCTGGATAGTTTAGCCGGTCTAACCTTTTTCCTCTTAATCGGCAAGTGGTTTCAACGCCGAACCTACCAGCAATTGAGTTTCGACCGTGACTACAAATCCTACTTCCCGGTAGCGGCCGAGGTGCTGCGCGATGGCCAACAAGTTTCTATGACACTTGATCAATTGGAGGTAGGCGATCAGGTGGTTGTCCATAATGGGGAATTAATTCCTGCCGACGGGCATCTTCTAAAAGGCAAAGCACGGGTGGATTATAGCTTTGTAACCGGAGAGTCCATCCCCGTTCCCAAACGTGCTGGTGAATACTTATATGCTGGCGGACGCCAAAAAGGGGAAGCCATTACTGTTGTGCTCGAAAAACGTGTGGATCAGAGCTACCTGACCCGCCTGTGGGAAGAAAGTGATCACCGGGCGAATGAAGACAGCAACGCTAGTGCCTTAGCAAAGAAAGTGGGCCGGTATTTCACTTTTGCAATACTCGCTATAGGATTCGGCACGCTGGTATTTTGGTGGCCAAAGGATAGCGCCCTGGCGATCAACGCCTTTACGGCTGTGCTCATCATTGCCTGCCCTTGTGCCCTGGCATTAGCGATTCCTTTTACCCTCGGTAATGCGATGCGTCGCCTTTCCACGCTAGGCATCTATTTGAAGAATACCGAAACCCTCGAACGCTTAGCAAGCCTGGATACTATCATTTTTGATAAAACAGGAACGCTGACCAGTACGAAGCAAGCCGAGGTAACTTATACCGGTGACCCCATTAGTCCAAAAGAAAAAGAAAGGTTACGCCTACTTTGCCGACAAAGTAATCACCCCTTAAGTCAAGCGATAGCTGCTAAACTGGATGCTTCTTTATCCACAACCGCTACCGGGCAGGTGGAACAGTTTAAGGAAACAGCCGGTCAAGGGATCGAGGGATTAATTGATGGCACCTATTACCGTCTTGGACAAGCCTCTTTCGTCGGTCTGTCCGACAGTGATTTACAGGGGGAAGTATTTCTAAGAATTGGCGAGCAAAAAGTTGGCGTCTTTCAATTAAAACACTCCTACCGCCGTGGCCTGAAGGACATGATCAGGACGCTGGGTGAACGATACGGGCTTCACCTATTATCAGGGGATAACGACCGTGAACGCAGCCATCTCGGGAAATTCTTTCCAACCCGAAGTCGCTTACATTTCCGACAAAGCCCGCACGACAAGCTAGCTTACGTACAAGCACTACAAAACGATGGTCATCGGGTGTTGATGAGTGGCGACGGCCTGAACGATGCCGGCGCCTTGCGACAAGCGGAAGTTGGCTTGGTGGTCACGGAGTCCAGCAATAATTTCACCCCGGCCAGTGATGCGATCCTGGAAGCCAAACGGTTTGGCGACCTGCCAGTCATCCTGCGCTTTGCCCGGGTGAGTCTTCGGCTGGTCTACGCAGCATTTACCCTGGCCTTCATCTACAATGTGATTGGCTTAAGCTTTGCCGTCCGCGGAGCTTTATCGCCTGTTATTGCCGCTATTCTGATGCCGGCCAGTTCCATCACCATTGTGGCCTTTGGTGTACTGGCTAGCGAGCTGGCCTTCCGGCGATTTTTCAATACCAATATCGACTAGAACAGGACTGAAAATCCAACGGTCAAATTAGTCCAGTAGCAATCGACTATTCTACGATTATGCTGGACTAATTTGACCGTTATAATGGAGCTGATCGTAATTAGCGTGAAGCTCTGTCGCGATCAATCACTTCTTGTACTTGCGCCACTTTCAGGTTCTTCCCGATAATGACACGTTCCGGATTCAGGATATACAATTCCGGCGTGACATTCACATAGTAGGTTTTGTAGATCGCCTGGTTGCTCGGATCAAATACGCTGGTCCAATTCATGCCAGTTTGGGCCATGTAATTCCGCCAGGCAGTGTCGTCGGTATCTACTGCTATGCCATAAACCTCTACGCCGTTGCTCTTTTGCTGGTTATAGTACTGGATCAATTTGGGTGTCTGTTCCTGACAATGCTCACAGTCGGGGTTGTACATATAGACGATGATATAATCAGCATCCAAATCGTAGATAGACCTCATCTGTCCACTGGGATCCGGAGCAGTTACATTCGGCCCTTTCTGACCTACCAGGCTGTGACCCATTTCATCGGCGCGGAGCTGTAAAGCATAAACCTCTGCTGAATCTGACCAGAAGGCCCGGTCGTAGGTAAAGTATTGCTGGATCATATGCACAAACACCGCCTCCGAATCCATTAAGGTCGTCTTAGTTGGCTCATAGTTCAATGCGATCCAATTGACGAAGAACTTGAAGTATTCGGGCTGATCCAAAACCTTGTCTACCAAGAAATCGGTAGCGGCTATAATCGAATCCGGGTTTTGCCCGGTGAGTTCCGTGATATAGCGTTTGAGTTTGTTGTGAATGACCGGCGTATAAAGCAAGCGCTCATCCGTCAGGTCTACATTATCCCAGAATTCAGTCCGGTACCAATACACTTGGGCGGCATCGTCCTTTTCGCCATTCGGCAAAAGAATATCGCGAAGCTTTGGGTTTTGGCCAGCCGACTTGAAGGCCGTGAAGAAGGAGTTTGGATGCTCGGTGAAAATGGCTTCCAAATGGGCATCTCTCTGAGCTATCAGGTCATCCCGTTGCCCCAATACGGAAGCATAGCCTGGATCCGTTTCACTCATGCCATTTAGCTGCGTTTGGATAGGATTGAGCTGTGCCTGGTAATCTTGCTCAAATTGTAGATTCTGGTACAACAATTCATTATCAACGCTGCCTTCTACTTCCATCGCCCCGATCAGGTTGTTCAGGTGCGTGCTCATAGTAAACGTTTGATCGGCATCGATCAAGATTTGAATGTACTGATTGTTGGGAAATACGAGATAAGCAAAACCTGGCTGATAAGGCTCTTCTCGTTGCAAGACAATTTCACCCGTTGCAGAGATGACGGCAGTATCAATCAGGTATTGCTGGTCCGTGAAGGTTCCGATCAAGCGGGCATTACCGGCAGGCAAATTGGCTACGCGGACAGTTATGTAAGGCGATTCCAGCTCACGGTCCTCTTCCACTGCTGCTTCTGCGGCCGAGGCGCCACAGTTACTGATTAACACTAAAAGCAGGAAGGGTGCAAGATAAATTAGAGGTCTTGAAAGTATAGTGCGATTCATTTCTCAGTAAGATTTAAGTAATAAGCCTCGCAAAGGTAAAGGTCTATCGGCAAAAAATAGCGGGGTAGCACCAGTAAAGCACTACCCCGCTGAGTATTCAATATTTCAGTTCGTTTATGGTCGGACGATGGTTACTCGTTCGATGTATTGTTCGCCGGTGTCGACGACTCGTAGTCGAACAAAGTAAACGCCCGGTGCCAGTCTACTCATATCGAGTTGCTGTGTACCACTTTCCGTCCAAGCCGGTTGCAAGTTCATGACTTCCTGACCGCTTGCATCCATGATGTCGATGCTCACTTTCTCGTCAATAAAGTCTCTCATGTCAAGGGTAACCAATCCGGCACTTGGGTTCGGATAAGCCAGGATTCCCTTCTCGGCTTGCGTATTGCCTGCCTGGTCAGGTGTCACTGCATTATATGGCATCACTGAGCTACCAACAATAGTCACATTGCTGAAGACACCTTGATTGACACCAGTCGTTGTTGCACTGTTCACCACCAAGCCGATCACGATACAGTCTGGCATATCGATGATGAGCGAGAACTTGTTGAACCAAGTCGTTCCATTAGAGGATACGCGGCCAATGAACAGGTCTCCCTGCCGATCAATCCGTAACCAGTGACGGCCAAACGATGCTGATTGCGACGAGGTCACATTCAGGTTATTGTCGGCATCGAAGAAACGTAGTTCCGTCCGGTGCAGAGCCGCCAGGTTCGTCATTAAGGTCGCCATCTGTGCGGTTGGTGAATCCGACTCTCGCATCGTCACACCGGCCCAACCAGCTGTATTACCTGTCAAGCTGGTTACTTGTGCGATAATCGATCCGTTACCACAGAGGTTGAATTGCGCAAAGGCATATTCATCTGTATTCTGTGTCGTCGAATTATGACAATCCGTGCTCGTTACGATCCATTCGTCCGTTGTTTCATCGTACTCAACCGTATTGCCATCTTCACAACCGACACCATCTTCATCAGCAGACCATCCACATGGTAGACCGACTAAGGTGACATCGGAAGTACAAGTGCTTTCGTTACCGTTGATGTCAGTAACAACCACCGTTACGGTGATGGTGCTTCCAATATCCGTACAGAAGAATTCATCTTCACTTAGGAAGATATCGTCTATACCACAATCATCTTCAGCTACTACCAAGTCTTCCGGCAGAATACTGAGCATGTCTTCACCATTGAAGGTGAGTAATAGATCCTCACATTCTACAAACGGACGCTTGATGTCTTGCACTGTGACAAAGCTGGTACAAGCGCGCGTGTTGCCTTCGGCATCCATTGCCCGCCAGCGTACGCGATAAATACCCACTCCAAGGATAAGTGAGTTGTTGGTCGCATCCGTCCATGCTGACCATGGGCCTAACGGGTTGTCGTTAGCATCCACCAAGCGGTAGCGGTACTCGAAGGTGGTCACGCCACAGTTGTCATCGGCAACCGGTACGAGCAGTGTTACGTCTGCTTCACAGTTCGGCAGATCAGTGTCAAGGACAAGATCCAAGTTCGAGCAATCCAAGGTAGGACGTTCGTTATCTTCCACGGTTACGTCGAAGCTACATTCGTCACTATTACCTAAGCCATCGCTAGTCGTGAAGGTCACCGTAGTGGTACCCACGGGGAAGACTTCGCCGCTGGCCAAGCCTGTCGTCATCATCGTATTAACAGGTCCTGGGCAGTTATCAGCGCCAACAGGAGTCACGTAGTTGATCACCGCGCCACAGACACCATTATCCGTGTCGACCGTCATGTCACCTGGGCAAGTCAACGCAGGTGCTTCGGTGTCATTCACCGTAACAGTGAACACGCATAGCACTGAGGCTCCCGAGGCATCCACACCGAGGTAGGATTGAGCCGTCGTTCCAACAGTAAAGAGTGATCCACTTGTTAATCCACCAATCGGAGTCGTTGTTACACCAGGGCAGTTATCCGTAGCAACAGGCGTATCGAATGTAACGACCGCACCACAGAAACCTGGGTCATTATCCACTACAATCGGATCTGGGCAATTAGCGAAGACTGGGTCTTCATTATCATTCACCGTCACGCTGAAGCTACAGCTTACAGCGGTTCCCGAAGCATCTGTTACCGTGAAGGTATTCAGTGTCGTACCTACTGGGAATAGTGTTCCGCTCGCCTGACCAGCATTCTGCATAGTCGCCGGATTCGGACAATTGTCCGTACCCATCGGCGTAGTGTAGGTGATCACCGCTCCACATTCACCTGGGTCGTTATTGACTGTGATATCTCCAGGACAAGTGATAGTTGGTGCTTCGGTATCGTTGACCGTAACCATGAAGCTACATTCAGCTGTATTACCTGAAGCATCCGTCACCGTAAACTCGTTCAGCGTCATACCGACTGGGAAGGTAGAGCCGCTGGCCATACCCATATCCTGCGTCAGCATTGCATTCGGGCAGTTGTCGCTGAAGGTCACATCGAAGGTGACTACCGCTGAGCACATTCCAGCGTCATTACTTACTGTAATATCCCCTGGACAAGTGATCATTGGATCTTCATCGTCTTCCACCGTTACGGTTGCTGTACAAGTACTCACATTGCCATTGACATCCGTCAAGGTCAGCGTAACCGTTTGGTCGCCCACAGTAGCACAATCGAATGTACCCACATCAATGGATGAACCGGCAATACCGCAGTTATCAGACGAACCACCGTCTACATCACCTGGGGTGATGGTTACCGTGTTGTTCATATCCAATGTTACCGTGATGTCTGCACAAACAGCTACTGGTGGTAGGTCGTCTTCGATAGTTACAGATGACGTACAGGTACTTACGTTGCCGTTGTTATCGGTAACGGTTAAGGTCACTGTATTGCCACCCACATTTGAGCAATCGAAACTACCGTTATCGATCGTTGTGCTCATCAGGCCGCATGCGTCCGTTGAGCCTCCGTCAACATCATTTGCTGTTATGGTTGCATCGCCATTCGTATCCAGCTGCACCGTCAAGTCATTACAAAGTGCGACTGGAGGTACATTGTCTTCAATAGTAACTGCCGAAGTACAAGTACTCACATTGCCATTGTTGTCCGTCACCGTCAAAGTAACTGTGTTGGTTCCAACATCAGCGCATCCGAAGTCGGCTGGGTTACCTTCAAAGTCGGCAACCAAGCTAGCGATACCACAGGCATCATTTGAGCCATTGTCGACATCCATACCGCTAACTGAAGCCGTGCCGGCTGCATCCAACTGTACCGTCAGATCCTGACACAAGGCCACTGGTGGCACATTGTCTTCCACAGCAATCGTTGCATCACAGGTATTCATATTGCCGTTCACATCAGTGACCGTCAACGTAACCAGTACGCTCGGTACATCCGCGCAACCAAAGTCGGATTGATCTAAGGCTAAGCTGGCGATATCACAGTTATCGAAGCTGCCATTGTCTACCATGGCTGGCGTAATGCTTCCCATACCGGCTGCATCCAACTGTACCGTCAAGTCTTGACAAAGAGCCGTTGGCAATACGTTGTCAATCACGATAATGCTGAAGACGCAGTCGTCTGAGTTACCTGCAGCATCTGTAGCTGTCAGCGTCACAACCGTTATTCCTTCCTCAAATACCTCGTCGATCATCGCGCCAGCTACTGCCGGGCCACCGAGTGGTACTGATACTGGAGCAGGGTCACCATTGCCGAAGCTCAAGTCGTAGCTCGTCACGCCACAATCATCCGTTACTGCCGGGATCGTGAACATGGCATTATTGTTACAAGTCGTTTGCGTAGTGAAGACGGTAATGTCAGTTGGGCAGCTTGCGAATGCCGGAGCATCAACATCAGCTAAGCCAACTTCCAATTCGATCTCTTCTTCGCAACCGTTGTCATCTGTTACGGTAACGGTGTAGATACCAGCACTTAGTCCGGTAGCTGTAGCCGTCGTCTGACTGCCGGCCGCTAGTGGCCATGCATAGTCATATGGCGAAGTACCACCCGTAGCGGTCACAGTCGCCACACCATCCTCAGCACCTGGGCATGTCTCATCCATATCAATGGTAGAGTTCAACACTAGTGGGTCAGGTTCAGTCAAGGTCACGCTACCTGTAGTGGTACAACCGTTAGCGTCAATCACCGTATAGTTGTAAGTCACACCTGCTGACAGGTTCACTGCGGTGAGGCCAGTCTGGCCGTTATCCCAGTTCACTGTGTATGGTGATGTACCACCAGCTGGTGTTACTGTCGCCGTACCATCAGACAGGCCTCCACAACTTGGCTCTACAAAGCTATCAGTCGCAGACAGTGGATCGTCTGGCTCCTCAATCTCTATATCGATTGGGAAGGTACAGTCATTGTCGTCACTCACCGTCACTGTGTACATACCTGCCGCAAGGCCGGTAAATACATTGCCTGACTGTGGTGTGCCCATATCCAACTGATACATATACGGTGGATTACCTCCCGTAGCGGTGATCGTGATCGTACCATCAGCGTCGCCATTACAACTTACGTCGGTATGCGCCTCCGTAGCGGTCAAGAGCGTGAACTCTTCGATCTCTACCATGATGGTCGTACCGCAGTTGTTTCCAAAGTCTTCTACAACGATGGTGTACTCGCCAGCACCAAGGCCGGTAAAGAGACCATCCGTGTTCGACTGGTTAACCGAGTTGCCGCTCAGCGTGTAAGTATAAGGTCCGCCGTTGCCACCGCTACCTACTACCGTGATCGTGCCATCTGCACCACCATTACAACCTACATCGGTATGCGTCTCGGTTGCCATCACTGGATCAGGTTCGGTTACAACAGTGCTCAGAATCAATTCACAGTCGTTGTCGTCTGTGATCGTCACACTGTATGGACCGGCCGTCAGGCCGCTGATCGTAGCATCCGTGCCACCGTTGCTCCAGCTGTAGCCATAAGCTCCAGCTACCGTTCCACCTGATACGCCACTCACGCTGGCTGTGCCATCGTCACCGCCGTTACAAGTTGCCGGTGTAGAACCAATTGATGCCATAATCGCATCTGGCTCGGTCAAGGTTACACTACCAGTCGTTGTACAACCGTTAGCGTCAAGCACCGTGTAATTATAGGTCACGCCTGCTGACAGGTTCACTGCGGTGAGGCCGGTCTGGCCATTATCCCAGTTCACCGTGTATGGTGGCGTACCACCTGTTGGTGTTACTGTCGCTGTACCATCAGCTGCACCTGCACAACTTGGCTCGGTGAAGCTATCTGTCGCAGACAGTGGGTTAGCCGGCTCTTCAATCGTCACGTTCAGGATCTCCGTACAACCATTCTGATCCGATACTGTGATCACATAGTCATCGGCGCTTAAGCCCGTGAATTCATTAGAAGCCTGTGGCGTACCCAGATCCAACTGATACAAGTATGGTGGGTTGCCACCAGTGGCAGTAACAGTAATCGTACCGTCAGCATCGCCATTACAGCTTACGTCAGTATGGGATTCCGTAGCGGTCAAGAGCGTGAACTCTTCAATCTCTACCGTCAGTGTTGTTGTACACTGACCTGTGTTATCTTCTACAACAATGGTGTATTCGCCAGCACCAAGGCCGGTGAATTCGCCCGTCGTGTTAGAAACAGTGGTCATGTTACCAGACAGGTTGTAGGTGTATGGACCGCCGTTGCCGCCGCTTCCTACTACCGTAATGCTACCATCAGTAGCACCATTACAACCTACATCGATGTGCGTCTCCGTAGCCGTTACTGGGCTAGGCTCGCCGACAACTGTGCTCAGTACTAGTTCACAGTCGTTATCGTCGGTGATCGTCACACTGTATGGACCAGCGGTCAGGCCACTGATCGAAGCGTCTGTGCCACCATTGCTCCAGTTGTAGCCATAGCTACCGCTTGTAACCGTTCCACCCATTTCATTGGTCACGCTGGCTGTGCCATCGCTTCCGCCGTTGCAAGTAGCAGGAGTAGAACCAATTGATGCGGTGATCGCATCTGGCTCGGTCAAGGTCACACTTCCAGTGGTCGTACAACCATTGTCGTCAGTTACTGTGTAGCCGTAGGCAATACCTGCCGACAGGTTCACTGCGGTGAGGCCAGATTGGCCATTATCCCAGTTCACCATGTACGGTGGCGTACCACCGGTTGGTGCTACTGTCGCCGTACCATCAGCCGCACCTGCACAACTTGGCTCGGTAAAGCTATCCGTTGCAGAAACAGTTGTAGCTGGTTCACTAATGGTCACCATCACTGTTTCTTCACAATCGTTATCATCAATGACTGTTACAGTATACATACCTTCTGACAAGCCTGTAAACATATTGCTCGCCTGTGGTGTACCTGCACCTAATTGATACATATAACCCGGCGTACCGCCACTCACGCTGACTGTGATGGTACCATCACTGCCGCCGAAGCAGCTAACGTCAGTATGCGTTGCATTGACAACCAGGGTACTGGCTTCGCCAATGGTCACACTTATAGTGGTTTCGCAATCATTAGCATCGGAAACTGTAACTGTGTAAGTACCGGCAGCCAGCATATCGATTGTATTCGAAGCTTGCTCGGTACCGCCATCCAGGCTGTACATGTATGGCGCTGTTCCGCCGCTAGCCGTAATCGTCACACTTCCATCTGCGCTACCATTACAACCTGCATCTATTTGTCCAGATACGATGGCTGAAATTTGCGTTGGCTGGCTTAGCGTTACGAAGGCTGTTTCTGTACAACCGGCAGCGTCGGTAATCGCCACGCTGTGGCTTCCTGCGCTTAGGCCTGTTGCCATTGCATCCGTTTGGCCATTGCTCCATAGGTAAGAATATGGAGGAGTTCCACCCGTAGCGGAAGCAGTGGCTTCACCATCAGCTGCACCGAAGCAACTAATGTCTGCACCACTATAATCACTGCTCACAACCGCCATTGGTACAATTGGTGTTGGCTGTCCAATCGTAATCGTACCAGACAAGGTACAACCATTGGCATCCGTGATCACGTAGGTGTACGTACCCATTGGTAAGCCAGTGGCCGTCGTTCCAGTCTGACCAACTCCCGGCCAGTCTACCTGATACGGAGCTGTGCCACCAGAAGGCGTCACTGTTGCCGTACCGTCGGCGCCGCCATTACAGCTGGCATCGGTCATCGCCGTCGTCGCCGCTAGGTTGGCCGGCTCGCTGACCGTCACTGTAGTTACTGCCGTACAGCCATTACCATCGGTAACCGTCACCGTGTAGGTACCAGCCGACAAGCCAGTAGCAACTGGTGTCGTTTGACCATCACTCCATAGGTAGGTGTACCCAGTTTGCGTGGCAGCAATCTCAGCTGTGAAGGTAGCTGCATCGCAACCTCCATCAAATTTCGGATCAATCACGAAGTCGACTTCATCACCAATCGCTACTACGAGGAAGAGACTATATGGTGTTGAGACACCTGGAATATTCAGGTATTCATAAACTTGGACACCATTTTGGATGATACGTACATGCGCACCGTCACCACAATTGAGGTCTCTATCAAAGAAGGCTCCCGTTACTTCAATAACGCCGGCATGCGTGCTCGTCCAGCGACGAACGGCCCAAGCCAGGTCATCGATACCAGGATGGCCACCTGTTGCGTCCAAGAATGGCGTAGCAAATGACTGTCCACCTTCCCACTGAGAAGATCCTCCATTGTAAGCGAGTGGTGCAAAGCCTGCCGCATCGAATGCTGCATAGCTGCCATACGACCAGCCACTTCCACCTTGCGTACTAGAGAAGTCGGTCACTGAATTGGTCAGTACGATGCTGCTGCTCGGAGCAGGTGTACCGCCTGTCGCAATTACAGTGGCGCTTCCTGTATCATCACCGTTACAGAGTGCATCGTTCACATTGATGATCGTTGCTACCACATTGGTAGGTTCATCAATGGTCACTGCTGTAACAGCTTCACAATCATTATCATCCGTTACGGTCACCTGATAGGTACCAGCAGCCAGGTTGATCGCTGTTGCGCCCGTCTGGCTATCACTCCATGCATACTCGTAAGGAGCGGTACCACCACCTGCAGTCACCGTTGCGGTGCCATCATCACTTTCGTCACAGGTTTCATCGGTCTGACCAGTGATCAAGGCAGTCAATGGTGTAGGCTCGCCGATACTCGTGCTGAGCACAAGAGTACAGCCAGTTCCATCGCCAACCGTTACGCTATAGCCGCCGGCTGTCAAGCCAGTTGCTGTAGCCGTTGTCTGGCCATCGCTCCACATGTAAGTGTAGCTCATGCCGTTGCCACCCATCACATTGCTCACGGTAGCGGTACCATCGGCAGCACCATTACAGGTCACATCCGTTTCACTGATTGTGGCTGTGATGGCATCTGGTCCACCAACGTTCACTGTACCGGAAGTTGTACAACCGTTATCATCCGTTACGGTGTAGTCGATATCACCAGCTGGCAAGCCATTTGCGGTCAGGCCTTGCTGGCCGTCTTCCCAAGTGACTACGTAAGCCGGCGTTCCACCAGTAACAGCAATTGTTGCTGTTCCATCTTCCTCGCCGAAGCAAGAAACTGGCGTGCTGGATTCACTAGATACCATCAGTAATGCTGGCTGACCAATGGTCACTGGAACCGTAGTTGTGCAAACGCCGGTAGCGTCTGTCACTGTTACGATATAGTCATCAGCAGCTAGGCCGCTAATCACATTACCCATCACAGTTCCGTCACCGGCATCAAAGCTGTATGGCGTTACGCCACCAGTAGCTGTCACCGTTATCGTACCATCACTTACACCGTTACAGCTCGCATCTGTATGCGTTGCCGAAGCAACCAGCTGGGTAGGCTGTGTCAATTCAATGCCCGTGATCAGGTAGCTACAATCGTTCATATCAGTCACTTCTACATTGTAGGTGCCAGCAGTCAAGCCGCTGAACATATTGCTTGCTTGTGGTGTAGCACCGTTCAAGCTATACATGTAGGCCGTCGTACCGCCCATGGCTGAGATCGTAATCGATCCGTCACTACCGCCGAAGCAAGTAATGTCGACATGCGTTTCGGTAGCCGTCAATTCATCAGGTTCTGTGACCGTTACGAAGAGTGTTAACGTACAACCGTTATCGTCAGTAATCACAACATCGTAATCACCAGCAGCCAATCCAGTTGCTACCGCGTCGGTCTGACCGTCACTCCATAGGTAGGTATAAGGCGAGGTTCCTGAACCTGGCGTAGCTACCACTGTGGCTTCACCGTCTGCTGCGCCATTACAGCTCACATCAGCGCCGTTGAAGTCGCTGGTCACGCTAACTGTACCCGCTAAGGCCGTAGGTTGATTCACCGTTGCGGTTCCCGTTTGGGTACAACCGTTGGCGTCGGTCACCTCGATTGTGTAAGTACCGGCAATCAGACCAGTGGCGATCGCATTGGTAGACACCAGCGCGTTCGAAGAATTGGTCCAGGCGTAGGAGTATGGTGGCGTGCCTCCGCTAGCGAACGCAGCTACCGAACCATCCGCACTACCATTACAGAGTGCATCTACAGCAGCGGTATTGACCATCAAGGCATTTGCTGGCTCACCGATAGTAATCGTAGCGGTGGTCGCCGTACAATTGTTATCGTCGGTTACCGTCACCACATACATACCGGCAGTCAAGCCACTGATAACATTACCACTCACGCTACCTGAACCAGCATCGTAACTATATGGTGGAACACCACCAGTTGCCGTTACCGTAATTGTGCCATCATTGCCGCCATTACAAGTCACATCAGTATGCGTAGCAGAGGCAGATAATAGCGTTGGTTCAGTTATTTCAATTCCGCTAATGGTAAAGCTACAATCGTTCGCATCCGTTACTTCCACATTGTAGGTACCAGCAGTCAAGCCACCAAATGTATTACTTGCTTGCGGTGTACCACCGTTCAAGCTATACATGTAGGCAGTTGTACCACCAGAAGCAGAAATCGTAATGGATCCATTGTTTCCAGCGAAACAGCTTACATCTACATGCGTTTCAGTAGCTGCCAATTCAGCTGGCTCCGTCAATGTCACGAAGAGGGTCAAACTACAACCGTTGTTGTCAGTGACATCTACGCTGTAGGTACCTGCGCTCAGGCCGGTAGCCGTTGCGTCAGTTTGGCCATCCTGCCACAAGTAGCTGTATGGACTAGTACCTGACCCGGCAGTTACTGTTACAGTCGCTTCACCGTCAGCGGCACCATTACAGCTGATATGAGCGCCATTGTAGTCACTGCTCACGGCTACGGTAGCCGCCAATTGCGTTGGCTGCATGATTTCCTGCATGGCAGTAGTCGTACAACCATTCTGATCAGTCACCAGTACTGTATACGTATCAGCTGGCAAGCCAGCTACAATCGCATTGGTGGATACCAGTACGTTTGAAGAGTTGGTCCATGCGTAATCGTATGGTCCAGATCCGCCGCTTGCAAATGCTGCCACTAAACCATCAGAGTCACCGAAGCACTGTACATCAGTTGCACTAGTATTTACCATCAATGGATTCGATGGTTCGGAGATGGTGATGGTTGCGGTAGTAGCGGTGCAGGTATTTGCATCCGTTACCGTCACTACGTAGTCACCAGCCGCAAGGTCACTGATCACATTGCCATTCACTGTACCAGCACCCGCACTAAAGCTATAGCCAGGTGTACCACCTGTAGCAGTCAGTGTAATGGTACCAGTAGCTTCACCTGCACAGAGTACATCTGTCGCAATTCCAGTTACTGCTAATGGTGTTGGCTGACCGATCGTCACGCTCGCTGTTGCGCTACACAGGTTATCATCAAAGACTTGTACGGTGTAGGTGCCTGCTGGCAGATCACTCGCTGTCGCGTCCGTCTGACCATCGCTCCATAGGTAGGTGTAACCACCTGTGCCGCCAGAGCCAGCTACCGTTGCCGTACCGTCATCGTTCTCATTACACGTCTCATCCGTCTGACCAGTGATCGTTGCAACCACCTGGCTTGGCTCACTCAAGGTTACGCTCGCCGTAGCTACACAACCGTTCGCGTCCGTTACATCTACCGTGTAGGTGCCAGCGCCCAGGCCGCTAGCCGTAGCAGCCGTCTCACCGTTGTTCCACAAGTAGGTGTAGCCAGCTGTGCCACCAGCAGGGGTCACTGTCGCCTCACCATCCGTAGCGCCGAAGCAGCTGATCGCTGAACCACTGTACTGCAGGTTCGCAGCTGCACTCGCCGTCAATAGCGTCGGCTCATCTACCACCACGCCGATCGAGGTGCCCGTACAGCCGTTCACATCGGTCACTTCTACCGTGTACGTGCCCATTGGCAAGTTGATCGCTGTTGGATCCGTGCTCACTACAGCGTTGCTCGCATTCGTCCACTCATAGCTGTATGGTGCCGTGCCGCCAATAACGCTTACCGTTACTGATCCGTCAGAACCACCGTTACAACTCACGTCGTTAACCAGACTAGCCGTAGCTACTATCGCAGCAGGGCCGCCGAC
>SPJK01079918.1_pt1 | contig 19925 bp, 21 predicted proteins | sample 3741771 | NCBI WGS metagenome assembly SPJK01 (sample SAMN10925997, study PRJNA522277) | cold seep metagenome | isolation source: Elba SIP-enriched marine methane seep metagenome, extraction at timepoint T2 | place: Italy: coast of Elba, Mediterranean Sea
AGGAAGAAGTCGAGATCTATTTTGATACGGCCGATCTCTTGGTTTTTGGGCCCGACGCGAACCGGATAACCTAGCGTTTTACCGTGTTCTGATCATTTTTGACTGAATGCGGAACGGCACCATTTGAGGCTGCTGAAAACAACGTCTCGACAGTGACTTAGGCCATGGCCCACTCCCTTCTCAGTTCAGGACAGGGGGGGTACTCTGCCTTGGCGCAACTTACAGTTTAGAAACATTATTTCAATAACTTACGTCCACAGCAAAGCTAACACCGGAGAATGGTACATTCGTTGCTTGTTGTGTTCAGAACAATGGAGGAAACTATGAAAGCACTTAGATTTCACGCGGCCAAAGATCTGCGAATTGAGGATATCGAGCCGCCATCCGATACACCGCCTCCCGGTCAGGTCCGCGTGCGCAACAAATTTGTAGGTATCTGCGGAACCGATTTGCACGAATATGCATACGGCCCCATTTTCATTCCTCAGGAACCACACCCTTTTACAGGCGCGTCCGGGCCGCAAATTTTGGGTCATGAGTTTGGCGGCGTTGTCGAGGCAATCGGCGAAGGGGTCACATCGGTCAAGCCCGGCGACAGGGTTTCGGTGCAGCCGCTGATCATGCCTCGCGCCGGGGATTACTATGCCGATCGTGGGCTGTTTCATCTGAGCAATGAGATTGCCGTCACTGGCCTGAGCTGGAAATGGGGCGGTATGGCGGAATTCGCGACATTGAACGAATACAACGTAGCCGCGATACCGGACGCCATGAGTGATGAAGAAGCCGCTCTGGTGGAGCCAACGGCGGTGGCGGTCTATGCTTGCGACCGCGGTGGCATTCGGGCTGGCAACTCTGTGCTTGTCACCGGGGCTGGGCCCATTGGCGCATTGACACTGATGGCGGCTCGCGCTGCCGGCGCGACACAACTGTTCGTAACCGACCCGAATGACACTCGATTAGCGCTGGTGAGAGACATGATGCCGAATGTCACGACGATCAACCCGACCAAAGAAAACACCGGTGACGTCATTCGCGCCGCGACCGAAGGCGGTGCCGGTTGTGATGTGGCTATCGAGGCCGTTGGCAATGAGCATGCGCTCAAGGATTGTCTGGATGCCGTCCGCAAACAAGGCACTGTGGTCGTCACGGGGCTGCACCCCCACGAAAACCCGTTGGACTGGTTCCAGGTGACGTTCAAGGACATCGAAATCCGAGGGTCTTGGTGCTACCCGACTTATTACTGGCCCCGGGTAATCCAGTTAATCTCAACCGGTGCACTTCCTGCCAAAAAGGTCGTCACCAAGAAAACCACCTTGGATGCAGCCGTGACTGAAGGCTTTGATGCACTGCTTGATCCGGGCGGCCAGAATCTGAAAATTTTGATCGACGTCACCGGTTAACATCAATCGCCTCCCTGTCCCATCACGGGTCACGGGGGGCAACCCAAACGCCTTCGAATGTTGCACAGGTCTAGTTTTTGATCGGGGCGACATTCACGAGGACGATCCGTTAGGACGCTTGTATCGCACAGTGTGCTCAACAAGTTGTGCGAAAGACAACCCAGAGGTCAATGTTGCGGTGTCTTTATCCACACCCTGCTCCAGTATGATTTGGGTTTTCTGGGAAACGGTTTTTCGCGGTTTTTTGCCCTCATGAGCTGAGCCGCTCGTCGGGGAATTGATCCCCTGGATCAATTCCCAATCCTCCTTACCTTAGGGAGAATGGATACTGCGAGAGTTTCAACGGGCGGTCGCGCCCCTCTCGGCAGATTTGCGTTGCAAATCGCCTGCCGGGCAACGGACGAATTGCTCAACGGCGAAATCTTCTACTCGTTGCGTGAGGCCTAGATCATCATCGAAAGCTGGAGACATCACGACAACACCAAACGCCTCCCATCGATACTGCGTATCGAGTGCCGGGCAGCGGACCACACTGCGCATTGGGCTACCGCCCGTCAGCACCAGAGGCCATCGTACCGAAGGACCAAAGGCCAATCATGCACTAACTTTCAATTTGGGCCATTCAAGCGGGGCTGTTCAATGTAACCCCATGCCCCTCGGTATCCAGCCACGCTTTCACAGCGACCGATGCGAGTGTGATGTCCTCTGCACCGCCCATCCCTTTGTCGTCCAAGCCGCCTTTCACGACCGTGACCCGCACAGTTCCAAAAGGGAGCGCTTCGGCGACCGCCTTCTTGTCTACCTTTTCCGGATCTGGCACGCCCACGGTCACGTCGACGCACATCTCAGAAGGATGTTTGTACTTGTGGAAGATCGTCAAGGAGCTATGGCGAATGGCATCCGAAACACCCCGCAATGCCGCTTTGGTATAGTCGTGACCATGCACGTCGGCCCCCATACCCAATTCACAAATCAATGGTTTCATGATGAGATCTCCACATCATAGGACACTGTAACAATGGCATTAGCGATGAGCGTTTTGTGCCCCATCATGCTGACTTCTAATCCACCGAGTACGGCTTCGGCGCTAACCTTACCGACCGGCGCTTCGGCTTTGACGATCTCTAGGTCGACCTCTTCAGGCTTACTGACACCCACTCGGATGTCGACAATCATCTCATCTAAAGGCAAATCAAATGCCATACCGGCCACAAGAAAATTCCTGTGCAGCGCATCATGAACAGCGCGCGCTGCAGCACGGGTGTAGTCTTGCCCTTTCAAATCGGTGCCCATTCCCATTTGCACCGCAAACTGCGTCTTTGGCATTCTCGCCTCCCTATCTATTCATTCGGTTTTCAATCAAATCATCGACAACGGCAGGTTCGGCTAATGTCGAGGTATCGCCTAGCGCGGCGCAATCATTCTCGGCAATCTTACGCAGAATCCGGCGCATGATTTTTCCTGACCGGGTCTTGGGAAGGCCTGGTGCCCATTGAATCAGGTCGGGTTTGGCGATCGGGCCGATTTCTTTGCGAACCCAATCGGAAAGGACCTTGCGCAACTCGTCTGTATATTCTTCGCCGCCCATCAACGTCACATAGGCATAGATGCCCTGCCCCTTGATCTCGTGCGGGTAGCCAACCACCGCAGCTTCTGCGACTTTGGCATGAGCGACAAGCGCGCTTTCCACCTCTGCCGTACCCATACGGTGACCTGATACATTGATCACATCATCCACACGACCGGTGATCCAATAGTAACCGTCCTCGTCTCGGCGACAACCATCTCCGGTGAAGTAGTACCCCTTATAATCGCTGAAATAAGTTTTCACAAAACGAGCGTGATCCCCCCAGCAGGTGCGCATCTGGGCAGGCCAGCTGTCTTTCATGCACAGCACGCCCTCGGCCGCTGTGGTATGAATTTCTTCGCCGGTTTGTGGGTCCAATATCACCGGCTCTACCCCAAAAAACGGGGTCGTGGCGGAACCGGGTTTTGTGGCGATAGCCCCCGGCAATGGGGTCAGCAAATGCCCGCCGGTTTCAGTCTGCCACCATGTATCTACGATTGGGGCACGACCCTTGCCCACAATCTCATTGTACCATTTCCAGGCCTCGGGATTGATCGGCTCACCCACGGTGCCCAGAACTTTGATGTCCGACAGATCATATTTGGTGACAAAGTCGTCGCCCTGCCCCATCAGCGCTCGAATGGCCGTAGGGGCCGTGTAAAACTGGTTTACCTTGTGCTTTTCGCAGACTGCCCAGAACCGACCCGCATCCGGGAAGGTGGGCGTGCCTTCAAACATAAGCGTTGTCGCGCCATTAGCTAACGGCCCATAGACAATATAACTGTGGCCCGTAACCCAGCCGACATCTGCGGTGCACCAAAAGACATCTCCATCGTGATAATCAAACGTGTATTGATGCGTCATCGCGGTATAGACCAAGTATCCCCCCGTGCTATGCACGACACCTTTGGGCTGTCCGGTCGAACCAGAGGTGTAGAGGATAAAGAGCGCATCCTCGGCCCCCATTTCTACGGGGGCGCAAATCTCCGAGGCTTCTAGCCGCATTTCGTTATAGTCAAAATCGCGTCCGTCTACCCATGTTGTCTGGCCACCGGTCCGTTTCACCACCAAGCATTTACAGTCATGGACGACATGTACCAGCGCCTGATCGGCGTTGGTCTTGAGCGCCGTCTTGCGACCGCCACGCGGTGCCTCATCAGCGGTGATCAGCAGTTTCGCGTCACAACCATTGATCCGAGCGGCCAGAGCATCAGGCGAAAATCCCGCGAAAACAATAGAATGGATCGCCCCGATCCGCGCACAAGCCAACATTGCATACGCCGCTTCGGGGATCATCGGTAAATAGAGGACCACTCGGTCACCGCGCCGCACACCGATCTCTTCCATAATATTTGCCATGCGGCAGGTCTCGGCGTGAAGCTCCTTGTAGGAAATGTGTTTGGCCGTCTCATTTGGATCGTCAGGCTCCCAAATGATGGCCGTCTGATCTGCGCGGGTGGCCAAATGCCGGTCGATACAATTGGCGGAGACGTTCAACGTGCCATCTTCGAACCAGTTGATCGAAACATCCGGATGCGCATAGCTGACATTCTTGACCTTCGAAAAAGGCTTGATCCAATCAATCCGCTTGCCGTACTCGGCCCAGAATGCCTCAGGATCCTCAATAGACTCCGCATACATCTTGTCATATGTGGCTTTATCAGCATGCGCATTAGCGGCAAATTCTGGTGCGGGTTCATAAACTTCGTTTGGCATGGATCTTCCTAAATTGCCTGAGGCAGGCTTCGTTTTTTAGCAAAAGCAATTGAACGGCGGACCTGTCGCTGCTGGGATTGAGCGTTCATTCAATTGTCCTGGTCTGCTCAAGAAACAGCGCACTCCCTTTGCTCATTCTGCACCAAACAAGCAACGCACGTGCCATAATCTCTCGCCGCATTTTGCGAGCAAGGCGTTTGCGCGCCAAGGCCAGTGTTCAATCTGGTTTTTGGTCCAGTGCCCGTTCACACAACTTGTTGACGCTAGCATGCAACAGGATCGTAAGAACCGCCAAAACGATCAAAGCGGCAAACATCAGGTCGGTCTTGGCGCGTCCATTCGCGAGTAACATCAGATATCCCAACCCTTTGGATGCACCTACCCATTCGCCGATGATCGCCCCAATGGGCGCATAGACCGCCGCTAGCCGCAAACCGCTTGCAAAGCCAGGCAGCGCCGCGGGGATGCGAATGCACCGCATGATGCGCCAAGGCTGGGCGCCCATGACCCGAGCCATGCCTATCCAATCGGGATTCGTTCGCATCAGCGCATCGAAAAAGGAGGACGTCACCGGGAAATATATGATGATCAGCGCCATAACGATCTTCGACCAAAGTCCAAAGCCCAACCAAAGGGTCAGGATGGGTGCCAGCGCAAAGACGGGAATGGCCTGGGAAAACACCAACATGGGTCGCACCAACGCCCGCGCGACCGGCGACGCGGCAAGTGCAACGGCTGAGACAAAACCAAGTGCCGCGCCCAAAGCGAGCCCAATCAGCACCTCAGCCATTGTGATCGCGGCATGTTCGGCCAACAAGGCACGATTGCGCCAAATGGTTTCGGCCACCAAGGCGGGCGGCGGCAGGATGAACCGCGCGACGCCTGTGGCCAGGATCAGCGCTTGCCAAAGCGCCACGGCCAAAACTGCCGCCACAATACCTGCCCGCCAGCCTGTCAACGCGCTACCGGGAAGCCGCGCCATGCCGCGTCAAAGAAAGCCCGTTCCAATGCCACTGCCTTGGTGAAGGTGGCAGTAACCTCTGCCCGCGCCGCATCGTCCAGCCCGGTCCACTGGGCGTCGAGTTGCCCGCGCAAATAGGCCACGACCCCGGCAAAGCCTGGGCCGGAATGCAACGTAATCCATTCGCCCAGCCAGAACGGTAGATCATCGGCGCGTTCCTCAAATGGGGTGGCCCACTCTAGATAGATCCATTCCGCCATCACCAAAACCGAAAGCATCAGCTCATAGCGGCCCGATCGCCGCGCTTCCACCATCAGCTTCTGAAACGCTTCGGTCTCCGGCATGGCATTCTGCGCTGGCGGCACCTTCAGCGCGTCAAGCGCGCGCAAGAAATAGGTGTTCTCGGGCCCGCAGATCAGACCTAGAAATTGCGCCCCAGGCACCGCATCTGCCAATCTAGGAGCATGGGCCACAGCCGACGCCAAGAGCCGAACGAACGCTTCGACAAAGAGGTAATCCTGTTGCAGATAGCCCGCCATTTTTTGGGCATCAAGTGTGCCAGTGGCCAGAGCATTAGTGAATCTGTGAGTGGTCGCGGCCTGCCAATCGTCGGCGGCGAGGGATTGAAGGTAAGAGGTGGCTTTCATGCCGGTCTCCTGAGGTGATTGAGCAAGGTTGCTTGCGCCTGCAATACGGTCGCATCATCCACTGGGCGCGGAATGCTACCGCGCGGAGGGGGCACATTGACCGTTCCATCTGCTGTCATGATCAGGGTGGTTTGGCCCAAACGTGCCGCTTCCAACGGGTCATGGGTCACAAGCAGCACGGTGCGCCCCTTCAAAACCTCAACCGTCAGGTCCTGCATCTGAGCGCGTGTCAGCGCATCCAGGGCCGAGAATGGTTCATCAAGCAAGACAACGGCGCGGTCCTCCATCAACGTGCGTGCAAGCGCCACCCGTTGCCGTTGCCCTCCTGAAAGTGTGCTGGGTTTCTTGTCCGCATGATCGGCAAGGCCGACACGGGCTAGAACCTCAGCACCTCGAGCCCGATCCGGAACCTCGCCCCGCAATCTTGCCCCGACAAGCACGTTGTCCAAGGCGGTTAACCACGGTAGCAACAGATCATCCTGCGCCATCAATGCAATGCGGCCTGGATCAGTCATCTGCCCCTGTAAATCGACATGTTCCGCCAACCCAGCAAAGAGCCGCAGAACCGTGGATTTGCCCACGCCACTGGCCCCTAGTAAGCAGGTCCATGTTCCCGGCGCGAGCGTCAGATCCAACCTGGAAAAGATGGGCGTATCGCCAATCGACGCGTCACCGCAAAGGCGTAAGGGCCCTGGATCCAGCTTTTGCTGTTGCTTCCTCGGGTCTGGGATCATGGATCGAGACCCATACTCCAGAATCCAACTTCCAGCTTGGTGGCCATTGTGAAACGCGATTGCAGTCGCGCCCATCGTGGGTTGGCCGTCGGATCGGCACCTAATCTGTTGGCCACGACGCTATCAATCAATGCCCCAGCGTCGTGACAAAGTTGTTGATAATCCGCGCCCGCATAGGTTTCGATCCAGGCGCTGTATCTGTCTGATGTTTTTGCCTGCGCCAACACCGTACCGATCGCCCCATAACCCATCACACAGGGGGCAAGGGTTGCCAGCAGATCGAGAAGGTCGCCCGAATGACCGGCATCAAGAACATAGCGTGTATAGGCCAAATTCTCCTGCCGTTCTTCGGTAGCAAATAACGTACCTTCCTCGATCCCGGCCTCAGCACAGGTATTAATATGAAGCGCGATCTCGTGATTGATCAGCCCATTCATCGTACTTGCAGCCAAACGCATTTCCGCGACCGTTTCGGCCTTGGTCACGGCCAGCGCCCAAGCGCGTGAGAAATGGATCAGAAAGACGTAGTCTTGCTTGAGATAATGAAGAAATGCCGCCTGGGGCAGCGTCCCATCGCCCAAACCCCGAACAAAGGCGTGGTCGGTGTAGGCGGCCCATTCAAGGCCCGCCCCACCACGCCATACCGCGAATGTTGAACCGTAGCTCATTCTTCACCTAGATCGATGGCCAGCTTGGCAACCGGCCGTGTACCTTCAACCAAACCGCTATCGGTCAGGAATTTCTCGAACCGAGCGTAGCGGCCTTCGTCCAACGCCTCGGGGCGCAAAGCAAACCGTGCCAAAGTATCGACCCAGGCCTTTGCGTTCAGCTCATCATCCAATTCGGGGGAATACGCCTTGAACAATTCCCAGGATTCTTCTGGGTTGTTGACCATGTATTGCGTGGCCAGTTCGGTCGCGCGAAGAAAACGGCGTACCTGATCTATTTCCATACGGTCTGGGTTGGCGACATAGATGAGCTCATCATAAGTCGGCACGCCTTCTTCTTCGACATAGAAACACCGGCCTTCGACTCCTTCGATGTCCATCTGGTTCAGCTCGAAATTCCGGTAGGCTCCTATCACCGCATCGACCTGTCCGGACATGACCGATGGCCCAAGCGAAAAGTTTACATTGACCATTTCAACATCATCCAAACTGACCCCGTGTTTGCCCAACATCGCCGTCAAAACAGCCTCTTCGACGCCGGCAACGCTAAATCCAATTTTGCGGCCCTTAAGCTGGCTGATTTCCTGAATGGGTCCGTCTTGTAGCACCAGCAAGCAGTTCAGCGGCGTGGCGACCAATGTCCCCACTCGGACCAACGGCAACCCTTCGGCGACCTGCAAATGCAGACTAGGTTGGTAGCTGACAGCAATATCGCCCTGCCCTGCGGCCACCAATTTTGGCGGCGCAGTGGGATCTGCCGGCGCGACGATGTCAACCTCAAGGCCCTGATCGGCAAAGTAGCCCAATTCCTGCGCAACGATGATAGGCCCGTGATCGGGATTGACGAACCAATCCAACAGCAAGGTCAATTTATCTTGCGCCAACGCCGGCGTGGCCAGCAGCAGCGCTGCGGCAATAGTGATCAGATGTTTCATTTGATTTTCCCTTATTCTCCTAGGGCGAGAAGCTTGATCTCCCCACCCCAATGTTGCGAAAGCCGTTCTGCCGCGTGCCAGGCACGCAGCCCAGATCGACAGGCCAGAACAGCGCGTTGGTTTTGGTTTGGTTTCGGACATGTTGCGCCGACGTCAGACACGGCCAACCGAATGGCTCCGGGCAACACGGGCCCGGCTTCGCTGCTGGCGCGCAAATCGATCAGAAAATCCTCTGTACTCACGGTCTCGTGCGCAATGAATGCCGGGTTGGGTGCCGGATTGGGGGCCGCATCAAACCGGAATCCCCCAAAGCGAAGGGTCGGCGCATCGTATGTGACAAGCTGGCCCAGTGACGCGATATTTCCCGTCAAAACCGCGACGGCCATCTGGGCTTGCAAACTGCCCACAACGCCAACACTGGGTCCAAGCACACCATCCGTATCGCAAGACCCAAGCTGTTGGGGTAAATCGGGAAAAACGGCGCGTAGCCCCGGGGCGCCACCGCAAAAGCCACCGCAATACCCCGCCACGCCAACGACACTTGCGCTGATAAGAGGCTGACCAGTGCCCAGGCAATGATCCGACGCGACATAGCTGACGGCGAAGCTGTCGGCGCAATCAAGAACCACATCCATGCCCGCGCATAGATCCAAGCAATTACCTGGATGAAATCGGGTTCGAATCGGCTCGATGACACTGTCACTGTTCAGTCGGGCCATCGCGCGGGAGGCCACGTCCACCTTGGGCAGCCCGATATCCGCTTCGCCAAACAATGTCTGACGATGTAGGTTCGACAGGCTCACCACATCTGCATCGACCAGACGCACATGCCCTACGCCTGCGCCCACCAGATATTGCAGAACTGGCGCCGCCAGCCCCCCAGCCCCGATCACCAGAACCGACGCGCGTGCAAGAGCATTCTGCGCGTCCACGCCCAACACCGCAATCTGACGTGTGTATCGACTCATGCGCAAATCTCTAACCAGGCACGCACCCGCGCTTCGGGATCGCCGTTCAGGGTGATGTCCGTCACGGCTGAAACCACATTGGCCCCTGCAGCAAAGACGCCCGGTGCGCGATCCACATTCATGCCACCAATGGCCACGAGGGGAATGTCGCGAATCCGCGCTTTCCAGGACGACAGCTTGTCGACCCCTTGCCTGTGCCATTTCATCTTTTTTAGGATCGTCGGATAAATCGGGCCAAGTGCCACATAATCCGGGTTCAACGCCAACGCGCGATCCAGTTCGGCATCATCGTGGGTCGAGATCCCCAGTTTGATCCCTGCCACGCGGATCGCATCGGTATCCGCAGTATCCAAATCCTCCTGCCCCAAATGCACCCAATCACAGCCGAGCTCGATTGACAGTTCCCAATAGTCGTTGACTACCAATACCGCGCCATAGTCGTGGCAGAGATCACGTGCTTCAACCAGTTGGGCACGCACGATATCCGCAGGCTGATCCTTGATCCGCAGCTGTACCAATTTCACACCAAGCGGTAGCATCCGGCGCAGCCAGGAAACATCATCAAAGATGGGATAAAATCGATGCAGGTTCATGAGAAAGGTACCCCCAGAACGGGCGTCGAGGGGGCCGCCATATCACGCGGTTCCATCGGGTCGGCTTGCGCCGCCAGTGCGCCCGCCTCGACCGCAAGCGCGAAACCCTTTGCCATACCAACCGGATTTCCCGCCTTCGCGACAGCTGTGTTCAGTAAAACCGCATCATAGCCAAGTTCGATAGCATGGGCCGCTTGCGACGGCAGACCCAGCCCGGCATCCACAACCAGCGGAATCTCAGGGAAATGGGCCCGCAAACTGCGCAGCCCATAGATATTGTTCAACCCCAGGCCGGTACCGATCGGAGCGCCCCAAGGCATTAGCACCTGGCACCCTGCATCGACCAGCCGATCGCAAAGGACCAAATCCTCTGTGCAATAGGGGAAAACCTCGAACCCGTCTTCGGTCAGAATGCGCGCGGCCTCAACCAAGCCAAACGGATCAGGTTGCAGCGTATCGGAATGGCCGATCACCTCGAGCTTGATCCAATTGGTATCGAACAATTCACGGGCCATCTGCGCCGTGGTCACCGCTTCGCGCACGGAATGGCAACTGGCGGTATTGGGCAAAACGGCGACGCCAAGCTTTTGGATCAAAGCCCAGAAATCCTGACCTGCCCGGTCACCTCCGGCCTCGCGCCGAACCGAGACTGTGGCGATACCAGCACCAGAGTGACGGAACGCGTCGGCCAGAATTGCAGGCGACGGATATTGCGCCGTGCCCAGCATCAACCGTGAAGGGATATCTTTTCCGTAGAATACGGGCATTTCAACCTCCTTGTCGCGGTGCAACGACTTCGATCCGGTCCCCTTCGTGCAAAACCTGCGTGATCCGCGCGGCTTTGGGCACAAAGTTCTCATTTACCGAGGTCGCGATTTTGGCCTCGCCTTTGCCGATTTCGCTCAGCAGATCTGTCAGTGTTTTTGCTTCGGTCTCGACGGCGCGGCCGTTAACGAAAATCTTCATACCAAACCTCCGGTGTCGTCCCGCTCATCACCAAATCGGCCGTCATGCGCGCCAGTGCCGGAGCCAAGAGAAACCCGTGTCGAAACAGGCCGTTGGCATAAATCCGGTGACTCATGTGGCGGATACGTGGCTGGTTGTCCGGGAACGCAGGACGCGCATCAACGCCGATTTCCAACAATTCTGCCTCGCCAAAAGAAGGATGAAGCGCATAGGCCGCTGTCATCAGTTCCATCGTCGAGCGGAGGGTGGCGCGGGTGCGCTCGCCGCTTTCAATTTGGGTCGCGCCCAGCATGAATACCCCGTCGCCACGTGGCACAATGTAGAGCGGGAAACGCGGGTGCAGCAAACGCACAGGCCGGGACAATGTCACGTCCGAGCACCGCACAACCAGCATTTCCCCTTTCACACCCCGCAGATCGGGTAGCGCATCGCGCGCGGCCAAGCCGCGGCAATCGATGATCTGCCCAACCGGCGCCGCAGCTTTGGTAAAGGTCACGCCGTTCTGACACAGACGATCGTGCAGCGTCGTGAGCACCTTACGTGGGTCCAAATGCGCTTCATTGTCGATCAGCAAAGCGCGCGCGACCTGCCCATCCAAGTCTGGCTCCAGCGCCGCAACTGCGTCGCGGTTCAACCATTTCGCGGTGGGCGCGCGGCGGGCAAAAGTCGTCAATTCACTTTGATCACGGCCAAGCGCGACAACTAGCGTCCCGTTCCGAGTTACTCTGGCCCCGCGATCGGCCCACCATACGGCTGCGTTACGGCCTTGAACTACGACGTCGGGTTCGGTCAGGACGCCCTCGCATTCGGGAGCAAGCATACCGCCCGCCCACCATGAACAAGTATGTTTGTCAGGCGCACCATTGGGGTCGACCACCGTAACCTCTGCCCCTCGCGTGGAAAGCTCGGCTGCCATTGACAGGCCACAGACACCGCCACCTAGTATGGTAAACGGGCCGCTCATCCCCAAACCTCGTGGAAATGGTGGACCGGACCGTGGCCGTGACCAACCATAAGCTCGTCGGCACGCAGGATTGCGCCGTGCAACCAGCCATGGGAACGGTGTACAGCGTCGACAAGGTTCTGACCCTTGGCAAGTTCCGCGGTGATAGCCGATGAATAACTGCAACCCGTGCCGTGGGTATTTTGCGTGTTCACGCGTGGGGCGGAGAAATCCACCACACCCTCCGCACGGCGCAGATGATCTGTGCAAGTTTCACCATGGGAGTGTCCCCCTTTCATCAACACCGCCTTGGGGCCAAGCGCCAACAATGCCGCGGCTTGATCCGGCACATCCCCCACAAGCTTGGACGCTTCGGGTAAGTTGGGTGTCAGCAAATCCGCGCGGGGGATCAGACGGGTTTTCAAGGCCTCAAGGGCGCAATCAGCCAACAGGGAATCACCCGTCTTAGCAACCATGACCGGGTCAAGAACCAAGGGGCCTTTGAACCCCTGAAGCGCCGTAGCCACTGCCGCGATTAGCGAGGGTGTACCCAGCATCCCTATCTTGATGGCGTCAATATCAATGTCGCTTAGAATGGCGTCGATTTGGGCGACCACCACCTCATCCGGCACAGAATGGATGGCCGTCACCGATGTTGTGTTTTGCGCCGTAACGGCAGTGATCACAGAGCAACCATAGACCCCAAGCGCGCTGAACGCCTTTAGGTCCGCTTGAACGCCTGCGCCGCCGCCCGAATCCGAGCCTGCAATCGTCAGTACCTTGGCCACCATGTCCCAGCCCTTTTGGCTTTGGGTCAGGACAATTGGAAAAAACGGAAATCGCTGGTCGCGGTCTGCCTGTTTCCTCCGCCGGTCCTAACCGGTTCAGGTTCAATGGGTTCGCTTTCGCGTCTCAGCCCGAAATCGGGCGCCCCAACAGTGCTGTCGTCGTCTAGATCCTCTCGCCGTTCACATCAAAGAAGTGCAGATGACGTGCATCAAGGCTAACCCGCTGAACTTGGTTTTCGTCCAAGTAAACTTGGCCTGGTGTACGGATCTTGACGATTTGGCCACTCAGTATCGTATTGATGATCGTGTAGCTCCCGAGCGGTTCGACCGAGGAGACTGTTACATCAAACGACGGATTGCCTTCGCTTTCGCCCAACCAAATGTCTTCTGGCCTGACACCCAATGTGCCAGTCTCCCCATTTATGGATCTGCCACCGCTGGGAATGCTGTCCGGCAGTAGATCGGCATTGAACAAGACCCCGGCCTCATCAAATCGACCGGCAAAAAAGTTCATCGGCGGCGAACCAATCACTTTGGCGACAGCGAGCGAATTGGGCGTACCGTAAACCTCATCCGGTGTGCCGATTTGAGCAATTTCGCCGTCGATGATGACGGCCACTCTGTCGGAAATTGCCATAACTTCTTCCTCATCATGGCTGACATAGACAAAGGTTTGGTTGTTTTCCCGTTGAAGCCTTTTCAGCTCAACGCGCATTTCTTCGCGCAAGCGCGCGTCAAGTGCCGCGATTGGTTCGTCCAATAACATCGCCCTGTTTTCCGCGGCAAAAGCACGGCCAAGGGCGATCCGTTGGCGTTCCCCTCCTGACATTTGGGCAGGGTTTTTATGCAAGATATGACTGACATGCAAAACCTCGGAGACAAAGTCTAACCGTTCCGAGATTTCACTTTCCTGTGCACCTCTTTCCTTAAGTGGAAAAATAATGTTCTCACGACCCGACATGTGTGGAAACAGTGCAAGGTTTTGAAAAACCATGGAAATATCACGCTCGGCAACATCCAACGTCGCACCGTCGCGTCCTGAAAGAACAACCTGCCCTTCATCTGGCTGAAGCAAGCCCAGGATCAACTTGAGGATCGACGTCTTGCCCGTTGACGGTGGCCCAAAGATGCCAAAGAATTCGCCCTGCTCAACAGTCATGTTGATCGGTCCGAGAGTGAATTCCGGGTAGGTTTTTACAGCGTTTTTGATTTCTATCGCAGCCATGGTTTAGGTGCCTCCCAGCCGACGTCCAGTTTCAAGGTCAAAGGCGATACTGGCCTCGGAAGGCAGATAGAATGGAACGTCATCCCCCACCTTCAGTTCCGCATGATCGTCAAATGCCAAGAACATCGTTTCCTGAACCTGCAGATAAGCGAGCCGTTTTGGCCCCACGCGTTCCAAAACCTCGACTCTTCCCTGCATCGGCATGTCATTTTGTGTGCGCCGATCTCCGAAGTAGATATCCTGGGGGCGAATTCCAAAGGATCCGCTATGAACCCTGGTATCGCTGCTGAAATCCGATTTCACCTGCCCAAACAACGGGATCTCGGCACCTCCATGAAGCATCAGATGCAACTCTCCGTTTTCTTCGCGCAACTCTCCATCGACAAGGTTCATGCGCGGGCTGCCGACGAAATTCGCGACAAACCGGTTCTGGGGCGAATTGTAGATGTCCAAAGGCGCACCGTACTGCATCAGCTTGCCTTCGTTGATGATCGCGATCTTGTCGGCCAGACTCATGGCTTCGATCTGATCATGAGTGACATAGATCATCGTCTGACCAAATTCGTGCTGCAGCACCTTCAATTCAGCCCGCATATAGGCGCGAAAGCCGGCATCAAGATTGGACAGCGGTTCATCCAGCAGGAAAATCCGCGGTTCAACAATGGCCGACCGGCCAATCGCGAGCTTCTGCATCTCGTTCACAGACAGGCTTGAGGCAGGTTGGTCCAACCGGTGTGTGATGCTCATCCGGTCGGCCATAGCCTTAACCCTGCGATCAATTTCGGATTTCTGAACCCTTTTGACCTCAAGGCCATACGACAAATTTTTGTAAACACTCAGATGCGTGAAAATCGCATAGTTTTGAAACACGAAGCCAATATTACGGTCTTGGATACGCACTTGGCTTAGGTCTTGACCGTCAAACTTGATTGCGCCTTCGGTGACGTCCTCTAGCCCGGCGATCATGTTCATTGTTGTTGTTTTACCGCAGCCCGACGGACCAAGAAGCGCGACGAATTCGCCTTCCTCGATATCAATCGAAATATTATCAACGGCGGTGAAATCGCCAAAGCGTTTGGTGACGTTCTGGATTCCAATGGACGACATCTTTCCCCCCTCCTATTTCTTAGCCATGTAAGACAGGCCCTTCACCGCGAGGATGCTGAGCGCGATGAGTATCGACAGGCCAATGGTCGCCACATAGGCCCATTCCAGCTCGCCAAACGTTTGTTTGTAGAGAAAGACAGAGATGGTTTCCGTCTGAACGCCAGGTCCCCCCTTGGTCATAATGAAGACCAGATCGAAAATTTTGAAACATTCGACTGCCCGCAGAACCAAGGCGATTGTGATTACTGTTTTCATGCGCGGCAGAATGATCTTGACGAAGTTCTGCCAGTTCGACCCGCCCAGCAACCGCGCGGCCAAGAGCTGATCAGACGGCACGCCCAGCATCCCCGCCAGCAAGATGAGAAACATCAGCGGCGTCCACTGCCAGATATCGGCAATGATGACCGAAATCATGGCTCGGTTCACATCCGTCAGCCAGGAAAATTCGGGCGGCAAACCAAGATGGTCATTGACCGGGCCAGTGCCCTGAAACAGCAGGAAAAACATCAAGCCAACAACCGCAGGCACGATCATCATCGGCGTCAGCATAATCGAGTAGAAGATCTTGCGACCTGGGAATTGATCGATGAACAGATAGGCCAGTGCCATGCCAAGAAAGAATTGGGCAGGCACTGCCACGATCATGATCAAAACTGTTCGCCACAGCGCGCCCCAGAAACGCGGATCGGTGAGCATGAACCAATAATTTTCACCCCAGTTGAACACCTCCCAGGCTCGATACCAAGGGATGCCTTCCAGCGGTGTCCACCAGGTAATGGACAGGTAAAGCTGCATCAAAAGCGGAAAGACCACGATAAAGACCAATAGCAGCACTGTAGGCAGAATGAACCAGAACCCCATGCGCGGGCCGTCACGCACCACGCGTTGCCAATACCCTAAACCGGCAGAGTTGTTAGAATAGTGGGTCATTGTTTCAAAGCTCCGAAAGTCAGGCCACGCACCAGATGTTTCTGGATCATCAGGCCAAAGACAACAGGGGGAATAGCGGCGATCACGCCTAAGGCGGCTTTCATACCGTACATTTGCCCGCCCATGGCCGACGTCAGCGTTGCCATGTAGACAGGCAAGGTGACCCACTCCTTTTGCGTAAGAAGCAGCGCCAGCAGATAGTCAGACCAATTTAGGATGAAAACGAACAGCGCACACGTCGCCAGCCCCGGTTTCACGATCGGCAGTGTGATCCGATAAAAGACCCGCCAATAGGAACAGCCCGCCACCCGCGCGGCATCTTCGATCTCGACCGGAACTTCCTCAAAGAAGGTTTTCATGAGCCAAAATGCAAAGGGCAGAGTCACAATCCCGTAGATCAGACTCAGTCCCCACCAAGTGTCGACTGCGCCGATAAACGCCCACATCACCATCACCGGGATCATCACCGCAAGCGGCGGGAAGAGACGCAGTTGCAAAACCGAAAGCGGCAATGTTTGTGCCAGGCCGAACCGCACCACGGCATAAGAGCTGAGCGTGCCGCAAACAACGGCAATCACTGTGCCCATCACCGATGTCACCAAGCTGGCAATCAATGGCCCGACAATCGTGCGGTCCAGACTCACCACCAAACCTTCGGCACGGCCATAGAAGATGAATTCGAAATTTTGCCAGGTCGGGTTCTTCGGGAACCACGTCAGACCGGAGACAGTTGTCCATTCCGGGTATGGCTTGAACGCCATCGTGACCATCCACAAGAGCGGGTAAAGCACTACCGCACTTGCAAGCAGGACAAAGAAATATTTAAGCGCCATTACGCCCGGTGAAGTTTTCACGAGATCAACCCCGACTGTTTTGTTTGTATTGGTTCGCCGGGCCAGAATGATCCGGGCCCAGCATCGCAAAACTCGCGGTTATGCGTCGTCGACAATCGTTGGCCAAGTTTCGCGGCTGGCTTTGATAGCGTCGACAATGCCGTTCCGTCGTTGTCGTTTGATAACCCGTTCCCACTTTCGTTGGGCAGCATCCATCGCCTCACGAGCGGTCTTCTGCCCGGTGATCGCCGCCTGGATTTCTTCATCCAAAGCGTTGTCCAAAGCAGTTTGACCGGCAAAATTGATCGATGGGACCGAACGGGCGATGGTCGCAGGGATCGATTCCATCGCATAGGAATGGTAGGTGGATTCCACCAGCGGTTCCTTGAAGTTCGCCTGCTGCATCGGGTCAAAATACCCGCCAGGGTTGCCTGCCATCCAAGTATAGGTGCGGGTCGAAGATAGCCATTGCAGGAACAAATAGGCTGCTTCTGGGTACTCGGATTTTGAGGAAACCCAAGCCGTGATGTGATAATATAATACCGAACGACGGTTGATCTTGTCCCCGAATTGGCGGCCCACCGGAAGGTGGCTGTCAATCATGCCTGTCGCCTTGGATTTCGGCGAGCCATCGGCATTATAGCCGTCCCCGAATTTCACAAGATTAGTGTAGATCGCCGTGTGTGGGATCTGCAGGTTCCACATCCCGGCATAGGCTTCGGCCCATGTATAGGTCAGCGCGTCTGGCGGTGTCCATTCAAAGGACCGCACATGTTCCTCGGCGCATTGGATACCAAGTTCCGTGTTCAACTGCGGATTGGCGTCCGCATCAAAGAAGTGATAGTTCGGGAAGTCCATCGATGCAAAACGGGCATAGAACGTCGCCAGACCCCAGAACGGGCTCATCAGGTTACCGTTGCCATACATGGTGCCGTTGCCGAAATCCTTACCAGTGAAAAACTTAGAGATCCGGTCCACTTCGTCCCAAGTGTTCGGGACGGCCAGCGTTGCACCGGTTTCCTTCATGAAGGATTCTTGCACTTCGGGCATGTCATAGATGCCCTTCAGATAAAACCAAGTCTGGAAATCGCCATCAAGCGAGAAGGAATAGTAGTCACCAGCATATGTGTAGAGCAGCTGTTCCATCTCCGGAGTCGGCGTCCCACGTTCCGGATCACCCCAATCCGGCTGATATTGCGACACGAAATCAGAGCAATTTACCGCTCCACCTGATGACACAAGATCGCCGGTTGAATTCCATGGGCCGGTATAAATGTCGTAGGATCCCCCGCCCGTTGTAACGTCCTGCATCACTTTCTTAAAAATGTCCTCGGCAGGGGCGCCAATAATGTCGATCTTGATCCCGGTTTCCCGTTCCCAAACCTCTTTGGCTGACGGAGCACCGTCTGGGAAGGGTTTAGTGATCTGTCCAATGGCACCGTCCGTCAAAAGCATGGTTAGCTTTTCCGGAACCTTGCCCGCCTCACGGAGGGCTTTGATCCCTTCGATGGCCCTGCCTTCGGACATTGTGTTGTTGTATTGGAACCTTTCAGCCCCAGAGAAACCGGTTGGCCCGCCTGTCATGCCCGGCGCAAAGTTCTGGGCAAATGCTGGCGTAGCCATGAAGTTTCCCAGCATTCCCATGCTGCCCGCAGCGGCCACCGATACCGTCGAGCTTTTCAGAAATTCGCGACGCGAAGGCTGACGCAGTTTAGGTGCTTTATATGACATACTTTCCTCCCATAGTGACATTTTGTTGATGTCACAGGGAAATAAGCAACAAGCGTGCCAATATCTGGCATCAGGCGAAATTTTGTTTCGCCCATAGATTTCAAGAGATAATTTGCTCCGGCAAATCAACGGGTTCCACCTTGCCGCCGTCACAAAGCGCTAGGCATAACTCGAACACATTGATCATCTCGCGAATGTTGCCGGGCCAGTCATAGCCAAGCAGAGCTTTCTCTGCCTCTTTGGAAAAGCGCAAAGGCATGTCTTCGGAAACGACACGCGCAACCTGATCGATGATCCAAAGTTTGTCTTCACGATCGCGCAAAGCCGGAATTGGCAGAACGACACCGTTGAGTCGATAGTACAGATCTTGGCGGAATTGTCCGGCATCCACCAGATCTTTCAAGTTCTTGTGGGAGGCCGATACAACGCGAATATCAACGGGGACGGGTTTGGTCGCCCCAACGGCCATGACTTCTTTCTCGGCCAAGACGCGCAACAATCTAGCTTGCAGCGCAAGTGGCATATCGCCAATTTCATCAAGAAACAGCGTCCCGCCATTGGCCTGCTCGATCAGCCCTTTCTTTCCCTTCGCGTTCGCTCCGGTAAACGAATTAGGCGCGTAACCGAACAATTCGCTTTCTATCAACGCTTCGGGTAGCGCGGCACAGTTAATGGCAACAAAGGGCCCCTTCTTCTTACGCGCTTCATGCAGTGCCTTGGCTACGAATTCCTTGCCAACACCGGTCTCGCCTTCGAGGATGATACTGATCTGTTTGTCCACAATGCGCGCAGCTTTACTGGCCAGAACCCGCATATGGCTGTCGCCGCCATGAATGCGCACTAGGGAATCTGGCACCACGGGCTGTGAAACGACAGGCGCTGGTCGCACCGGTGCGCGCGCGTCGGCAAAAATGATCTGACCATCAGACATTTCCACCGCCTGTTCACCAGGTGTTTCCGCGCCCATGAGGCAAGGGATATCATTGAAGTCAAAATCAAACACATCTTCAAAGGGTTTTCCGATAAAGCCCTGCTGGTTCTTCCAGTCCTGATTTAGAGTCTTCGAAAAAAGGCGATGCGCGCCGTGGGTCAAGCCGGATATCGTCCCATCCGCAGCCACCGACACAGCACAACTTGGATCAACGCCCAGGAACTCGGACGTCGTATTCAAACGCAAGACCCAATCGGATTTGCGTGAGTTCATCAGATTGGC
>SPJK01023372.1_pt1 | contig 19901 bp, 16 predicted proteins | sample 3741771 | NCBI WGS metagenome assembly SPJK01 (sample SAMN10925997, study PRJNA522277) | cold seep metagenome | isolation source: Elba SIP-enriched marine methane seep metagenome, extraction at timepoint T2 | place: Italy: coast of Elba, Mediterranean Sea
GGTGTCGAAGGTTTAGAATTGATGGACATGGGTGAGCCATTAAAAAATGCAACATCTTCACCTGATGCTGTCGGTATCGGAGCCTTGGCAGTAGGGAATGTTAAATACCACTTACAACACGAATTATTAAAGAAAACTCTCTCTGAAAGCCCTATTTACTTAGACTTTATCAATGCATTTGAAAGCGCACGTAAACTTGTCTAATTTGTGACAAAACATCAGTTACCACTACTGATCTTCGCGCAAAGCGCACGTCTATTAGCTCAATCAGCCATCCACGCTGGATACACAGTTTGGGTGGCTGATTGCTTTTTAGACGAAGATTCACCTGCTGAACGTAAGTGCAAATTACCTGACTTATCATCTAGTCCTCTCACACTAATAAAGCAAAAACTCATCGACCTCACCAACAATGAGCCGTGTTATTTAGTCTATGGAAGTGGCATCGAATATTGCAGCGAATTATTAACTGACTTGCCTGAAAATATCCTCTTAATCGGAAATAACTTCGCTAGTTTTGAGCAATGTAATAAGCCGTATCTTTTTTTTAATCTGCTAAATAAGCTAAAGCTTAATTACCCTGAAACATCTTTTGAACTGCCAGCACAAACCAGTAAAGAATGGTTAGCTAAACCGATTATAAGCCTTGGTGGCCAAGCAATTGAGATGTATAAACAGCATGCAATAAGGCCGAACTACTATTATCAGCAACACATCGTTGGCCTTTCAGGATCAGCTCTTTTCTTAGCATCTAGAAGTGAAATTGAAATCATCTCTATCAATAAACAGCTTCACAGAGAAGAGAGTTTTTTATTAACGGGTATCGAAACCCCATTAAAAATAAGTGACCATAACTTACACATCGTGCAGACAGCAATTTCTAGCATCACGAAGGAAGTTAACTTAACAGGATTGAACAGCATCGACTTTATTATTGATGAGCACGATACACTTTTTTTCCTAGAGCTAAATCCTAGACCCAGTGCTTCAATGGCATTAACAAATAATGATGAAGTAAACCTCGTTAACGCTCATATTGCAGCCACTGAAAACACGCCGTTATCTAAGTATGGTTCTACTTCAAGTCGATATCGCGGTTTTTACTATCTGTTTTCAACAAAACCAATCGTCATACCAGTAGACATTGAATGGCCAAATTATTGCTCTGATATCCCTGCTCCGGGAACACTCATTCAAGAAAATCAGCCAATTTGTAGCTTTTTTGTGGAAACTACTGATACTGAAAACTGCCAAACATGTCGCGTTCAGTATGAAAATGAAGTAAGAAATCTTTTTGATTAAATAATCTTGAAATAATGATTAAGTAATACCATATAGTCAGCAGATATAAATCCATTTTCTGGGGAAACAACATGACTCGTGTTTTGTTATTTTTAGCCACAAATATTGCAGTATTAGCCGTATTAAATATAAGTATGCGTATATTGGGTATCGACAGCTTGTTAGATGAACAAGGTGTAGGTTTAGATATTCAAAGCTTAACGATCTACGCAGCTATTATTGGCTTTAGCGGCTCATTAATCTCATTAGCAATATCAAAATGGTCAGCCAAGAGAATGACTAAGGCGCAGGTGATTGAAACACCACGTAATGACACTGAGCGTTGGCTATTACAAACTGTCCGTTTACAAGCAGAACAATCAAACATTGGCATGCCAGAAGTCGCAATTTATAACGATGCAACACCGAATGCATTTGCAACTGGTATGAATAAAAACAATGCACTGGTTGCGGTCAGCAGTGGTTTATTACAATCCATGACGCAAGATGAAGTAGAAGCTGTTTTAGCTCATGAAGTAAGCCACGTTGCTAATGGCGACATGATTACCATGGCATTGATTCAAGGCGTGGTGAATACCTTCGTAATTGTTTTATCTCGTATTGTTGGTCACTTAGTAGATCGAGCCGTATTCAAAACAGAACGAGGTCATGGCCCAGCGTTTTGGATCACTTCTATCATTGCGGAATTGGTTCTTGGTGTTCTAGCCAGCATTATTGTCATGTGGTTTAGCCGCCAGCGCGAATACAAGGCCGATGCAGGAGCTGCTAGATTAGTAGGTCCAGGAAAAATGATTGCCGCCTTACAGCGCTTAGCGAGAGGTTCGACAGAACCTTTGCCAGATCAATTAAGTGCCTTCGGTATTTCGGGTGGTAAAGCAGGTATCAGTGCTTTATTTATGACTCATCCCGCTATTGAAGATCGTATTAACGCATTACGTAACGCCGGCTAATAAACTGCAGCCAAGGACTCGCCTGAGCCCTTGGCTATATCGCTTTATGCGCTCACACCTTCAAACACATAGTCTAAGTTTTCTGAGGGTTCATGAATGTAATAGCCTTGTGCATAATCAACACCAAGCTGCCATAAGAGGGCCAAACTGTTAGCATCTGATACAAACTCAGCGATACAGGCTTTGCCGGCTTCTTTACTCATATCGACGATCGCCTTCACAACAGCAAGGTTTTCTTTATCAGCCGACATGCTTTGTACAAAGTTACCATTCACTTTAACGTAATCAAGCTCGAACTCTTCTAAGCTTCTTGAGAAATCAATGCCCGAACCGAAGTGTTCAAGTGCAAACTCACACCCTATACTTCTCAGGCCTGTAATCAATGAGTGCGTTAGCTCGACATTTTGCACTGCTGCAGTTTCACTGATTTCAAAGGTTAATGCGTTTCCGGCTATACCATGTGCTTGTAATGACGCAGATAACCAATCAACAAAATTATCAGAGCTAATGGTCTGCTGAGATAACTTCACAAAAAAGCGTGTTTTTGGGTGATTTTTGGAATGCTCCGCTAGTTTATCTAACGCTTGTCTAACCACCCAACGGTCAATATCACCCATGAAGTCAATTTCTTCAGCTTGCAGGACTAATTGCTGGGCACTATAGGCATTGCCTTGCTCATCATCTAAACGAAGCAATACTTCGTAAGCCTCTTGTTCTTCTCCATGTAAACCAACAATTGGCTGGTAATGAAGATAAAACTGATCGTTATTAATCGCATTTTGGAATTTGTCTTGCCACTGGTTATCAGCAACGTCTGTTTCTTGAATTACTGACTCGACATCATCATCAGTGCTATAACGACGCACTTTAACACCCTCTCCCTGTATGTTAAGTGCTTTTAGGTAAGCGGTGTGTGCATTTTCTAGAGCATTATATGCAGTAGAAACGCCTTCGCTCACGCGACACACTCCTCCACTACACAACAAATTGAAATCAATATTGTCTACATCGGAGATTGATTGAGTAACAATCAAGCTTAATGCCTCAATTCTTGTAATTACTTCTTGTTCCGAAGAAGTTGGCAATACAAGAGCAAATACGCTATCTGAGTAATAACCGACTAATTCGCCATCCGTTAAACTCGCTTTTAGTGCTTCGGCACAGGCTTTCATTACGGAATCGGTTAAGCGCAGACCAACCTGCTCTTTCAAGTTAACAAAGTTATCAATAGATAAGTAGACAACTTCACTGTCACCTTGCCCTTCCGTCGCTTTAGTAATGGCTTGTTGTAGCTCATCCATAAAACGAAGGCGGCTATATAAGCCAGTCACAAAATCACGATCTCTTAGTAGCTCAGCTTGCATCTGATCTTCAAGCAGCTCAACTTCATCTCGAACAACCACCTGTGTACAGTCCTCACCTTCTACTCTGGCATGACTGAATACAATTTCAGCTTTGAAGTTACTGCCATCAGCTTTAACACAGTGAAGTCTTAATGCTTCATCTGACTTTTCTTCATTTTGTTCTGAAAAAAGCCTAAAAGCAGTTTTAAATTTAGCGTGATCTTCGACTTGAACCATATCCAAAAATGGCAAACCATCAATATCTTCAATTTCATCGTAACCAAATAAATTTAGATAGGCCGAATTCACGTAGATATGCATACCTTCATGCATATAAGCAACAGCGTCACGGGAGCTTTCAAGTAAAGCATGGGAACGTTTTTCACTTTCACGCAATGCTCGTTCATTGCGTCGAGCTGTGCGGCGCGCAAATAAATGTTCTAGCTCTCGACTAACGGCAAATTGGAGTCGCTCTTTATCATCAAACAACACCACATCATTGGCACCAATTTCAAAAAGCGCTTCTAGATTGTCTTTGTTCGGAGTGATGACAATGAAGGGTATATCTTTAACAAGACTATGCGTTAACGCGATCACATCAGCAGGCAATAAACCAGCGACTTCATCACGGCACAGAATCAAATCAAAGGTACGTGAACGTAACTCATTTTCAACCCCAGAAAGGCTCTGCTCACGGGTTGCTCGAACAGCATGACCAGCACTGCGTACTGAATTAATTATCGCGTCAGCATCACTCATTGAGTCATCAACGATCAGTAAACGTAATATGCCTTCTGCTCTTGCCACTATTTGGCTCCTACTAATTATGAATCTAAGCTAGGTTGTTGACCTTCTAACACCGTCATTTCAGCCTGCATCCATTCAAACACAGCTTTATTAATATCTATTGCTGTTTTATCTGTTGTCGGTATCTTAGCGCCAATCTTCAACCTTATCACACCCGGATGTTTAATAAAGCCATCTTTAGGCCAATTTACACCCGCATTGTGGGCCACCGGTACCACAGGATATCCACTATCGACCGCTAATCGAGCTCCACCAATTCCAAATTTTTTCATTTTTCCTGGCGCAACCCTGGTTCCTTCTGGAAACACCACAACCCACGCACCAGAGTTTAACCTATCTTTTCCCTGATCGATCACTTGTTGTAGTGCTTTACGTCCCGCTTTGCGATCAATTGCGATCGGCTTCAAAGAAGCCAGCCCCCAACCAAAAAAAGGAATCCATAATAATTCCCGTTTCAGCACCCACACTTGAGGCGGAAAAATCGCTTGTAAGGCTAGTGTCTCCCAAGCAGATTGATGTTTACACAAGACCACACAGGGTTCGTCAGGAATTAACTCAGCACCCTCAACTTCATAACGAAGATTACAAATAACTTTCAATAACCATAAATTAGTCACAGCCCATTGACTGACAACCGCATAACGCCATTTGAACGGTAAAGGCCAGAGTACGACGCCTAAGGTAGAAAATAAGATAGCGGTGAAAGTCTGCAATACTGCATAGATTGACGAGCGAAGAACGAGCATTTTTTTATTCTACTTCCAACAGCGCACTGACCGCCTCAGTTAAGTTGTCATATACGGGTACGCCATCTGGAATGCCAGCGGCTAAGGTTTTTTCACCCTTACCTGTTCTGACCAAAATTGGCTTAGCTCCAGCGGCTTTAGCAGCCTGAATATCGCGCAATGAGTCACCTATTGCAGGCACACCATCAAGATTAATACGTAATCGCTTTGCTAAAGAATCGAAGTTGCCTGATTTCGGTTTACGACAATCACAATCATCATCTGGCCCATGAGGACAGAATAAAATTGCTTCTATCTTGCCACCAGCTTGAGCAAGCATACGTCGCATTTTATTGTGGATTCGCGTTAAGGTTTCGACATCCAACAAACCTCGCGCAACACCAGACTGATTTGTAATAACGACGACTCTATACCCGGCATAATTGAGGCGAGCTATCGCCTCAAGACTGCCATCAATAGGCTGCCACTCCGCCGGCGATTTAATGAAATCGTCCGAGTCCTGATTAATCACTCCATCTCTGTCTAGAATAATCAGTGGCATAAAACGTTATTCCTGCAAATACGAAATATCAGCAACACCTAAAAATAATGCGCGTGTTCGGTTTAACAATGCTAAACGATTGTTTCTTACAGCCTCATCATCAGCCATCACCATGACATGCTCGAAAAAGCCATCAACCGTTTCTCGCATCTCTGCTAAACACGTTAACACAGCTGTATAATCAGCAGAAGCAATTAACGGTTTAACTTGCTGTTCAACGTCTGTTAATTTTTCTGCTAATGCCTGCTCAGCTGGCTCTTGTAATAAACTAGTTTCAACAACAACATCACTATTTTCTGCATCGTTCTTACGCAAAATATTACCAATACGTTTATTACCTGCTGCTAGCGAATCTGCGGCATCTAAGCTTCGGAAAGCAGCCACAGCTTCTAAACGACTCATAAAGTCAGTTGGCTTAGTCGATTTAACTGCTAATACTGATTCAAAGACATCGTTCTTAACATCTTGATCTGCAGCATAACCACGTAAACGCTCATAGAAATACGCTAAAACTTGCTCACTGACATTCTCTTCCGTAATAACAGAAGCTAAATTAGCTTGTGCTTGCTGCAACACATCAACAAGATCGAGATCCAATTTACTTTCGATGATAATACGCAACACACCCAATGCAGCACGACGCAATGCAAATGGATCTTTAACACCTGTTGGTGGCTGACCAATACCAAACAAACCAACTAATGTGTCTAATTTCTCAGCCAAGCTAACAGCTAGACCTGTTTTAGTTTGAGGTAAGCCATCACCTGCAAAACGAGGCAAATATTGCTCATCTAGTGCTTCAGCCACTTCATCATGTTCACCATCTAAACGCGCATAGTAACGGCCCATAATGCCCTGAAGATCAGGAAACTCGCCCACCATCTCAGTGACTAAATCACATTTAGCTAATAAAGCTGCGCGTTCAGCTAATTCAGCGTCACCACCAATTGATGTCGCAATTGTCGCGGCTAAATTCGCAACACGTGCTGCTTTGTCATAGACCGTACCCAATTTATTTTGGAATACAATCGTTTTTAATTTTTCTTGACGATCAGCTAGAGGCTGCTTACGATCCGTTTTCCAGAAGAATGCAGCATCACTTAAGCGCGGTAAAATCACACGCTCATTACCCGCAACCACTTGAATTGGGTCTTCACTCTCAATATTTGAAATTGTGATGAAATAAGGTAACAAACCACCCTGCGCATTTCGCACAGCAAAGTATTTCTGATGCTCTTCCATTGACGAAATTAATGCTTCCGCAGGTAGCTCAAGGAAAGATTCATCATAATTACCTGACAAAGCAACTGGCCATTCAACAAGACCTGTGACCTCATCTAATAAGTCTTCATTGATAACCGCTTCACCACCTAAATCAGTGGCCAATTTGATCACTTGAGCTTTAATTTCTTCGCGGCGTGCTTGTATATTCACTACCACATAGGCAGCTTTAAGCTGGTCAACATAGGTTTCTGTTGACTCAATCTCAATTGCCTCAGGATGATGGAAGCGATGTCCATAGCTTTGACGGCCAGAGCTGATACCAAACATATCAAACTCAACCACATCATCACCGAATAACAACACCATCCAATGTACCGGACGAACAAACTCATCGGCTAACGCACCCCAACGCATACGCTTTGGAATAGGTAAATCTGCAATAGCTTGTTTTAAAAACTCAGGAATTAACGTCGCAGTTTCAGCACCCACTTGTTGCTGTTTTGACACTAACCAAGCACCTTTATCGGTTTCCATGGTTTCTAAATCATCAACATTGACGCCACATGATTTCGCAAAACCTTGCAGAGCCCGAGTTGGGTTACCGTCTTCATCAAATGCTGCCTTTACGGCTGGACCACGGCGCTCAACAATACGATCTTGCTGTTTGACCTCTAAGTCCGCGACGTGAACAGCTAAACGGCGAGGAGCCGCATATGCAGTTATGTCACCAAAGCCTAATTCTGCTTTTTCAATCGCTTGCTTAATGCTTGCTTCAAACGCAGTGATTAATTTTTTTAACGCTTTTGGTGGAAGCTCTTCGGTACCTAATTCAATTAATAGATTTTGTACATCGCTCATGATTATACCTCCTGACCTTCAGCTAACATCGGGAAGCCTAGAGACTCACGGCGATCATAATAAGCTTGTGCCACAGCACGTGCCAGTGTTCTCACACGTAAGATAAAACGTTGACGTTCTGTCACCGAAATTGCTTTACGTGCATCAAGCATATTAAAGGTATGAGAGGCTTTTAATACCAACTCATAGGCAGGCAAAGGTAAACCCGCTTCAATCATTCTTTGACTCTCACGTTCACAAGTATCAAACGTAGTGAACAGGCTATCTACATCAGCATGTTCAAAATTATAGGTCGACATTTCTACTTCATTTTGGTGGAACACATCACCGTAGGTGACTTTACCCATTGGGCCATCAGCCCACACAAGATCATAGACACTGCTAACACCTTGCAGGTACATGGCAATACGTTCTAAACCATAGGTAATCTCGCCTGTGACTGGACGACACTCCAATCCCCCTACTTGCTGGAAGTAAGTAAACTGTGTGACCTCCATGCCGTTTAGCCAGATTTCCCAGCCAAGCCCCCAAGCACCAAGTGTTGGTGATTCCCAGTTATCCTCAACAAAGCGAATATCATGGATAGAGGTATCTAAGCCCAACATTTTCAATGAATCAAGATATAACTCTTGAATATTGCTAGGTGATGGTTTTAATACCACTTGGAATTGGTAATAGTGTTGTAATCGGTTTGGGTTTTCGCCATAGCGACCATCTGTTGGGCGACGCGATGGCTGCACATAAGCAGCACTCCATGGCTCAGGGCCAATGGCGCGTAAAAAGGTAGCAGGGTGGAATGTTCCCGCCCCTACTTCCATATCATATGGTTGTAGCAATACGCAGCCTTGTTCAGCCCAATATTGCTGTAATCGCAGGATCAATTCCTGAAAGGTTTTTGGCGTTTCTGCCACCGTTACCGAAGAAGTTGTCATTGGTTCACTATCATAATTTAATCAAAAACCCACTGATTATAGCGAATATATGTGTGTAGTGTAGATATACACACAATAAACACTGTTAAAAAAATACGGTAGAATTCAAAGCTAATGTTTCTCAAGAGGTCATCCACATGAGTCGCCGAATTGGCATCGTCATGGATCCCATATCCAAAATCAACATCAAAAAAGACTCCAGCTTCGCGATGTTATTAGCAGCACAAGCTAAAGGCTGGCAATTGTTTTACATGGAGCAAGATGACTTGTTTCTAAGCCAAGGCAAAGCAACGGCTGAAATGAAACCTCTGACTGTGCAAGAAGATCCAAGTCATTGGTATGGCTTAGGTGATAACGAAACCAATGAGCTTGCCACACTTGATGCGATTTTAATGCGCAAAGATCCACCGTTTGATATGGAATATATCTACAGCAGCTACTTGTTAGAGCAGGCTGAAAATGATGGCGTGCTGATTATTAATAAGCCACAAAGCCTGCGCGATGCAAATGAAAAACTATTTACCGCTTGGTTTCCACAATGCTGTCCAGAAACACTAGTGACTCGTAAAGCAAAACAACTTCGCGACTTTCAGCAACACCATGGCGATATTATTCTTAAACCGCTTGATGGCATGGGTGGTGCTTCAATCTTCCGCGTCAAGCAGGACGATCCGAATACCAGTGTCATTATTGAAACCTTGACTGAGCATGGCAGCAAAATGATCATGGCTCAAAAATACATCCCAGAAATAGTCGATGGCGATAAACGTATCTTAATGATCAATGGCGAGCCGGTTCCTTATGCCTTAGCAAGAATTCCTGCAAAAGGTGAAACGCGTGGCAACTTAGCGGCTGGCGGCACAGCTCAAGGCAGACCACTTAGCGAACAAGATCGCTGGATTTGCGAACAAGTTGGCCCTACTTTACGAGAGAAAGGCTTATTATTTGTTGGTCTAGATGTCATCGGCGACTTTTTAACCGAAATTAATGTCACAAGTCCGACTTGCGTCCGTGAACTAGATAGCCAATTTAATCTCGATATTGCTGGCGACTTAATGAATTCTATTGAAAAACAATTAAATGAAAAAAATAATTAGCTTAATTCTTATCATCAGCTTTCTCTGTGTTGCCGGTTGTAGTGATGATAGCGAGCGTGCTCGACAAGCAAAGTTCTATGCCTATGGAACTGAAATTGATGTCAGCCTTTTTGGCGTTGATGACCCAACAGCCCAAAAAACCATTGATACCTTAGAAACAGCATTTAACGCGGTTGATGATCGCTGGCATGCATGGAAACCAAGCACCTTAACAGACATTAATAATGCCATTGCTGCTGGTGATGAGATCGCCGTTAGTGATGATGTAGCTGCCGTGATTCAACAAGCCAGCGATTTAGCCGAATCAAGTCAGAACTTATTTAACCCCGCAGCAGGCAAATTATTCGAGCTCTGGGGCTACCATCAAGATGATTGGTTCGTTTCAAGACCACCGCCAAGCCAAAACAGTATTAATGATTGGTTGGCCGCATCACCCACCATGGCCGATATAGTTATTGAGAATGGCGTTTTAAGCAGCAACAATCCTCAAGTGAAAATTGGTTTTGGAGGCTTTGCTAAAGGCTTTGCGGTTGATCGTGCCATCAAAGCGCTCCAAGAAATGGGCATCACCAATGCAATCGTTAATATTGGTGGTGATTTAAGAGCGATTGGTTCACATGGCGAAAGGCCATGGTTAATTGGTATTCGTCACCCTCGCAAACAAGGTTTACTGGCTTCAATCACCTTGCAAGACGATGAAAGTGTATTTACCTCTGGTGACTATGAACGTTTTTTCACCTACGAAGGTAAACGTTACCCACACATTATTGATCCACGTACTGGTTACCCAGCCGATCAAGCAACATCCGCAACAGTACTTCATACTAATGCTGCTGAAGCCGATGCTGCCGCAACCGCTTTATTCGTTGCGGGTAAGGACTGGCCACAAGTCGCTGCCAGTATGGGCTTGCAACATGTCATGTTAGTAAGACCAGATGGCGTTATTGAATTAAGCCCGGCAATGCAAAAACGGGTACGTATTTTAGATAAACAATTTCCACCCGTGATTCGTGAGATTCCTATCCAGTAGCCATGGTAACTGCAACTGACAGACTGATATTTACCATTATTTTCTCGGTGATTATTCACCTTGTGATTATTCTTGGTATCTCTTTTGAAGTCAGTTCGCCCCCTACGAACCAACCACCTCTTAACCTCGAAATCACCTTAGTTAAACAACAAACTGAACTCGAGCCCGAAGAGGCGGACTTTTTAGCGCAAGCAAACAATGATGGCGGCGGCGTAACAGAAGCAACCTCACCCGAGCCCTCACCTGACTTACCATTACCAGATGCCATAGAAGCAACCGAACCTCAACCGGCTATTGAAGTCGCAGCACCAGAACCACAGCCTGAACCTACCCCAATACCTGAAGTAGTCGCTGTTCAGGTGCCAACACCACCTACACCTGCAAAACAGACCGAAATCAAACCTGAACCAAAACCAGTTCAAAAGATCGAAAAAGAAAAGAAAGCTCCCGCCAAAATCATCACCCAAAAAACGGCGGAGCGTAAAGTAGAACAAACAAAAGAACAAAAGCAAGATATTGAATCAGTTGAAGATACCAAACCGGCTAAACCTAAATTATCAGCTCGTGATCTCATGTTGAATGCAAGAAATGAAATTCAACGACTCGAGAAAAAACTTGAGGCATCATCAAAAGCCTTGAGCAAAAAACCCAATAAATTACGGTTAACCAGTAAAACCAAACAGTATGCGGCTGCCGCGTATCATGAAGCGTGGCGTAAAAAAGTCGAAAGGATAGGCAATTTAAATTACCCACAACAAGCTAAAAGACAACGCATAAATGGCCAATTAATACTGTCTGTAGATATTAATCCTGACGGCAGCGTACCTCCAGATGGCATCATCATTTCACAATCCTCTGGTCATAAAGTGTTGGATGATGCAGCAATAAAAATTGTACGTCTCTCCGCTCCGTTTTCAGCCGTGCCTGAAAATGTTTTACAGGGTCACGATATGGTTACCATCATTCGTACTTGGAAATTTGAAACAGATAAAGGCTTATTATCTCGTTAAAAAAAAAGCCACTGCATAAGCAGTGGCTTTCAACCTAACTCAACTCAGGAAATTTACGCTTAACTTGCCAGAAAGCGTAATACGTTATTTGGTGAAATAACGCCTGCTATTTTATTAATCTAATAAATTAAAAACTATTGTACCTTGGTACTAACTAATTAATTCATAGCCAATTTTAGCTTTGCTACTAGCATTGTACTCAACATTAAGTTTTTCACGGAGTAGTTCTGCTAGCGTTTTCATTGATGCTACTGAACCTGATTTTAATTCCAGTTCAATCTCATGTATCGACACCTGTCTCTGACTCGAATAAACTCTGCCTCGGTCATAAGCTAATTCAACCTCAGTATCGTCCTCTAGCTTTAGTTGAAGCGCTTGACGTTCAAAATCAGTCGTGAAAATTTTATCAACCTGAGGCCACACTGTTTCATTTTCAATTGCAGTTTCTAATGGGGTTTGTCTTAACAGCCTCAAATCAAATTCTGCCTCTGCGAGTGGCCATTCCCATTCTTGACGCTGGTGCAAACCATCAACAACATGGCCTGTTGCTTTGACTGTCTGCCACCAACTGCCATTGTCATTTCGCAAACGCAAACCAACACCGCTGTTAATCAAATCAAGTTGTGGGGTATCAAAATAATCACTCACCAAACGGCTTGTGTGAATATCACTCGCAACAAAAGGCTTAAGCCAACTGAGTGATGATAAGTCGAGCGTAATATCATCAGTAAGCGCTAACTTTATTTCTTGCTCTAAACTCATTTTGATAATAATTGCTTTAAGTATTTACCCGTATGCGACGCTTTATTTTCAGCAACATCTTCAGGCGTGCCTATCGCGACGACCATGCCACCACCTGAACCACCTTCCGGTCCCATATCAATAAGCCAGTCAGCGGTTTTAATCACATCTAAGTTATGCTCAATCACCACAATTGTATTGCCTCGATCACGCAAACGATGCAGTACCTTTAACAACTGCTCGATATCAAAAAAGTGTAAGCCAGTGGTCGGTTCATCAAGAATATATAAGGTTTTACCCGTATCGCGTTTTGACAGCTCTTTTGCGAGTTTAATGCGCTGTGCTTCACCACCGGATAAGGTCGTCGCATTTTGACCAAGGGTGATGTAAGTCAGGCCAACATCCACCAAGGTGTCTAATTTCTTTTTGACGTTAGGGATATTAGTGAAAAACTCACTAGCGTCTTCAATCGTCATATCCAACACTTCAGTAATCGTCTTACCTTTATAACGAATATCGAGAGTTTCTCTATTATAGCGCTGACCTTTACAGACATCACATGGCACATAAATATCAGGTAAGAAATGCATTTCGACCTTGATCAGGCCATCACCCTGACAGGCTTCACAACGACCACCTTTGACATTGAAACTAAACCGGCCAGGCCCATAACCTCGGGCACGTGCTTCTTGGGTTCCAGCAAATAACTCACGAATCGGTGTAAACAATCCAGTGTAGGTAGCTGGATTTGAGCGTGGAGTTCGACCGATTGGACTTTGGTTAATTGCAACCACTTTATCCATTTGCTCAAGGCCTAATACTTCACGATGAGGGGCTGGTTCTTCAGAGTTGCCGTTCAACGTTTTTGAGGTCATTTTAAGCAAGGTATCGTTGATCAACGTCGATTTACCTGAGCCAGAGACACCCGTTATACAGGTCATCAGACCCACCGGAATATCAATATCAACATCTTGAAGGTTATTACCACAAGCACCACGAACACCAATCACCTTACCGGCATGTACCGGTTCTCGACGTTCAGGGATAGCAATTTGGCGTTTACCTGACAGGTACTTACCGGTAAGTGACTCCTCACTTTCCATAATCTGTTCTGGCGTACCTTGAGCAACAATTTGGCCTCCATGTACGCCTGCACCCGGGCCAATATCCAACACATAATCAGCAGCGCGAATCGCATCTTCATCATGCTCAACAACGATCACGCTATTACCCAAATCACGCAACCGCGTTAAGGTCGCCAACAGTCGATCATTATCACGTTGGTGCAAACCAATCGACGGCTCATCCAAGATATACATCACACCCACCAAGCCGGCACCTATCTGACTCGCTAATCGAATACGCTGTGCCTCACCACCAGAAAGTGTGTCGGCACTGCGTGCCAAGGTTAAATAATCCAAACCAACATTCACTAAGAAAGTGACGCGCTCACCAATTTCAGTAATGATTTTTTCAGCAATTTCACCTCGTTTACCCGGTAGTTTTAAGTTTTCAAAAAACTGTTTAACTTCACCGACTGGCATTTCAGTAACTTGTGGCAATGTAGTTTCATCAACGAAGACATAACGTGCTGCTTTGCTTAAACGTACACCACCACACTCAGGACATGCACGTACCGAGTGATATTTTGCTAACTCCTCACGCACACTGTTTGATTCAGTTTCGTGATAACGACGTTGCATATTCGGAACGATGCCCTCGAAACTATGACTTTTAATCACTGAGCGGCCATTATCCGCCACATAACTAAAGTCGATTTTGGTTCTACCACTACCATATAACACCACTTTTCTTGCCTCTTCAGACAAACCTTGGAACGGTGTATCTAAATCAAACTCATAATGAGCAGCTAAGGATTTAATTAACTGAAAGTAATATGCATTACGACGATCCCAGCCGCGAATCGCTCCGGCAGTTAAACTCATTTCTGGATGGGCCACCACACGAGCAGGATCGACAAACTGTTTCACCCCCAAACCATCACAGGTATCGCACGCACCCGCCGGGTTATTAAATGAAAACATGCGTGGTTCTAATTCAGCAATCGAATAACCACAGGTCGGGCATGAGAAACGCGCTGAAAACAACGTTTCTACAGCATCATCATCCATTGTCACCACTTTCGCTACACCATCGGATAACTTAAGCGCCGTTTCAAATGACTCTGCCAATCGTTGTTGCAGATCAGCCCGTACTTTAAAACGATCCACGACTGCTTCAATCGTATGTTTTTTACGTAGCTCTAATTCAGGTGGATTATCTAATTCAACAACCTCACCATTCACTCTCGCCCGAACAAAACCTTGAGCGCGTAAATCTTCCAGTACGTCTCGATGCTCACCCTTGCGATCTTGAATGACAGGCGCCAACAACATCATGCGTTGTCCCTCTTCCATCTCAAGCACCGTATCAACCATTTGGCTGACTGTTTGAGCCGCTAAAGGTAAATCATGCTCTGGGCAGCGCGGTTCACCGGCACGTGCGAATAACAACCTTAAATAATCGTAGATCTCAGTGATGGTGCCGACAGTAGAGCGCGGATTATGAGATGTCGATTTTTGCTCTATGGAGATAGCAGGAGACAAACCTTCAATATGATCAACATCCGGTTTTTCCATCATCGACAAAAATTGACGCGCATATGCCGATAGCGACTCAACATAACGGCGTTGGCCTTCAGCATATAAAGTATCAAAAGCGAGAGATGATTTACCTGAGCCAGAAAGCCCTGTAATCACAATCAAGGCATCTCTTGGCAGATCCAAATCAATGTTTTTCAGATTATGGGTGCGAGCCCCACGAATACTAATGCTTTTCATCAAGCGGAGGTTCCGTAGTAGAATCAAACAGATCAATATACTCTTCCCCGATATGATGACGCAAAAACAAACTGTTTCAGACACAATGACCTCACTGGAAAAGCGCAGTATTAGTGGCTTGTCAGTAATATTTGCATTGCGCATGCTCGGCTTATTTATGATTTTGCCGGTATTTTCTATCGCCGCAAATCAATACAACGACGCTACGCCGATACTGATCGGCCTCGCAATAGGCGCATATGGCCTAACCCAAGCCTTATTACAAATTCCTTTTGGCATGCTTTCAGACCGAATTGGTCGCAAAAAAGTGATTACCATTGGTTTAATTTTATTTGCTATGGGTAGTGTAATTGCAGCGAACGCTGATTCTATTTATATGGTGATCGTTGGTCGCTTACTGCAAGGCAGTGGCGCCATCGCTGCCGCCGTGATGGCATTGATTGCTGATTTAACCCGCGATCAACATCGCACTAAGGCCATGGCAAGCATCGGCATTAGCATCGGCTTATCGTTTTCAGTGTCATTAGCAGCCGGTGCAGCATTAGAAAGTTGGCTGGGTTTATCAGGGATTTTTTGGGCAACCGCGGTACTTGCATTAGTCGGTATAGCCGTCCTACACCTATGGGTACCCACGCCTGTTCGTTTGGTGAGCCACCGCGATATCGAACCCGTTCCAACTCAATTCAAAAACGTGTTCAAAAATGCTGACATAATGCGAATGGTCATCAGCATTATGCTCTTGCACTTATTGCTTACCACCAGCTTTTTTGCCCTTCCCATTGCCTTACAAGACTTTGCAGGCTTAGCCGCTGATAAACAAGCATTAAGTTACCTGCCTATTTTAATTCTCGCCTTCATTAGCATGGTACCATTTATAATCATTGCCGAGAAAAAACGCAAAATGAAACCAGTCTTTATTGGTGCCATTATCGCGCTCGGCTTAGTACAACTAAGCTGGGCCAGCTTCACTAGCTCCTTAGTTATAGTGCTCTTTAGTTTATGGCTATTTTTTACGGCCTTTAATATTTTAGAAGCCAGCCTACCGTCATTGATGTCAAAACTCAGTCCTTTAGAAAACAAAGGCACAGCAATGGGCGTCTATTCAAGCGCTCAGTTTATCGGTGCTTTTTTAGGTGGCGTCATCGGTGGCTATTTATATAGTCACTTTTCGTTGATATCAGTCTTTATCTTTGCCGCACTCGTTACCGTAGTCTGGTTGCTATTTATTGTGCCCATGCGTGCACCCACTCATTTCAGTAATCGCATTATTAGCTTGCCTGAATTGACTGAAAGCAATTTGCAACAATTTTCAAACGAGCTAAATGCAATCACAGGTGTGGTGGAAACAATTATCGTGCTTGAAGAACAAGTCGCCTATGTTAAATTCTCAGCAGATGAAATTGACCATGCTGCACTTGATGCCTTTCAACAAGCAACATAGCCACGTAGAATAGAAACAAATCAAATTAAGGAACACACATGTCAGTTAATAAAGTCATTCTTGTTGGTCGTTTAGGTGCAGATCCAGAAAGTCGTGCATTTCCTAATGGTGGATCAATTTGTAACTTACGTTTAGCAACCACTGAAAGCTGGAAAGACAAGCAAACAGGAGAGCGTCAAGAACGTACATAATGGAACCGTGTTGTATTACGTAATCGCTTAGGTGAAATTGCTCAACAATATTTACGTAAAGGCTCACAAGTCTATATTGAAGGCCGTATCCAAACCCGTAAATGGCAAGATCAATCAGGACAAGATCGTTACTCAACCGAAATTGTTGGTAATGAAATGACTATGTTGGGTGGCGGTTCAGGTGGCAGTGCAGCAGCTGGTGGTGGTGATTATCAACAGCCATCATATCAAGCACCTGCTGCCGCAGCGGCGCCTAGCTCAGCACCACAACCGGCATCACCATCAGCAGGCCCTAATTACGGCGGCCCAGATGGCGGAGCTGATTATTACGATGATGACATTCCATTTTAGAGTTTATCTCAGCCAAAACAAAAAAACCGCCAATAGGCGGTTTTTTTGTTTTGAGACTTTGCTGTATTGATTTTGTTATCTAAGGGTGTAAGCATGGAGACAAACTATAAGTGATAGGCAGAGCATGAACAAAGTTGCATACACATCTATTCGCCCAACGCTGGGACTAAACTTACTCTCTCAACAGGAAATTTATAAACTAAGTAATCCTGATGAGGATGTTCACAAATTATTTAAAGCCTGCGCCTTAGCAGTACTCAACACCGACAATACCGATGATGATGCTGAGCAAATCTTTGAAACCTATTCTGATTTTGATATTCAACTGAAACCTCAATCACGAGGTATCCGTTTAGAAATTTTTAATGCACCCGCTCAGTCATTTGTTGATGGCGAACTGATTAAAGGTATTCAAATACATTTATCAGCGGTGTTACGAGACATTGTGTATGCAGAATTCAAAGTCCTAGCAAAAGATAATGACAGCAATATCACTGATAAGGTCTTTACCATCTTACGTCATGCTGGAGTGGTGCTACCTGATCTGCCACCCAAATTAGTCGTCTGCTGGGGTGGACATTCTATTCCGCGCGAAGAATATGATTATGCAAAATACGTTGGTTATGAACTGGGCTTACGAGACTTAGACATCATCACAGGCTGTGGTATCGGTGCAATGAAAGGCCCGATGAAAGGCGCTGCGGTTGGTCATGCAAAACAACATCTCACTCATGGTCGTTATATCGGTATTACTGAACCCGGCATCGTTGCATCTGAGTCGCCAAATGCGATTGTGAATGAATTGGTGATCATGCCTGACATTGAAAAAAGACTTGAAGCGTTTGTCCGCTTAGGACACTGCATCATCGTTTTCCCTGGCGGCGCGGGTACGGTGGAAGAAATTCTCTACTTATTGAGTATCTTATCTCACCCAGAAAATAAAACGCCTGTGCCACTTATATTCGCTGGTTCAGCTGCATGTGGTGAGTATTTTGAGATGTTAGATAGTTTTTTACGTACTTGCCTTGGTGATGACATTAGTGAGTTATATCAAATCATTATCGGCGATCCCTCAGAAACAGGAAAAGTCACTAAGCAAGCTGTGCAGCAATTGCATCATGAGCGTCGCACTTCAAGCGAAGCCTATTACTTCAATTGGAAGTTGCATATCGATCCAGAATTACAACAACCGTTTATTCCTACTCATGAAAACATGGCTGCGCTTGATCTTGATCCGGCACTGCCAACGCATCAGCTTGCAAGTAACTTACGCTCTGCTTTTTCAGGAATTGTAGCCGGCAATGTGAAAGCCTTTGGCATCCGTGAAGTCGCAAAACATGGTCCTTACCAGATTAAAGGCTCAGCAACACTCATGACGGCTATTGATCACTTATTAAAAGCGTTTGTAAAACAAAAACGAATGAAGCTTGGTCAAGACGAAAACGCCTATAAACCGTGCTATGCAATCAAAACTTAAACTTTCTCTTGGCGAGCAAGATTAAAGCAATCACCGGAATACCCAATAAGGTCGTCATCAAAAAGAATGACGGATACCCCATCGCATCGACCATTGAGCCTGAGTAGCCACCCAACATTTTAGGAAACAGCGTCATCAATGAGCTGAAAATAGCATATTGCACGGCAGTGAATGAGACATTGGTGAGACTTGATAAAAACGCAATAAAGGCTGCACTGGCAAGCCCCGCAGAAATATTATCTGCTGAAATGACCACGTATAACATGAAGATGTCGTACCCCATATACGACATGGCCATGAATAATAAATTAGTTGCTGCAGAGAGCACTGCGCCTAGCAACAAAATACGCATGACACCATAACGCATTGATAAAATACCGCCTAAAAAACCGCCAGCAAGGGTCATAAATAAACCAAAGGTTTTCACTACTGTGGCAATTTCAGGCTTGGTAAAACCCATGTCTTGATAAAACACATTAGCCATCACTCCAAGCACGATGTCAGATAAACGGTAGAACCCAACTAACGCCAATAACAACCATGCTAATGACCAACCATAGCGACTAAAAAAATCTTGGATCGGTAAGACGTAACTGCGTACCGCCAATTCCCTATTAACTAGACCAACGGCAATAACCACTTTTGCAATAAGGATGGCAATGAGTAATGCAAAGCCCAAACGTACCGCTTCGGTGACGACACTGGCTAGCGCATTATTTGCAAATAACTCGATGAGCATCTGTTTCATGTCTTGAGCAAAGTCATGTGTTAACCAATAGCTACTAATAAAGCCAATCACCGCTAATACAAACAACACAACGAAGCCGCCGTAATGACTCACTGATTGATCATGATTGTCGATGTGAGCATCAGGCTCTTTAATCAATAAGGTGGTGATCACGCCAACCAACATCAGAGCTCCCATTAATAGATAGCTGGTTTGCCATGCTTGAAAGTCATAGTGATCAGCGGTTGAACCAAAAAAAGCGGCTAAATATAAAGCACCTGCACCGGCGACTA
>SPJK01016302.1_pt1 | contig 19893 bp, 10 predicted proteins | sample 3741771 | NCBI WGS metagenome assembly SPJK01 (sample SAMN10925997, study PRJNA522277) | cold seep metagenome | isolation source: Elba SIP-enriched marine methane seep metagenome, extraction at timepoint T2 | place: Italy: coast of Elba, Mediterranean Sea
GCCCTTCATACGTTTGGGATCGAACGGGAGTCGCCCTGTCATACGCAGAGCATATCGCCGATCACGCGGGCATTCATTCGTTGATCGCGACTTCTTCCTTCACATCCGAACCATTGCGCTGAATTACGCTGACACGGTTTGATGTTTCAAGGTGTGCCGGGAGTGAGACCCGAACGGACGCGTCACCCGTGTTCATCAAGAACGCGACGGATCCCATCGAGTTCGTGTCCGCGTTGACCTGCTCGCGGGACTTGCCGCGTGGTACATCTGCCGGACGCCGGAATGTTGCTGCAGGCTCGGGGAGCTTGGCTTCCTTCTTCTCCCCCGCTTTGGGGTTCGTGAAGCTGCGAACGCCGTAGAACCCGTTATCACGCAACCAGTTGATGCGTGTCTGCTCGAGCTTGCGGAAGAGTTCCTTTGTCCGCTCGATGCGTACACGACCAAACTGCGTACGGTCCGTTTCCAAAGAGGTGCCACGGAACAACTGCTGCGCGGTCGCATCGCTCGCATTGGGAATAGGAACAAACGGATCGATCGCGAATGTGCCGTCGAAGATCTGAATATAGATCAACGCGGGCGCGTCCTGTCCCCCCAAGAGCTCACGATGCGAATCGGACTCCCAGGTGACTTGCCCGTCCATGGATCGAGCCCCAACGACGGATCCTTGGGTCTCGTTGGAGAAGCGGATCTGCCGACGATTAACCGCCGTTGTATCGAACATGTCCGGGTTGATCTCGATGACCTTTGGGGTCGTGATCTGGCTGTTACCCCACCCGTTCGCGTTGCATGGTCCCAGCGCGAGTGTCGCTGCAGCGATGAGTGATGTGATCATCATCTTCGTGCCTCCGATCTTGGGTTGTCTGACGTTGACAGCACGCACACGCAGCGCCGCACGTCACATGAGAAGTATGCACGAGAACCGGATCATCACCAATGACTCTGACGGAAAGGTCGGATATATCAGGTTCCGTTCGCAGCTATCGGACTCGAATGAGACCGATAGGCATATTCGCTACGCCGTTGGCCGCGCATTCGTCAGATCGTTGTACGCGTCGATCAATGATTCGATGTGTGTCGCGGAGCGCCGATGCGTCCGAACAAACTCCCGGACCCTCGTCGCGTGCGTCTTCGCGAGATCGCGAGAGTCTAGGAGCGAACCAACCGCGTCCGCCCAGTCGTTCGCATTCGCACGCGGAACAACGACCACACCCGAATCTTCCGTGAACGCCTGAATCCGCTCATCGCTCCCCGCGACGACAACCAAACCCGCCCCCATCGCATCGAGTAGCAACGTGCGTTCTTCATGCAAGGTTTCAGGGTACACGAGCATGTCGCAACGCAAGAGGAGGTCTCGTCGATCCTCTGAACGATCGATCACCGTGAAACGGCTCTCGAGCCGATCCTTCTTCACGCGTGCCCAGAGTCCTGCACGTTCCACGATTTCCTGATTCGCGAAAAGCATCAGATCTTCGCGCCGTGACATCGCGTTCGCGATCCCTTCATAAGCCGCGACGCATTCCTGGCTTTGACGCCCCGACCCCATCAGGATAATGGAAGTAACCTTGCTCTCACGGAACACATCGACAGGATTCTCAGGAACATTGGCACCCCATGGGACATACCGCACGCTCGATTTAGCGTGCGCTCCGTGAACATCATCTTCGAATGCTCGCTCGGGAACCAGGAACATCGAGTTATCCTCTTCCCCGAGATTCAGGTTCGATGCCGCGTCCTTCAGACCCGCGCGCCAGACCTCGAGCACGAGCCCCGCGCCGAGAATGCGTGCAAGCTCACGCCCCATGCCCCACGCGCCACCACCCATCACATGCACGATGTCCGCCGCGTGCTCATCATCAGCGAACTTTGAATCGATCGCACGTGCAATCTGCGCAGCACGGATCTTGCGTGTGATCATCAATCCACGATCCGCGTACCAGATCGGATCACCCAGAATCCCCACCTGAAACGCGGTAAGTCCGCGATCCTTTGGGAGGATGAGCTGCGCATCGATGCCCTCGATCGTGAGTCCAACCACGACGCGTTCGATCAGAGCACGCTCATGTTGTGCGAACTGAGCATCTGCCAGAATCAGCACTCGCATCACGCGCTCACAATCTCGGGGACCTCCCCGCGTTGTTGGATCAGCCCTGCTGCTTCTTGAAATCGCTCACACGGAACGTCAGATCTGGTGGCGACGAGTCGTCGTTCTTCACCGCTTCGGTGCGCCAGCAACCAACCCAGTGATCATCCGCAACCTTGCGAAGCACGTAATCACCCGCGGGCTCGTTCCGCTTCCGCAGATCCGCGGGCGCATCGTTCCAAGGCCACCACGGAGTGATCCCCTGATCCGCACCCGGGAGCTTCTTGAACTCTTCGGGGTTGTTCACGATCTCCGTGATCGTCGTCAGACGATCGAGCTTCTTGTGCACGACGGGGATACTCGCAAGGAGTCCCTTTGTGTACGGATGCATCGGGTTATCAAACAGTGTATAGACGGGCGCAAACTCAACGACGCGCCCCGCGTACATGACGCACACGATGTCCGCGTTCTCCGCGACGACACCAAGGTCGTGGGTGATGAGCATCACCGCCATGTCGCGTTCTTCTTTAAGTTGTTGGAGCAGCTCAAGGATCTGCGCCTGGATCGTCACGTCGAGCGCGGTTGTAGGCTCGTCCGCAAGCAATAAACGAGGCTGACACGCGAGCGCCATCGCGATCATCACTCGCTGACGCATACCACCAGAGAACTGGTGTGGGTATGCCTTGATGCGTCCCGCGGGGTCGGGGATGCCCACGGCATCCATCGCCTCGATCGCGATCTTCTCCGCTTCCTTCGCGTTGACATCCTGATGGAGGGTGATCGCTTCGATGATCTGATCGCCGACGGTGTACACCGGGTTGAGCGAGGTCATGGGCTCTTGAAAGATCATCGCGATCTCGTTTCCACGGATCTGACGCATGTCCGCTTCGGACTGTTCGAGCAGGTTGACGACCTTGCCGTCCGCCATGCGGTACATGATCTTCCCGCGATCGAACCGCCCGGGGGGACGCGGAACGAGCTGCATCGAGCTCATAGAGGTGACGGACTTACCACACCCGGACTCGCCGACGACCGCGAGGGTCTGACGGGGGTAGACGGTCATGCGTACGCCGTCGACCGCCTGGATGCGAGGTCCAGACCCATTGTCGAACGAGACCGCGAGGTCCTGAACCTGCATGATGGGTTGCTCTACGACAGTTGAGCTGCTCGCGCTACCGGGTTGTTGCATCGTTGCTTCGCTCATGTATCACTCCTCGCGTCTCTCACGGATCAGACGCGTGCTTTCTTGAGTTTTGGATCGATCGCGTCGCGGAGCGCCTCACCGATCATGTTGTATGCGAGCGTCGTCAGGAAGATTGCCATCCCGGGGAAGATCGCCAACCACCAGAGGAATCCGCCCGCGTCTCCGAGCGCGTTCCGCAGCAGGCTCCCCCAACTCGCCTGCCCCGAGGGGCCCAGACCGAGGAACGAGAGGATCGCCTCGATCAGGATCGCTGCCGCGATAAGGAATGACGACTCGACCAGCACGGGTGTGACCCCGTTGGGCAGCATGTGCCGGAAAAGAATCGACCAGAGCGGCAGCCCCATAGCTTCGGCGGCTTGCACGTAATCAGTATTGCGCAGCTTCATGAACTCCGCTCGGATGAACCGCGCAGCGCCCGTCCACGTAAAGCACCCGATGATTGCCATCATCACATAGGTATTTCGAGGGAGCAAACCCGCCGCCACGATCAGCAAGAACAAGACGGGGATCGCCATGAATATCTCAACAACACGGTACAACAGGAGATCGACCCAGCCACCGAAGTATCCCATCAACGCACCGATCGTAACCCCAATCACCACAGCGATACCAGTCGATACAAACCCGATCGAGATCGCGAGTCTGCACGCGTGCATCATCTGTGAGAGGACATCCTGCCCGAGCGTATCGGTGCCCAAGACATGAAGCGGGGCCTCATGATTCAGAATCCGCTCACGCAGCTCGAGCATATTGGAAATCTGCCCGGACTCGAACTCTTCACGAAGCTCATCGAGGAAGCCGCTGATGGGGTACGAGACAATTGGATCGATCGAGTTGCCAATGCCTCGGAGTTCCAGAAACGCACGCTGAGTCACCTGAACCTCTGTGAGCTCGGCGTCGCTTAATCGCGCGGAACGCCCCTCTTGCATGCGCTGCCATTGTTCCAGGCGTTGCCAGAGCGCAAGCATTGGGGTTGACCCCGGCGGCCTGTTAAACATTGAGGGCATCGAATGGGAATGCGAGAACGGGATAACGGTATACACCGCTTCGGCCTCGCCAGCGGATTCGAGTTGACGATACTCGAATCGGTACAGGTCGGGCGTCCACTTCCAGCTCACAACCAATGAGCCGACAATGGCAACCATGACCACGAAGACCACCCGAGGCACGCTGCGGTGAGCGAAGATCGCGATCAAGAGGAATGGGATCATAGTCGCCAGCGCGAGCACGAATACCGAGATCAGCATGAACGAATCGGATCGCCCAAACTCTGCAACAAACCCCGTCGCATCCCGCTGTGTGAAATAGCTCTCGATCATGCGTGCGAGCACCACGATCAGTCCGAGCTGTGCGGATCCCGCGATCACGATCCGGAGCTTGGGACCAAATGTGAGCGGGCCGATCTTCAAAAACAAGTATACAGGGGTGAAGATACCGATAAGCAAGATCGCAACATCCGACGCACCAAGAGAATCGATGAGCGGCGAGGTCCATCCGCCCAACTCCCCGTCTGCGTTGACGGTTCGCATGACGATGGGGTGACTCGACGCGAGCAGTGGCGCAAACACCGCGAAGAAACTCACGATGCCGATCCAGACGATACTGACCACCGCCGCGGGGCGTTTGAATACTTGCCCCCACGCTTCAGCCCAGAAGCTCTGTGCGGGACGATGCCCGATGCCCTGCGCGAGTTGCACACCGGTTACCGATTCGGGCTGCACGCCCCCGAGTTGGTCTGCGTTGTCACTCATTTGTACGAGATCCTCGGATCGGCCAGTGCGTAGAGAATATCCGCAAGGAGAAGGGCCATCAGGTTGACGCACGCGATCATCAGCGTGTTCGCAAGCAGCAGTTCCCTGTCACGCAGTGTGATGGACTCTAGCGTTAATCGTCCCATCCCTGGAACCGTAAAGATCTGCTCGATTACGACCGAACCCGCGAGCATCGCTGGGAAGATCGTCACGAACATAGTGATCAACGGCAGCAGCGAGTTGCGGAACACGTGACGCGTCACGATGATATTCCCTGCGAGACCCTTTGCTTTCGCTGTTCGGACATAGTCCTGATTGAAGTTGTCGAGCATCGCTGCTCGGGTCTGCTTTGAGAGGACTGCGAACCCGCCATAGACAAGACAGAGAACCGGCAAGCACACATGCCAGAGCAGATCGAGCAGGTACCCACGCTCCCACTCGCCCTGTGCGTTTGTGCTCGGCATGTAGGTGTACCCCTCCGCAACAGTCGAGTGCAATCCGGACACCGGGAACCACCCAAGATAATCGTTGTTCGCGAGATACCCGACCGCCAGAACACCCGCGAGGGGGATCGGGAACGACCAGAGCGCGATAAAGAATGCGCCACTCACTCGATCAAAGAGTGACCCGGACTTCACTGCAGCGAGCATCCCGCACGGGATCGCAATGAAGTAGATAATCGGTGTCGCGACCAAGTTCAGGAGAATAGTGACGGGGATCGCCTCGGCGATCAGGTCGATCACGGGTCGGGACTTGGTAAAAGAACGACCGAAGTCAGGCTTCGATAAGCTCACACCGGGAACGAGACCGATGCCTGCTTCAGGGTAGGGCTGCGCATCGAAGATATCCTTGAGCTTGGCCCACTCACTTTGAGCGACGCCGTACGCATCGATGAGCGCAACACCGATTTCCTGCGCTCGCTCCCACCGCTCATCTTGAGAAAACGTTTCGACCTGATCCTCGACAACGCTGTATCGGATCTTGCCCTTGCTATTACGTATACCCACCACGTCTAGATCGTCCGCGATACGCCCGATGAGCTCGTCGAGCTGAGCCCTGGTCGCGATCATGACCGCACGCGATTGAGCGTAACTCTGGCTCTGCCGACGGTACGCCTTCGATTTGATATCAGCAACCGATGATTCTGGCATCTCCGCGCTGATCTCGAACTCGTACGGGACAGGGTCTTGTTGCTCAGGAAGCTCATCGACGAAGAGCTCCCACGCGGGTGGAGTCTTGGGCTGATTCGGTGTGCGGATGAACTCTCCGGTCGGATCGATCTGATCTCGATCACCGAACTTGATCGGCGAGATGCGACCGAGCCAGCGCGCGTACTGCACCGGCGCGGGCGCATCGAGCCCGTACCGATCCTCCAAATACGCATCTCGGATCGCACGCGAGGTGGCTTCCATCTCGCCGCCACCGGTTTGCAGAGACGCACCGATACCGCCCGGAGCGAGTGCAATGATCATGAAGACGATGAACGTAATTCCGATCAGCGTCGGAATCATCAGCAGCAATCGTCTGAGGATATAAGTGCCCATGTGGTTCGAATCCCCTTCTCGCGATCAGTTGGCAGGCATCGGAGCCATGTAAAACTCCCGCTGCTCCAAACCCTTCTGATAGGTATGGACGTTCTCGAAGTCCTTGCTGATGAATCGCTTCCAGGGAACCGAGCGGATAAATGTGTAAGGCTGTTCCTGGTGAACCAGCTCGTGGAACTGGTGGAAGATCGCCATCCGCTTCTCGTAATCGAGTTCTGCTTTGATGGCGTCGATGTACTGATCCTGCCCCGCGTCCCATTGGATGAAGTTGTGACCCTGATTCTGGATCGAATCGGTGTGCCAGATCTGCTTCGGATCCGACTCGGGGGCTGACGCGGACCATCCCATCGCGATCGCGTCGAAATTACGGTTCTTCAGGATCTGGTCGTACAAGGACCAGTCAACGATCTTGGGTGTGCATCGGATACCAACGGCGGCACAGCGATCGATGAGGTACTTCTGCATTCGCTCCGCGGTTTGTCCGCCCGAGGCGCGGGTGAACTCGAACTCGAACTCGACGCCATCCTCGTTTTCGATGATCCCGTTGCCGTCGCGATCAATCCAACCCGCCTCCGCGAGCAACTCAACCGCGCGCTCCGGATCGAACGGCCAGGGCTCGATCTCAGGGTTCGCTGCGGGGGACGGCGGGTTGTTGGGACCGACCGCGACCACATCGAGCCCCGCCCAGATATCACGGATCATGGCTTCGCGATCCAGATTGAGCGTCATTGCAAGACGGACCCGGCTGTCATGGAACGGCGTAAGCTTCCCGTTTCGCGGGCCACACTGCCAGCCGATGAATCCGTACCCGGAACGCATGTTCACCCACTTGAGCGAATGGGCCTGGTCGTCCCAGCCCGGCTGCTGAACCTTCTCGACGTACTGGGGCGACGTCGGCAGGATCATGCTCGTCTCGCCGTTCGTGAACGCGGTAAGACGGGGAACATCCTCGGAGATGGTGTTGAATCGCATCTCTGCGATCGCGGGCTTGGGTCCCCAGTACTGCTCGTTGCGAACGAGTACCGCGTCCTCACCCGGGGTCCACTGGTTGTCAACGTCCATGACCTCGAACTTGAACGGGCCCGACCCCATCGTCAACGCGGTCGCCTGGTTGATCTGTGTCGGGGTGAACTGCTCGTAGAAGTGCTTTGGAAGGATGTAGAACTGCAGCGCGGATTGCAGGTTGTATGCGTCGGGGTACTTGAAGATAATATCGACAACACGATCCGACACAACCTCGATGCGATCGATCTGCGACATGATCGAGCGGATCGATTCGGTCTCCAGTTCTGGGTTATTGATGTAATCGTGGAATGTCCAACGAACATCCTCGGCCGTCACCGGCTGCCCGTCAGAGAATCGAGCGACGTCACGGATTTTCACCCGGACCCAGTACCCCTCAGGGTCGTACTGCCAGGCCTCCGCCAACCACCCGGTCAGCTCAAGCGTCTCCGCGTCAAACTCGGCTAGCCGCTCGCACACCTGATCCTGGACTCGGCGGCCGTACACATCCTCACCGAGGATCGGGGTCAGTTTTCTGGGCTGGGCTTCGAAGGTCTCGATGAACGTCCCACCGATGCGGTAGTCATCGTTGCTCCGTGGATCACTCGCGAACCCGGGCATGTCGAACCATGCGACATCAATCGCGGGGTCTTTGACCCACATCAGATCACGAGAGCCGTTAGTTGCAGATCCGTTCGTGCCCGAGCTGCCCGAGACCACAACACCCGATTCGAGCTTGGTTTCCAACCGGGCCAACTGCTGCTCGACCGAATCGATCTTGGCAACGAGTGTTTCGTTCTGTTCCCAGCGCCGATCGTCTTGGCGCATCGCCAGAACGCTGAGCACCATCACGATGATGACCAGTACCAAGAGCACGAAATCTTTCAACCCGAACTTATTCTGCATAGACAACTCTCACTTGCGTGGATTGGAGACTCTCACCCCCGTGAATGCGGGGGAAGATAGTTTATCACCTCGACCGCTTCGGATCGAACGCTTCTCGCAGCCCTTCTCCGACAAAGTTCATCGATAAAAGCGTAATCCCGAGCAACACACACGGGAAAAGCAACAACCACCAGTGGCTGTGATAGGTATTGATCTCGCCAAGTCCTTCTGCGGCAAGGTTTCCCCAACTCGGTAACGGTGGTTTCACGCCGATACCGAGAAAACTGAGAAAGCTTTCCTGCAGAATTGCCTGCGGAACCGTCAGGGTCGCGTAGACCACAATCGGCCCGATCAGATTGGGAAGCAGGTGCCGAACGAAGATCCGGACAGGCGAACTCCCTACCGCGCGAGCAGCTTCGACAAACGGCTGATTCTTCAGACTCAACACCTGCCCACGGATCACCCGCGCCATCGTCAACCAACTCACGCCACCGATCGCGATCAGCAGCGTCAGCACATCGAGGGCAGTTCGCTTACCAACACTCAAGTCCCGCGCAGGGTAAATCGTGTTCGCCTCCGCGAGCAACCCGTCACGCAGATCCTGATCACTCGCGAGCACATCGACCGCTTCGAGTTTGGTCAGCGACTCGCCGCGTTGCTCGGCCTGCGTGATCACCTGGCCCCGCATCCATGTTTCCTTCGCCTTCGCTTGTGTCACCCACTCATCAACGAGGGCATTGCTCGCCACCGCGAGCAGCACCACGAGCAGGATGTACGGAAGCCCATAGAGCACATCGACAACCCGCATCATGAACGAATCGACCTTGCCGCCGATGTACGCTGCGAGGGCGCCGTAGATGGTTCCGATGCTCACGCTCAACAGCGCCGCCGCGATCCCGATCGCGAGAGAGATCCCCCCGCCCGCGAGTAGACGAATACCCAATGATCGTCCAAGCAGGTCCGACCCAAACGCATAACTCGGCCAGTATGGTTTGATGAGCTCGAGCTCCGGATCACCCGAGCGTGCACCGAGCAGGTCATCGATCGATACGCCGTTTTCTGCGGCGACCTGCGCGAGCAAGTCACGATCCACCGCATTGTTCGCGCGTTCGATGTCACGATCGTTGTACGGCACCCAAGCCGGGGGTAGACGCCCCTCGATCGGGGCACCCGCATCGTATCTCGCGACGCCGTCAGGTGCTCCGAGGGTCCAGGGGAGGGTCCCCAGACACGCGACGAACATCAAGACAAGCACCCCGAACCCGAACATCCCGGGTTTGGATCGGGTCAACGGGTTGTCCCGATGGCGCGTGGGCGCACGCATCGCGAGCACCGGCTCGTGATCGTCCCCTTGCATCTTCGGATTCGCCGTCCCGCTGGGCATGTGCACACCTTATCCAAACGCGTGTGTATGTGCTGACCGGAATCGCACATATTCCCTGACAGGTTTTCGTGAGAATCCATGAAAAAAGCGTGCGACTCGCGCACGCTTTGAAGAACAAATCAGAGAGACAGGATTTGAACCTGCGACCTTCTGGTCCCAAACCAGACGCTCTACCAAGCTGAGCTACACTCTGTTCGCTCTAATTGTAGCCCCCTCGAATGCGAAAGGCATCAAGGGTTACAGCGGAACCTCTTTCAAGAGGACAATCTTGGGTTTATCGCCCGGCTCGACTACGTTGGAGCGATCCACAACCATCACGTACCGCTTGTGCACCGAAGGCACCAACGGGTCCTCTGGACGCAGATTCGCAACGTCCGATTCGCGATATCCCTGGACAACGAACCAGACGGCGTAGAAGTCCGAACGAACACTGACCATGTTAACCACGCCGCTCGCCATCGCGAGTTGTTCCGCGTAATCGTCGATCGTGTCACCGACCTCGTCGGTACCGAAGATCTGGGGGACCACCGTCGATTCGTCCTGGATCCCCTGCGCAACGCCATCGCTGCCGTAGAGCCCCATGGTCATATTGCGAAGATTGTTCCACGCGGTCATGTCGGTACTTTCCAACTCCGGATCGAGTTGGATCGCGAGCAACTCGCCGAGTGATGCGAACCCGGGCGTGTTGCGAATCCCCTCGATACCCGTCATCGAGTACCGATCGGACACTGTCGTGAACGTATCCGGGTTATTGATCGGATCTTCAGAGATGAAGTTCTCTGCAATGCTCTGGAGATTGTCAACATTCGGACCAAGCCTCATCGGCGAGAAGAACAGGTTCTGACCCGCAGGCCCTGGATGCGCCCCCGTGTTCGGGAACGCGAACAAACGATCGCGATACGCGACGATCCCCGCCGCTACATCCGGATTATCCAGAAGACCGAGCTGGTTTGCAGCCGGAGTCCCCGTGAACGCCGCCTCGGTGTTTGTGAAGTTGTTCCCCCACCATTCCGAGACCGGGCTCGAACCCGCAGCGTTCGTATTGATATACGACGCACGGCTCGGCGACAGCCCCGGGAGCAGACGCAACACCTCCACCGGCGCGGTGTTGATGTTGATCGTCCCGAACGTCGGACGCGAGAGCGCCAGACGCAGATCACTCTCGGGTGTCGAGTTCACCGGATCCGTCGAACGTGCAATCGGATCGAACACGCGAGCACGATCAAGCACCCCAAGCGCCGCGGGCACACCCGCACCACGGACGATATCATCGCCGGGCGTAAACGCGATGGGGTCTTCGATCGTGTTGTTCATGAACGGCACAAACCGATCAAGCGCGAGGTGCCCGTCGTCGAGGACGCCGACGGGTTGAGCACCCGTTGTATCCCAAGTATCTGCCCAGACGGCGTCCGCCGCAACAAGTTCAGGACCGGTAGGCATCGGGTTGTCAAAGCCCAAAGCGACACCCATCGCCTCGCCCGCTGTCATCCATTCCAGACTCTCATAGAGCCCAATACCAGTCGTTGCATTCCTATTGGGATTGGGAGCATACGTCGGGCCTATCCCCCATGCAAGCAGGAGATCCGTAAGCCGCGGGCGTAACCGGACCGTGTCTGCATCCGTGATCACCTCTGGAACTGCCGTCCCAGATGCTGGATCAAGATTGGCAACACCTGAAGTAGGCAGTGTGAGAGTGCTGAACTTATCAATCGAGAAGTTTCCTGCATCATCGTCGAAAGATGATGGGAGATCCGGGTAAGGAGTCACAACATCACTCTTCGCGTATGGCTGAAGGGCGAGTGTCTGAACAATCGCATAACCACCCGCATTACGCGAGTAGTTGAACATCTCGCCCATTGTTTCTGTGATCTCGTAATCAGTCTTAAACACCGGATCAATTTCCGGATCGACAATATCACTGCCGTTCTCGAAGAACGCCTCCGGATCAGTCGCATCTGTCAAACGACCACTCGAGGTATCGAGGTAACGATTTTCGATCTGTAACGAGAGCGGATTCTGTCGCGAACGGATCATCCATGGTGTGACCTGCCCAACACTTGGTTCCTCTTGCGTAGAACTATCCGCACGACGAATCGTTACCCAGTCCGCAATCGTGATACCTGTGTTATCATTGCGAGCTCCAAGCTGATCTGGTCTCGACCCTGGAGTCGGGTAATCCTCAGGGAATGACCATGTATCTTGAATGTCGACATTCGAGCCATTCCAATCGCTCGCCATCGAAGCAGGTACTTGCATTCGATCAACGAGCATGTCGTTCTCGATCAGGTTCCTCGGCGTCGAGTTGGTGATTTCGCTGCTGGTTGATTCTTCACCAGTGGTAATGATCTTCTTCCACAATCTTACTTCTTGATTGTCCTGACGTGAGGGATCGAATCCGAGACCAGTGAGAGGCGGTTGATCGAGACGCTCGAAGTTGCCCGAATCCAACAAGGCACCAGTCGTTGGGTCAAAGCTCATCATCATGACGGGGTCAGTTGTCGCGACCCCTTCGACAACGCCGAGCTGATGACGGACCCATTCTTCTGCAGGGCCTGTCCATCCGATACGGTCCGGACCTTCACCAAGCCCATCACCATTCCGGTCATTCCCAAAGGAAACGGGAAGATCACCCCAAGCGGTGAGATAGCTCGTCCAGCGATCATCTGGCGCGGGATCGATTCCACCAACATTGTCGAATCGTTGATCCGCAATCGCATAGAACACGCGAGTCTCACCCGGATTCAGAACCACATTCCGTGTCGTGAAATCCGGGAATGATCCGCCAGTAGTTGTCAGTGGTAACTGCCCACCCGTGTTCAGCGGGAAAGATGCAGCCGGATTCGGAATCGATGGGTCATCAAATGCGGGATTCGTATTCGGATCATCCGTATTGAAATGACTCCCGGCTATACCATCCGCGGGGTACCACTCAAGGTACTCTGCGACCTTGAAGAACCGACCGTTATACTCGAGGTAGTAGTCGAAATGAAAATTTGTCATCGGATCGATGACATCAGGATCGATGACATTATTCGTGGTGTCCCACTCATACTTACGCGTCAGTGCTTCACCCGCAGCAAAGTCCTGAGGGTTTTCAGAGTTGTACTTCTTCCCGCCGAGACTAATTGCTCGATCGAACGGGTTATGCAGCTGCACCGCGAGTACCTGCATGAGATAATCTGAGTTGCTCGGTATGACGCTCGTATCGATTGTCACATTGACCGCATCACCTGGTGGTGGGTAGGCAATCTCTCCAGGGCGGAACGGATTCTCCCGAGGACGAGCTGGTGAGAAATCAGTGTCTCCACCCGCAGCAGTCGGCGCATCCGTGAACGCGTACAACATTGAAACTTCCGTGATCACCGGCATCGCTTCCATACCGTACACGTTGACCGCCTGACGCCCCTGCGGAAGCCCGGAACTCGTGGTGCCTGTCACAGAATCGAGCAGGTTCCCCTCGACAATGCCGGGGAAGAGTTGGTACTCGCGTTCGTTTTCAGGATTGACGCTCATGTCGTCAAGGTTCTGAGCGTAATCCACCAGATCGTCCGGCGATTGTGTCGCGTCGAGAATCAACGTTGCGATCGTGGGATCGCCGTCGCTGTCCGCGAGATCCTTCATATTCACCGCGGCGTGCGCAGCGACCCGCAGCCCAAGCTCAGGTCCACGATGCCCATAGAACAGCGTGGAGTAGTTCGAGTCCGCGAAAGTACTTGGATCAGTATCCCAACCGATCATGCTGACATCACGCAGGCCGGTTGCCAGCGCATTCGCGTAGACATCGTACAAACCGGAGACAGACCCGCCACCGATCAATCCGGGGAGACTCGTCAAACCAGAGTCTGCGTCCAGTTCTTGAAGCACCGCCGCGTCTTCCACCGAATCATCCGGCGACAACCCAACAAACCCGCTCAGGGTCGTCATCCGCTTGCGAGGGGTCAGCGCCATCAACGCCATCGCGTTGCGGGAGACCTCGCCGATACGGGTCAGGTCCGTCTGGTTGTCCACCGAAGGCGAGACACGCATGTCCTCGTAACTCAGGATCCGGGTGTGCCCGAAACGATCGAGCGACAGGTCACGGTTGCTGAGCATCGGGCCCATGCGGAGCGTGCGGATCGGATCATCCGTGCTGCCGATGAAGCTGTTGAATCGCCCGTCCATGACCCGTTCGAGTCGGCTGGTGAAGTCCGGATCGTTGAGCCCGTGGTACGTCAGGATCTCCGAAAGATCATCGATCCCAAACATGCCCGCCGTGGTCGTGGTCAGCGCGGGGTTGACCGCGTACTGACGCCCGATGGACTCGTATCCCTCGTACCGCTCTTGCGCGGTCGGCGCCATCCCGTCTGCTGGATCAGACTCGAACTGCACAAGATCCGCGATGCCCGCGTTTGGCGCGCCGGTTGATTGCAGATCATACCCAAACAGTCGCGTATTCGGGGTCCCGCCCGAGTTAATCGCGCGGCGGAGCGCTGAGTACGCGTACCGCCCAATCAGCATCGAAGGCGAGTTCGCGTCCTGAATCCGAACATCCGTGTTCGATGCATCGTTGGCATTGATCGTGGATTGGTAGAACTGATAGTCCTGCGACTCACGCTGGAAATCATCCTGCACGCGTTCTGGCGCATTCCACACCCGCGCCGCAGCGAGATCATCACGCGCCGTGTACGGACGCGGCGCCGCGTTCATCGCGAGCGGCACGACCGCATCGTTCGGGGTCAGGACCGCTGCGTAATCGAGCGCCTGATCCTGCATCGTCAACAGTCGACGCAAATCGACCTCCGCAGGCGAGCTGCCCATCGGGTACTCCGTCGTCGGCGCAATCAACCCGTCCGTCGCGGTGTTGATGTTCACCATCGAGCTCAGATCGACGGCTTTCGCTGCAATGAAGTAACGCGAATCACCGATCTCGAAGAGTTGCTCAACGTCGTCGCGGGATTGCCCAAACGCACCACCCGCGTTCTCGTCACGTGCCGCGCTGAGCTCGAACCAGCGAGAATCCGCGAACCCGTCGCCATCCGCGTCTGCGTACTGATACGGCGGGTAATCCGGATCGGCCCAGGTCGATTCACTCCCGGTTCGATTGTTGATCACGAACGGCTGATTCATCGGCATGAACATGAACCGCTGGTACATCGTCCACACCGCGGGGGTGTTGTACAACTCGTCATTCGGGATACCGTGAGCAGTGCTCGGCTCATTCTGACCCGGAATCCAGATCCCTTCCACCCGAGGGTCGAATGCTTGGAGGAATGAATACGGATCATCCGGGTCCGTCATCCGAAGTAACGAGAGGTAGTTGCTCATCCGTCGGATTCGCCGTCCATCGGACGCACGCGGCGACGTCCCAAACCCGGGTTCTGCATCAAACCCGCCGACATCGTTCTGATTCACATCACGAACAGCAAAGTCAGCGCCATTAGGACGCAAGTTGAACAAGTTCACCGGACGCCCATCGGGCGCGAAGTTCGAGATCTGCAGCCAATCGCGTTGATCGAGGTAGTTCCCCGCGTTCGGGTACAGGAAGTTGTACGGCAGTGCTTTCGCAAACGAACGTGTATCTGTGGCTGTCTGTGGATCCCCCGGATCGCCAAGGTACGTCGGAGTCGTCGAAGAGAGCCACGGATCGTTCGCGACACGGAAATCCGTTGTCGATGTCAACCCTTCCATCCGGTACGGACGCCCGCTCGGGGTGAAGAGCAATGCTTCTTCCGTGTCGTTCCCGATTTGGACTTCACTCCGGCGCGTCCAGTCCGTGAACGGCAGGTCCACCACTTCGCGTCGCGCGAAGGGCTGCCCATTGATGTCGTACTGGACGTACGCGTCGAGCCGGTCCTCGCCGATCACGCCCGCGAGATATTCCGAGAACTGGATCGAGTTATCGCGTTGCTCGACACGCGTGCGGAAAGATTGAGCTGCACGACGATCGGTGCGTCCGATCGAGACATAGACAGCTGCGAAAACCGCGACGAGCGCGAGCGTGCCGATCACGATCAACAGCGCCGAACCGCGTTCATGCGGAGCACGCCCCGCGAGCGATCGGAGCTCAAGCGCCGAGATGTTCTTGCGTCGATTGGTCTTCTTCATGCCTTACTACTCCTCGCACGATCCACGTGCGATGCGCACCTTCTGGGTTGTCTGCTCGGCGAGCCGTCCCGCGTAGGTGCCCGCGGCGTCCCCTGCCAAGCGTCCCCTAAGTTGTGTGTCCCCTCCGAATCCCTCAAACTCACTCGGGCTCAGGGATCTCAAGGATGATCTGATACGTCTCCTCAACGTCCCGATCGTTCGGGTCGCCGAGCGTCATCGTGATCCGAACGAGCTTCGGCCATGGCCATTCAGCGCCCTCGGGGCTCGTTGTCGACCCGGGTTGAGTGGCAAAACCAAAGGTCGCAGCTTCGACAATGTCTGTGCCACTCGTGATCGTACCTGAGCGCCCAGTGACGATCTTGCGTCCACCACCCTGCTCTCGTTCATGATTCGTGATTGGTTCCCGCCCAGCTTGAGGATCAGTACGTATGTCGTACAGACGACTTGTCGTACGGTCTCCGAAGCCGATGAAACCATCATTGTTGGTATCGTTCGTGAACCGGGGGATTCCATACCAGATCAGTTCCTTGAAATCTGGTAGGGCTGAGTTTGTGACATTCTGATTCACAAACCCGTACGACCATTCAACGATGAACTCGGTACAACGAGGCACGAAGATTGATGAACCAAGCATCTCTTGGTTCGCTTCTGCGTACGCACGCTGGAGCGCACCAATCTCGTTGGTTGGGAAGTCGTTTTCGTTAAACAGCAGACGTGTCGGGATATCTTCGTACCGAACGCCTCCGTAAAAATCGGCTGGTGTGAGGACGCCGCTATTGGCGCCTGTATTCCACGCGCTCGGGAGCGCGTCGATCATCCAAGAACGAATACGCTCTGCCTGCGCCGCGTCGGCAGCGGTCCACAAGCCGTTCATGTCGTACTTGCCAAGATTCAGCGCCGTCGCATCAACCGGGCGCGGCGGGGAAGCAGGTGTGCTGTAGAAATCCAACTCGAACGCGTCGCGCGTCCCCACGCCACCCGGCGGCGCAGGAGTCGGCAGATTCCCGTACGCCTGGTTGTAGTTCATGTAGAACGACGGGTACTGGAATGTCGCGAGCGCCTGCAACTCCGTGCGGATCGATGCGAGGTCTTGGGTGACGATGTCCACCATCCCGCTTGTGGGAAGGTAGAGGGGGAACTCGCTGGGCGATGAAGGCTGTCCGCGATACACATCGTCGTACACCGAACGATTGATCAAACCACCGACCGCGGGATCGATCCGGCTACTCCCGTTAAGGGACTTGAAGATGCTTCGCGCTGCGGGTTGGAGCGCGATCTGACGATCGGAATCCGTCAGCGCTTCACGCTGCCACGCAGCAGAGAGATCATCGCTGCGGTAGTTGTACAGCTCTCGCGGGACAGTCTGCCCGGCGCCCTGCGGATTGGTCAACAGTGTCACCACACGCAACAACGACCAATCGCGAGCAAACTCATTTGGATTCACAAACCCCGGCGTACGGACACCCAATCGGGTATCGAGCGTCGGGTCGAAGTTGTTATCCCAAGGCTGAGGGTTAAAGAACAGGTTGCTTGGATTGTCGAACGCGGGATCACTCTGGGCGATCTGTGGACGACGCTTCTGCCCGTGCCCGTAGTAGATCGCCGCTTCATTGGAACTCGCGATCATGTTGGGTGCGATCGGACGACGCTGTGAGACATAATCGCCGCGGGCGAAGAACATGATCTCATCACTGCGACGGAAACGCCCCGGGACACCGTTCCCGTCCTGATCCGTATCCTGTCCGCGATAGAGGAGCGTGTCCTCAACCTGTCCGCTGCTCGGCTGGAACCCTGCGTTCTTATTGATAATCACGAGGAACCCGTCACGCGTCATGCGCTGGAAGTCCTCACGCATCACACGTTCCATGCGTGATGCGAACTGGTTCAACTCGGAAAGCTTACGTCCACGCGCGACGGTTTCGCCGACGCTCTGGAAGATCGTCGCGACGCCGAGCGAAACAACGACGAGAATCCCGATCACAACGAGCATCTCGATGACCGTAAACGCGTTGCGTGAACGATGACGTGGCGTAGGGCGCTTCATGATTCACCCCCGATCGTGACGACCCGAACCGCGACCGGTTCGCGAGGCGTAAAAATCACCTGACGCACCCAACTCGCACGCTCGTCGTTCCTATCCGTATCCTGAGAGTTCGACCCAGGGTACAACTGATCAGTCTCATTTCCACCGGCGTTACTCGGGAGAAATGGTGGATCGACGATCACTACACGGCTGCTCGTCAACAAACCTGCGAGAGGTTCACTCGCATCTGCTTCCGCGATCCCCACAACCGTTCGAACTACCCCGGTGTTATCGACCAGTTTCTGTCCTATCTGGGTCGCAAAGTCAATGGATGTATCAACACTGGGATCACGTCCATCAGAGAATACAAGCCAGTTCAATCGTTCAGGGTGCACTTCGACTTTCAAACCCTGAATGATGGCGTAAAAGAAGTTCCCTGATCCGTCATCCGCAGCAGGCAGACCAGATCCACCGTTAATCGCGACCGGCAGCCTTCTGGATCCGGCAGGAATGCCATTACCACCTGTCAGTACGTCACTCAATGAGTAATCCCGAGGAACACGAATCCGCGCATCGACTCGGCGAACAAAGATCGCCGCCTGAAGTCGATCGCCGCCAGGTTCACGCCGAAGCGCGACGTCCCAGACGAACTTTGGTTCCTTGCCGGAATAAGGCTGAGGGAACAATCGTGCGGACAGCGGGATCATCGACACATATTCAGCGCCGCTCAACGCGCCGGTAAAAATGTCGTTATCACGGTCGTAGGTCCACATACCAGTGAACGGGTTGATGTCGACTTGATGGGTGCTGCCCAAGTCATAGCCCGATGAACTAAAATCAGGCACCGACCACATGTACTCATACTGGTAGTCCGGTCCAACTGCAAACTTGTTGAATGACTCATCAACGTACGAGAAATCCACCATCTCCGGATTCCGAAGCATCGCCTCTGCAGACGCAGCCGCATTCTCGCCTTCGATCGCCGCGAACGCGTCGCGCTGCTCAGAGATGATCGCGGGGAAGACCGCGCCCAACCCGAGCATCCCGATCGCAAGCACCAACACCGCGATCAGCACCTCAATAAGCGAGAACCCTCGCGCGTCTCGATTCCGTCCGTTCGTGTTCATCGCAGGATCTCCTTGAGTTCTCCTGTATACGACTGAACGAGGAAGAGGCGAGAATCCGGCTCGTCGTCAAAGTCAATCTGAAAATCACCGTCGGTGATATACGTCGTGTTTCCATCAATCCACTGGTTAATCCGTATGCGGACTTCGTCCTCATCCATTGTCGGAGAGGCGGAGTTCATAAAAAGGTCCATGTCGTACATGATGTTGACATCACGCTCGTCCTGATCATGTGGCTCATACAATGTCCCCGTCTCTCGGTTCACACCCCGAGCACCAACCCCAAGCGCAAGCTTGTTGATGTCATACAACGAGATACGCGAGACTGGTTTGACCAAGATCGTGTCGTTGCTCGCGGTACCGATGAGTTGCTCACGAAGGGTCCCATCGTCGCGACCGTACGAGATCCCGTCATTCGTCAGATCAGGTGAGTCGATCACTCGACCTGCCCAGATCTCTAGATCCTCTGAAAGGTCCGCACGGATCGATTGCTCGTACAGGTCCGGACGGTTCCCGCCAGGTTCACGTTCGCGGCTGTTGCGTGGATCAACGAACAACGCCGATCGTGTATCACGACTCACCGCGCCGGTCCGACCGTCGAATCGGATCATGAACGTCTGACGCGCCGTGGGCAGGTTCGGATCAACACTCGAGAAGCTGCCATCCAACGAGCCGCCGTTCACCTGTGAGTTCTTCGCGAAGTACCCCGTCTCAGGGAACACCCAATGCGACTCTTCCTTGATGTTGCTGCGGACGTTGGTACCGCCATAGATATCCGAGTTGTACCACGATGCCGCGGGATTACCCGCAGA
>SPJK01017388.1_pt1 | contig 19872 bp, 11 predicted proteins | sample 3741771 | NCBI WGS metagenome assembly SPJK01 (sample SAMN10925997, study PRJNA522277) | cold seep metagenome | isolation source: Elba SIP-enriched marine methane seep metagenome, extraction at timepoint T2 | place: Italy: coast of Elba, Mediterranean Sea
CCATCGACATCACCCGCAGCACTGACTGAGTATCCGCTGTATTGATAGGCACTGATTCCATTGACGACAAAGCCTTCGGTGCCATTTGCCAGGCTGGACAATTCAATGGATGTAGTATTGGTTTTACCGAAAATAATATAACTGGCTCCACTATCGGGTGCATTGGTATCTGAATAGCGCGCACCCAGCACAATATCATCCAGTCCATCGCCATTGACATCACCGGCGGCACTGATGGCATAGCCGCTATAGTCATAGGCACTGGCACCGTTAATGACAAAGCCGCCTGTGCCGTTGGCCACATCAGACAGTTCGATCTGACTGCCATCAGTTTTTCCAAAGACTACATAGCTGGCACCACTGGCCGTACCGTTAGGACTGGCTTTACCGGCACCCACGATGACATCATCCAGACCATCGCCATTGACATCACCAGCGTTACTGACGCTAATGCCACTACGGTCACCCAGATTGGCGCCTAAGATGGAAAAGCCTGTGTTAAAACGGTTCTGCTCAACACCTGACAGTTCAACGACACTGCCATCGGTTTTACCAAATACAACAAAACTGGCCCCGCTGGCTGCGCCATTAGGACTATCGTTATAGGCGCCCACGATAATATCCTGCAGGCCATCGCCATTGACATCACCGGCGTTACTGACTGAAAAACCACTGTAATCGCCTGCGCTGATTCCATGAATGGCAAAACCGCCTGCATTGCTGTTTTGTTCAATGTTGGATAATTCGATGGGACTGTTGTCGTTTTTGCCAAAGATGACATAGCTGGCGCCACTGGCTGCTCCGTTGGGGTCTTCGTTGGACGCACCCACGATCAGGTCGTCTAAGCCATCGCCATTAACATCACCTGCTGAACTGACAGCGCCACTGGCTGCAGTACCTAAACTGACTGCATTAATGACAAACCCGTCCGGGCTGGTGCCCAGTTCTATATCACTCAGTTCGACTGACGAGCCATCAGATTTGCCAAAGACGACAAAGCTGGATTCCGAGGTATTATAAGGGTTAATAACATAGGCGCCGATCAACAGGTCATCCAGGCCATCACCATTCACATCGCCAGCATTGCTGATGGTACGTCCGGGTTGATAGCCAAAGAAACCTGGCGCTCTGGGTGTTGGAGTGAAGAATGTAGAAAAATCTCCCAACAATAAGGAAGGGCCACCGCTGGTGGAAAGACCATTGATGACAAAACCACTGTTATTTCCATTTTGGGCGACGTCGGATAAGGCCACCTGACTGCCATCAGATTGACCGAAGATAATGTAGCTGGAGCCACTCTGGGAACCATTAGGGTCACTACCGAGTGAATGCACCAGCAAATCTGCAAAGCCATCACCGTTCACATCTCCGGCATGACTGACTGAACTGCCACTTTGGTCGCCGGTATTGACGCCTGTGATCTGAAAGCCACTGTTATTGCTGTTTTGTGCAACATCGGATAATTCTAACAAACCGGCTGTTTTAAAATTTAAATCGGTGCTGGTCAGAATGCCGGAAAATGGATTTCCGCTTAGATCGGTAATGACGCCGCTGGCCAGCTGTACAAAATAGTCTGTACTGGCTTGCAGGTCATTGGTTGGGTCAATAATCAGATTATTGCCACTGAAAATGACCTGGCTGGTATCCGTGATAGAAATTGTGCGGGTTTCACTGACACTACTGATAATGATGCTGCCTGTTCCTGCCTGAATGGTTTCATCAAAACTCAGGACTATGGCTCCGCTAACAGAGAAATTAGTGGTATTATCCAGTGGTGATGAGGTTGAAAGTGTCGGTGCAATCGTATCGACTACTGGAGGGGGTGGGGGTGTCGTTGGCGGAGGTGTAACTGCTGTAGTTAAGGTGGTGAAACTGACAGTGCCTATGGCACTGATCCCGGCAAATTCAGCCCCTTCCAGATCCAGTATGACACCGGCTGTCATTTGCAGAGAATAGGTTGTGCCTTCGTTTAACGAGTTTAAAGGGTTTAGTGTCAGGGTATTGCCATTGATGCTGACCTGATTGCTATCTGTAATATTAATGATACGGACATCAGCCGCACCATCGCTGAGTATCAGGTTACCAGTTCCGCCCTGTATGTCTTCGTTGAAAAAAAGTTGTATATTGGTATCGACAGAAATATCAAGGCTATTGCCATCAAAATTATCACCAAGCAGTAGAGGAGGGGTGAAGGGTTCAGTGACAAAAGCCAGAATCTGGTTGTCTTCCGCTGTTTGTTCGATGATATTGCCATCGATATCAGTCAGTACTTCAGGAGCGATTTCAACAGAGTAAGTCGTTTGAAAACGCAATGGAACTAAAGGGGTGATGGTGAGTGTATCACCTTCTATCAGTATTTGCTGACTGTCGGTGATGTCTATCAGACGACTGTCCAGACCTTCTGGATCAGACAGTATGATAAAGCCGGTTCCAGCCAGTATGGCTTCATCAAAAGTCAGTATGATTTGTGATTCTACCGGTACTGCCGTGTTGTTTTCATCCAGGTTAGAGTTTGAAAAACGGGGTGGATTAAATATTTCAGTGGTGAAACGCAGACTGATATCGGTCTCTTCATCCTGAATATAGCTGTTACCCTGTTCATCGGTGATGACATCCGGGCCGATTTCCAGTATATATTCGGTGCCAAAGTCAAGTATGGCTGTAGGATCAATGGTTAAAGTACGGCCTATGATACTGATCTGGTCGGGGTCATTAATACTGATTTCGCGCACATCCCGACTGAATATATCTCTAATTATCAGATTACCTGTTCCGGCTAGTATGTCTTCATTAAAAAACAGCTGGATATCCCGGTCGATTTTAATTTCTATACTCAGGTTTTCCGGATTGCTACTGGACAGGGTCGGTGGGTCCAGGTCTGCCAGAGCATCTTCAGGTAAAACAGCGTCTTCTAATGCTTGATCCACATTCAGTCCGTTATCAAGCGGTAACTGTGAAACAATTTGTGATCTAAAAATCTGGTTGAATGCATCTTCAACGGTTTCTGCATCATTTGCCAGGCTGGTACGTCGATTAATTTCTGCCAGGGTTCCTGCAACAGGTTTGGAAAATGATCGAATGGCGTTGTCTGTCAGCTGTGTGATTTGAATGCTGGCATTTGTCAGGATTCTGGCCAGTAATCGTTCATCCGCTAAATCCAGCGTTTGATTCTGTTGTTGTGCTGTATTGAGTTCATCGGCCAGCGAATTGAACAGGGCAGAGGTGGTTTGTAAACTGCCTTGGAGTGCAAAGTCTTCTATCAGGCCATTAAAAACATTTAGCAAATTGATGACTTGTGAAGTAACAATTTGCAGCTGGATAGCTTCGATTTGTTGTTCAGACGTGCTGTCTGGGTCAAACCCGGTCTGGATAGGGTCAAAAGTGGTCAAGTCCACCTGGGGCAGGGAAAAAATATCAAATAACAGTTGTTCAGCACTGGCCTGAGAATCAGCCAGACCCCGGTTAAATATAAGTGTAGTCAGGGTGGTTAAGGGGGTAATCAGTGTGGATCCAGACGGAGCACTAAATACACCGTTGACCGGGGTACCGGTAGAGATATCGGTACCACCGGAACTGATTAGCTGGCCATCCGGCAGGTCACCTTCAAATAGAAAGCTACCTTGTTCATCGGTGGTTGTGAACAGTTCACCGGGGTTAAGTTGGCCATCTCCATTTTCATCAATAAATACAGTGGCACCTGCAATGCCACCGTCCACCACTTTTCCCTGGACGTTTCCGTTGAAAAAGCGGTTGATCAACGCCTGAGCGCTGTCATTAGCCGACTGAAATGATGCTTCATCAGCACTGATGCCGGCGAGCCATTCCTGAGCCGCGTTCAGAGCCTGTGAGCCGTTATAGTCTGCTTCTTTATCCAGTGTGGTTAACAAATCAGTAAATAGATTAGCGGCAACCGCTCTATTTTGCAGTTGTTGATCCAGACTGGGATCTATGCCGGTAATTAATAATCTGAATAAACCTGACCAGCTGCTAATACCGATGGATACCAGATCATCAAAAATCTGTTGGCTTTGTTCCTGATTGATATCAAGACTAAAGCCATTGTTAGCTATGGCCTGGATGATATATAATATTCCATTCTCTGTTTGGGCACTAAGCTGATTTAAAAAATCATCGACCAGATTAGCGACAAGACTGTAATCTTGTGTCTGAGTGAATAGCAGGCTCAGGTTTTGACGTAATTCCACTGAGCCTGGTGCCCCTGTGGCAAGCAGTATTACTTTTTGCAGTATATCGTTATCAACAGCGCTTACTTTTTTATTCATAACGGCCCTAGTTTATGTTGTTGATATAAAATACAACTCGATGTATATCATATAATACTATTGTATTCAGTTGATAGCATGTGTAATTGTTAACATTGCTCTAAGAAAAATCAAAAAATAATGATTAAGTGTATTCTGGAGTTATGACATTGTTGCTATGGAGCTAAGGGTTCTTTCTCTTTGCTTTAAATTTTTTGCTATCTTTAGTTTTGCTGTGCCTGTTCTAACTTGCTTTGAAATCGAGTTAAGAAATATACTTCGTATGGTCACGATTGCAGTTTCTCTCGGTTGATTTTAACCGATAGCGGCGTTGCTGAAACAGTTACATAGCTGGCTATGCGCTTATTTCAGCGTCTGGGTATTGCTCCTGCATTACTCTTCCTCCTGCAAAAATGACAGGGATGTAGTGAATGCAGATATTGAAGCAGCAAATATCTGTCCTTGCAGTCCTTGCTCTCGGACAAAAACACCTCGTTATAAAATCCGCATTCGAAACCGCGCGAAGTATAAACCGGAAATAATAAGGAAAAAATAGGAATCATTCACTGATCTTAATGAACTGGATGGCTCAAATTAATCAATTATTTATTGAGATTAACGATGCAAAAGTTAAAAACCATTGTTCGGGTCGATAAGGATCACCCCGAATTTTTCCGATTTGATGCAGCAGTTAAAAACAGTCTTCGCTCCTATTAAAATTAAATTCCAAACTGAAATCTTTCTGGATCAGGAAACTGGCTGGCAAGCTGAGAGCGTAGAGTGCTTTGATTTTAAAACTGAATCAAACGCTTTTGTTAAACCTGATCTCACTCTATGAACATTCAGCTGATGATGTTCTGTTGAACATAGTTTGTATTATCAAGAAACTAAAAAATGCGAACTCGTTTACACATTTGGAATTGCATTTTTGCCCCAAAAACCAAAGTGCTTTTATTGAATGTTATGAAAACTGGTTGCAACAATCAACGCTGTCTGATCAACGTCAGGCTGCCGGGGAACATGCCTATCGTTTTGTTTATCAATATTATAAACGCCTTTATTGCGACCATTTAACGGCTCCGGTGTTTTTTAGTCAGGATAGGGAGATTAAACAGGCTTTTATTTTTGAGCTTGGTCGAGAAACAGTTAGTTTTGAAAATACGGATTATGTTTTTTTTCATTTGCCGGTCAATATTATTCAGTCATATATCCAACGTTCAGGAAAAGTGGCCAGTATGCCTATATATGTCTGGTTTGAGAATGAAAGGTTTTATTACTTTTCCAATCAGTCCGGCTCAGCAGGAAGAAGTGTAACAATATGTTTCAGAACAGACAATTGCTCAGTCCAGCGATTTTGAATCCATGTTCCAGCATTTTAATGAAATGGCAAGTTTGCTGGATATTTCATCAATTTTTCACTATGTGAATTTGCTTTCTAAAATGGATGTAAAGGCAAAAGATGCGCAAATGTCTGACTCCGATCTGGATTATCAGATATTTTGCTTTAAAGTGCTCAGAGTCGAGCCCCGGTTTGAATTGCGTATGCAAGTCAACCTTCAGCCTTGCAATCTGGAAAATTTAGACTCGATGGCTGGAGAAACACCGGATTTTTCTAGGATAATTTTATTGGTCTTGAAACAGGGGATGCAGTTTTTATTGAATTTGCCTGCTGGAATGAGGCTCAGCCCAAAAGTTTGTTGAAGAAGAAAGAACGGATAGAATCAGTTGAATATATCATTGAGAATTTTGAAAAAAAATTTGATGGTTACCAATTAAGCTTAAAGCGTATCAAACGCGATACTGAACCTCGTTTTAATACTTTTATGCAATCTAAAATCAATGAAATCAGTCAGAGTCAGGAAGGCCATATACACAATGATTTTTGCTTTATATCAATCTCTGATAGCCAGTAGCTGAGTCAATAATAATAGTACTGGACTGGTTTTTTTTCTGGTTAAGGATGCCAAGGGTATACGCATTGTAATCTAATTCCTGTCAAAGTCGGAAAGGATGACATACTCAATGGTGAATCCAGTTTTCTAATCAGCATTAAAGCCAAAAAATTGAAACAGATTCATGAAATTTGTCATTCACTGCTGGCTCTGGGTGAGCTGAATGATGTGACCCGGCTGGTCGAGCTCCTTTATAAAAACTAGGTCGGATATTACCTTGCGGTGGCTTGTTGCAACTTTATATTAATAAATTAGTATGGCTCTATACAAACCCTGATTGACAGCATCCCTGTTGTCAATAGCTTTGAGAAACAAAACGGAAACAACGTATAACCTGCAGTTTGTATAGAGCCATGTAAATTAGATTATGTAGGCGGGTAAATTTGCATGATAATATGTGCAGCCTTGTAAGAATTTAATTTTGAATGCCTAAGCAAAGTAAATCAACCAAATCCAGAAAAAAAGCTTCAACTGTGAAAAAAAAGAAAAGCATGCGCTGGTTTTCCAAAGTGGTGCTGCCTTTTTTACTTTTTTCCATGTTTATCCTGTCTGCATATGTCGGATATCTGGATTATAACGTCAGGAGACAGTTTGAAGGCAAACGCTGGTCGATTCCAGCTAAAGTCTTCGCTAGTCCTGTTGAACTGTATGTCGGGCTTTCCCTGGGACTTAAGCAGTTTGAAGATTTGTTGATTCAGTTGCATTATCGCAAAGATTATCAACTAGCGTCAGAAGCGACCTATTTTAAAAAAGGCCAGCAAATCAGCCTGAAAACCCGGCGATTTGCCTTTGATGACAAAACTCAATCCAGTCAAACGCTACGATTATCATTTTCGAATAACAAGCTCGATAAAATTCTCAATTTAAGGGATTCGACGGTGTTGCCTTTGTTGCGTATGGATCCAATTCAAATCGGCAGTTTTTATCCTACGCGTAAGGAAGATCGAATTTTAATCAAATTGGAACAGGCACCTGATTACTTGATTCATGGGTTATTAGCGACGGAAGATCGTAATTTTTATCAACATTTTGGTGTGTCATTCAGAGCGATTGCGCGGGCGATCTGGGCAAATTTTCAAGCCGGGGCATTAGTGCAAGGGGGAAGTACTATCACCCAGCAATTAGTAAAAAATTTTTATCTAAGTCCGGAGAAAAGTTTATGGCGTAAATTGAATGAAGCTTTAATGGCTCTAGTTCTGGAATACCGCTATGACAAGGATGCTATTCTGGAAGCCTATCTGAATGAAATCTATCTGGGGCAGGATGGCGCCAGTTCGGTTCATGGCTTTGGGCTGGCCAGTCAGTTTTATTTTGGCCGACCTCTGGAAAATCTGCCATTACATGAGATTGCTTCACTGGTCGCTTTAGTCAGAGGGCCTTCGTATTATGACCCGAGAAAACAACCTGACCGGGCTATCAGTCGTAGAAATCTGGTTTTGGACAAGATGCAGGAACTAGGGTATATCACCAAGCGTGCAGCGGTAGCCGCTAAAAAACAAAAATTAAATGTCATTGCCAAAACGCATCGTTCTGTCAATCGCTACCCGGCTTTTCTGGATTTGGTTAAAAGACAGTTAAGGCTGGAATACAGAGAAAAAGATTTAACCAGTGAAGGTTTGAAAATTTTTACGACACTGGATTCGAGCTTACAGAATCTTCTGGAAACAACGATAAGAAAAAAATTAAATTATCTGGAAAAAAAACCTAAAGTGAACAAGCTGGAAACGGCCATGTTGGTGACTCGTCGTGACAGTGGTGAAATTGTTGCTTTGGCAGGCGGCAGAAATCCGGGGCAGGCCGGCTTTAATCGAGCTCTTGATGCTGTTCGGCCTATCGGTTCATTAATTAAGCCTGTGGTCTATTTGACGGCTTTGGAATATCCTCAACGTTATACCTTTTCCAGCGTGATCAGTGATACAAACATTGAGATTGAGGGTCAGAAAGGCCAGATATGGAAACCAAGGAATTATGATTTAAAAGAACATGGCGAAGTAGAATTACATACTGCATTGGCGAATTCATATAATCTGGCAACTGTCAGAATAGGTATGGATATTGGTCTTGCCCGGATTGCCAAAACTCTGAGAAACCTGGGCGTCAGCCGACCGGTTGATTTGTTTCCTTCCTTATTGCTTGGAGCCACTCCATTGACGCCGCTGGAAGTGACTCAGATGTATCAGACGCTGGCCGGTGATGGTTTTGCTTCTCCTTTAAGGTCTATCCAGGCCGTTGTCAGCAGCGAGGGCAAGCGTTTGCAGAGTTATCCTTATACTGTAAAACAGACTGTTGACCCGTCAGCGACCTTTATTACCAATCGAATTTTACAAGAAGCAATGCGTGATGGCACTGGACGCTCTGCTTATCTGTACATACCCGAGGATTTTAATCTGGTAGGAAAAACCGGGACGACTAATAAGCTAAGAGACAGCTGGTTTGCGGGGTATAGCGGTGATTACCTGGCCGTGACCTGGCTGGGGCGTGATGATAATAAACCTTCGGGCTTGACGGGGGCGACAGGCGCATTGCAATTATGGACTTCATTTATGCGCAGGGCTTCTACTCAGGTTGTGGATTTATTCCCACCTGAAAATGTTCAAGAGTTTTTGATTGATCCGGAAAATGGTTTGCTGGCGAATGAAGAATGTCCTGATGCAGTCGTTAAACCATACATTGTGGGTTCTGAACCAGAGAGCAATTCTCCGTGTGTGACCAGCCCTATTAACAAGGCCAAGAGTTGGTTGAACAATCTAGTGGAAGACACGTTTGATTTTTAGTCTGCATGTTTCATTAGAAACAGCGGTGAACCAGACAGGATCATTGTAGAAACATCAGTCCTGTTCTTGAACTTACTCGAAAGCTGTTATCTAAGAAATGTGCTGAATATTTCTGGAACTGTTTAGCTATACAGTTTTTTTAACATAATTTTTCTTAATTCTTATGAAACACCTTATTTTGTTTTGCCTGCTTTCTTTGTCTACACATATAATGGCAAATGATGCGCAGCCATTAGATCAGTTGAAGCAGTTCTTGAAATCGACTAATGCGCTGTCTGCTGGTTTTAAGCAATTAACCTTAAACGAAAATGGCCAGATTTTACAAAGCAGTGATGGCCAGTTTTATTTAAGTCGTCCGGGCCGCTTTCGCTGGAGTTATCAGCAACCTTTTGTTCAGGAAATCGTTTCTCGTGAAGGTAAGGTCTGGTTTTATGACCAGGATCTGGAACAGGTGACGATTAAAAAACTGGATCAGTCTTTGGGTTCTACACCTGCTTTGTTATTGGGCGGTGAAATAGAATTGGAAGAAAACTTTACTCTAGAACAGCAAGGGGTCGATGAAGATTTGCATTGGATAAAACTGTTGCCTAAAAATGAAGAAAGCGGTTTTCATTATATTTTAATCGGGATGAATAATGGTCAGTTAGGGGGTATGGAATTGAGTGATAATTTTGGACAGCTAACCCGCATTTATTTTAGTGATCTGAAAATTAACCCTGAACTGGATTCTGAGCTATTTAATTTTATTCCACCTGAGGGTGTGGATGTGTTTGAAAATTAAATATGATTTTATTCGTATCACAAGTCGTTTCCATTCAACCTCTCTAGATACGGCGTAAATACTTCCTGTAGCCTTGGTGACAGCATCTCTGCTGTTAACCGTCTTGAGAAACTGAATCAAAACAACTTCAATCATTCATTCTCAGTGGTTAGTTAATAGTCATAAAAATTAAAATACGAGTTAGTCTATATGATTAAACCCTTGGCTGAAAGAATGCGGCCTGTTCAACTGGAAGCTTATATAGGACAGGATCATTTGTTGAAAGCCGGTAAGCCTTTATTCCAGGCAATCAAATCCGGGCATTTGCATTCCATGATTTTTTGGGGCCCGCCGGGTACGGGTAAAACCACGCTGGCTAAATTGATCGCTCAGTATTCAGAGGCTGACTTTATGGCCTTATCGGCTGTTCTGGCCGGAGTTAAGGAAATTCGTCAGGCCGTTTCAGCCGCGCAGGATAATTTGCGTCAGTTTAATCGTCGCAGCATTTTATTTGTAGACGAGGTTCATCGCTTTAATAAGTCTCAACAGGATGCCTTTTTGCCCCATGTTGAGGATGGCACGGTTTATTTTATAGGTGCTACCACTGAAAACCCTTCTTTTGCCTTGAACAATGCTTTGTTATCCAGAGCCAGGGTCTATGTGCTGAAGCCGATGCAGCCGGAACATCTGGTTTTGGTTCTGGACCAGGCTTTAAACGATAAACGAGGGTTGGCCGAATTAAATCTGGAAATTTCCGCACAGATTAAATCAGAGTTTGCATCGGCGGCGGATGGTGATGCGCGTCGATTATTAAATTTAGTTGAAATTGCGGCAGAACTGGCTCTGGCCAGCGATTCTTTGGTGATTGATCAGTCGATTGCAGATGAAGTTTTGTCGGCGGGTAATCGACGATTTGACAATCAGGGGGAAGAATTTTACAACCTGATTTCAGCGTTGCATAAATCAGTCAGAGGCAGTTCGCCGGATGCGTCGTTATACTGGTTATGCCGAATGATTGATGGAGGCTGTGATCTTTCCTATTTGGCCAGAAGGCTGGTTCGAATTGCATCTGAAGATGTGGGTAATGCTGATCCCAGAGCACTGGAAATTTGTTTGAATGCCTGGCAGGTTCAGGAACGGCTGGGCAGTCCGGAAGGGGAATTGGCCTTGGCGCAGGCGGTGATTTATCTGGCGAGTGCAGCTAAGAGTAATGCGGTCTATATGGCGTATAATGCGGCCATGCAGGAAGTTCGGCAAAGTGGCAGTCAAGAGGTACCTTTGCATTTACGTAATGCACCGACAAAACTGATGCAATCACTGGGCTATAAAAAAGAATATCGCTATGCGCACAATGAACCCGATGCCTATGCGGCTGGAGAAAACTATTTTCCTGAAGCTTTGTCAGATCGCCAGTTCTATTTTCCAGTCGATAGGGGGCTGGAAATTAAAATTGCGGAAAAGTTAAAGTATTTACGTAGTCTTGATCGAGCAGCTATAGATAAATTAAGTTAAGTCAAATATTTTGCCGGGAAAACTCTGATTCGTTAACGTATTCTTGCTGTAATTTTTAGAACACATAGATATCTTGTGAAAACTATTTGAATTTAAAATTGTCTAATTCTTCTTAAAATTAATCATACAGGCTGGAATGTGTCTCACTTAACAAGATATCCATTTTTCAGTGTTTCTCTATTGTCTCTGTTTGCTTTATTTTCCTCAGTCAGTTGTTCCAGCAATGAGTCCTGGATGAATCATTCCCAAAATTTTCAGTCTGTTCAAGATCAAACTCAATTGGGTCAATTAGAGTTGTCGGTACATTTGTTTCATGAGCAACAAACTTTTCAGTTAAATTCTCCGATTAACTTAGTTTTTGAAATTCGGAATCATTCCCCTTATGCAGTTAAGGTGCTTAAATGGGGAACACCGCTGGAAGGTAAATTTAGCCGCGAGTATTTTAAAATTTCATCTGATGGCAACGATATTGATTATACCGGTTTGGTGAAAAAACGTGTAAACCCGCAACCCTCTGATTTTATTGTTATACCTGCGGGGGGGGAGGTGCATCAGGCTTTAGATTTACAACAGGCCTATGCTATTGAACAACCGGGGATCTACCAAATAAAGCTTAAGCTGCCCTTGTTGAATATTGAATATGGTAACCGTAAAGAACTCGTACCGTTTAAGGGAATTCATCAGCTTGAAATTATTATTCATTAACAGGGAATTTCGATGATTGATTGTTTAAAACAACCGTGTTTGTTTGTTATTTTTTTATGCTTGTCTGGTTTTGTCAGTGCTAATAATACTGATTTAAAACTGGAATTGTCTTCACTTTCAGAAGAACAGTTGCGTATTCAACTGACTTTAAGCAATTTGTCATCAGAACCTGTTCAAATATTGGCCTGGAACACCCCTTTTGTCAGCAATTATTCTGGGGATTCATTTTTGGTATACCGACCTGAACAGCCAGGCGATAAAGTTGCTTATACAGGGGCTTTAAAAAAACGAGGCGCGCCACAAATATCAGATTTTATTCAACTGAACCCAGGAGCCAGCCTGACCGCAGAGGTTAACATTGCAGATTTTTATGCGATTGATGCTATTGCTGAATACAGGATACGTTTTCAGGCCTATATCGATATTATTTCCAATCAAGGTAGTGAGAGCATAAAGCTGATCTCGAATACCTTATCTGCTTATCAGGCCAGGCTTTCACAAGCGCTGCCTCAGCCTAGAATTCGATTGGATAATTCCTGTAATGCTACTGAGAATAACCAGATTAATCAGGCTTTAACGGCTGCACGCAGTTTGGCAACTGAATCTCTACAGGCTTTGAATGACACAGCTGAAGCTGATCGAGCCAATGCATTACGTTATACCACCTGGTTTGGTAGCTATACTAACTCCCGATATAACCGTGTTAATGAAAATTTTTCAGGTATTGTCAATGCCCTGGAGCAGCCTGAAATCAGCTTTATTTGCCATTCAGCTGAGTGTGACCCTGGAACATTTGCTTTTGTCTATCCGCGTTCTCATTATGAAGTTTATCTCTGTGATGGCTTTTGGAATGCCGATTTAAACGGGACTGATTCAAGAGCGGGTACCATTATTCATGAAGTTTCACATTTTCGTGTAGTATCCGATACCGATGATCACCAATACGGTCAGGCTGGCTCCAGGCAATTAGCCATCAGTCAACCAGATGTTGCCATTACCAACGCGGATAATTATGAATACTTTGCTGAAAATGAACCGTTTTTAGTCATGTCTGGCGGCAGTGGTCAACAATCGCCTGAACCCGTCTCCACAGATGACATCCAGACCTTGTCTTTGGATACACCTATTTCAGGCAGTATTGGCAGTGGTGATTTTATGTATTACCGGATAACGGGTGCCAGTTCTATTCGGTTGTATGGTTTATCGTCTGATCTTGATCTATATGTGGCGGTGAATGAAGCGCCAGGACTGGATCAATTCAATTGTCGGCCATTTCTGCCAGCAAGTAATGAAGAAACCTGTGATGTTAATCCTGCTGATTCTGTGGTGATAGGCGTATATGGTTATCAGGCCGGTCAATTCAGTCTTGTAGCATCATCCAGTGGTCAAGGGATTTCCATAACCTCTACTGTATTAACGTTGGAAAATCCGGTTAATGGGACAGTGAATGAATCTGAATTTACTTTTTTTCAGGTAAATGGGGCCAGCAGTATTCGCCTCTATGATTTAACCGCTGACCTGGATTTATATATTGGTGAAGGGCAGGAACCGGGTCTGAATTCATTCCAATGTCGTCCTTTTTTGCCAGAGCTTGAACAGGAAGTCTGTGAAGTTGATAGCACTGAACTGACATATATTGGTATATATGGTTTTGAGGCTGGTAATTTTTCTTTGGTGGCAGAGGTTGGAACCAGTAATACAATGGATAGTACTGAAAATAGCGAAACTCTGGTACCAGGAACCTCTGTCAATGCTTCATTGCAAAGGCAGGAATGGGCTTATTTTGATGTCACTGGCGCAACCAATATACGCTTATTTAATTTAACTGCTGATATGGATTTATATGTTAATTCAAATAGCCATCCTGATTTAAGCCAATATCAATGCAGACCCTTTTTATCGGGCCAGATAGAAGAAAATTGTCGTATAGCCAGTCAGGGAATTAGCTATATTGGTGTGTATGGCTATGAAGCCGGTGGTTTTTCTCTGTTAGCTGAAGGTGTGGTTGATTCAGCTGTATCGACACGGGTGGTCTTGAACCAGAATGATTTTTTTCGTGGGGAAAGCTTTAGATTGAGTGTTCTGATTAATGGCAGTGGTCGCTATGATAATTATGTGGGAGTGTTTTATCCCGATGGCAGTTTATATACTTTTTCCCAACCTTTTATTTTGAACCCAAGAAACAGTATTTTGCCTTATCAGAGTAATTTTACGGTAAATGGGGAGGAAAATTATTCAATTCTGGATGTGGCATTGCCGATGAGTTTGCCATTAGGGCAGTACCGAGCCTGTAGTTTGTTGCTGCCTGCTGGCCGTTCTTTGGCAGAGGAAAACTGGTTAAGTCTGGATTGTCTGGAATTTGATATACGTTAGTTCAGAGGTCTGGAAGGGAATGGCTTTTTTTGGGAATATGGCAGAAAAAGCCATTCATGTCTGACTATTTTTTCATGGCTCTATACAAAACCCAGTTTGCTTCCATTTTGTCTCTCAATGCACGGCATCAATACACCCATGTAGCCTGAGTGACAGCATCTCTGTTGTCACTCGCCTTCAGAAACAAAACGGAAACAACGTATAACCTGTGGTTTGTATAGAGCCATTTTTTTTAATCAAGCTTATATAAGCTTGAAATCATCATTGCTTCTGTAAGGAAAATGGTCTGGGTGAAGTATTGGTTCTAGCAGCCAAAACAATTAAGCCACTGATCATTAACCAAAGGCTGGCAGGAAGGGGAATAGCTGAAACATCTAACTGAACATCGTCAAAATCAACTTCCAGGTCGGGATTGCCTGAAATACCTGCAGGAATCTGATTAAGGTTTACTAATCGGATAGATAAAGCCTGTCCAAGCAAAGCGTGACTATTATCTGTCGCGAATGAAACGCTTGCTGTTCGAAATTCTCTTTCCGGGATACTATTAGCCAGAGTGTTATTATCAGATGCAATCACTGTGTTACCTGCCAGTAAATCTATGCGATAACCGGGAAATCCGTCTAAATTAAAGAACTGATTATTTTCGGCAAACCCTGAACCGATATTACCTACTTCGACACTTAAATTATAATTTTTATTGGCTTCCAGAGTTTCCGTTAACGTCTGTGAGATGCCATACTCACCTTGGCCACGTTCACTGCTGTTAAATAAAATGGCAACTTTATCGCCTTCGGGGGCTGTGGAATCAAAAAAATCTGTGCCATTCGGTTCTAGCGTCCCCAGAAAAACACCTGAAGAACCGGTAATATTATTAGGATCATAGAGGGACCAGTCTGCTGGTACGCCGAAGGTGAATTCATTGAATATGGTTTGTCCGCTCACATCTTCGAAGCCGGCATTTAAGATATTCACCAGCCCGGCATGAGTTACTGGTAGCCATGTGATACTTAGAATGCCAAATAGTTTGGATAAACGTTTTACTTTATTCATGATTCTTCCTTATTCAGATTAATTCGAATAGAAATACTTGCACTGTTCGCGATTTAGCTTTTTAGAGAGTGCTGAACTTGAATGAATTTTATGTTCGCAAGGTAGGGTAACAGTCCAGTCTTCAAGAACAGCACGTGGTTATATTAAGAGTGCGGTTAGCAATATTCTGTGATCGAATTAACATTCGTAACTAAATTCCCTGTCACTATTTAACATTTAACTATTTCAGACTTTATTTTCCTTTTCAATAGGTTCTATAACGTTTGCGGGTAATTCTTTTTTTACGCGGACGCCTAATTCAGTAAATTTTTGTACACTGGAAGTCAGACTGCGTGAGCCGGTCAGGGTGTTATAGGCTTCATCGAATGTTTTGTTGGCTGTTGTAATCTGATGGCCTAGTTTATCCATTTTTTCCAGAAAAATACGAAGCTTGTCATAGACTTTACTCCCCTGGTCAGCCAGAATTCTTGCGTTTTGGTTTTGCCTTTCTATAGACCAGATATTGGAAATGGTGCGTAATGTCGCTAAAAGTGTTGTCGGGGTAACGACCACGATATGTTTTTCAAACGCGGTATTAAACAGGCTTTGGTCTTTTTCAAATGCAGCAATAAAAGCCGGTTCTATTGGCATAAACATAAAAACAAAATCGGGGGAATTGAGGCCTTGTAGCTGGGAATAGTCTTTTTGATAAAGGTCGTTGATATGTTTACGTATCGCTTGCGCATGGCGTTCCAGACATTGATTGCGTTGCTCGTCATTTTCAGCGGCAACTGAGTCGTTATAGTCTATCAGAGATACTTTAGAGTCGATGATGACATGTTTGTTTTCAGGCAGGTTTACAATAAAGTCAGGACGCCAGTTTTTGTTTTCCTGATCTTTTCGATTGGCTTCACGCTCATATTCATAGCCTTTACGAAGACCAGATTGTTCCAGAATCATTTCTACCTGGAGTTCTCCCCAGTTTCCCTGCTTTTTTTTGTCGCCTTTGAGCGCTTTGGTCAGGTTTGAAGCTTCATCTGTAATTTTGCAATTGAGTTCATGTAATCGACTCAATTCAGCTTTCAGTGAAGCATTGCCTTCAGTTTGATGGGTGTGTACTTCATCGATGCGTTTTCTGAATCCTTCAAGTTGTTCTTTAAATGGATTTAACAGGGCATTGAGTGAGTCTTGGTTTTGCTGGCTGAAGGCCTTGCCTTTGCTTTCCAGAATTTCATTTGCCAGATTCTGAAACTCTTTTTTTAGCATGGACTTTTGTTCGTCTAGTTGGCTGATTTGTTGCTTAAAATTCTGTTCTTTTTCATAAAGACTGGTTTTGAGTTTGCCCAGTTCATTACCAGTTTGAACATATTTTTGTTCAATCTCATCGGATTTTTCTTGTTCCAATGTTAAGTGATTATCCAGTTTCTGGATTGTCTGTTTAAGTTCATCTGTTTTAGCGAGTGCAGCGTTGCGCTGTTCGATTGTTTTAACCAGTTCTTCATTGCATTGCTGAAAATCAGTTTGAAGTTGTTGCTGTCTTTCTTGTTCTGTTTTTCTCTCATATTGAAACTGATGGCTTTCATGACTCAGTCGTTGATTTTTTTCCAGTAATACGGCTAATTCAGTATTTTGATTTTGCAGCTCAGATTGTGTGTTCAATAATTTTGATTCTAAAGTGCATTGTGATTCAGCCAATTCATTGATTTTTACTTTCTGCTGCTCGTTTTGGGCTTCTAATTTTCCAAGTGAAGAGGCTGAGAATATTCGACTGATGATGAAACCGAAAAAAAAACCAATCAATGCTGAAAGGCTGATAAACAGAATAAGTTGTAGTTCCATTGTGGCGCGTTACCTGAGATTGAACAAGATTGGAATGCATTGTATCGTCATGTGGACAAATTCGCATGTATCATTAGCCGGACGGCTATGAAGGGGATTAGATTTTCTGGAACATCTGACACAATCGTTTGATGGCAATGCGGCAATTGCAATTAAAGCCAGATTTATCAATGGTACTATTCGGCTTAAACTGGATTTTAATTTACCGGTCTAGATGAAATATATGGCTGGGCTTTATGTGAAGAAAGGGGTTTCGTGGATTATCCGAGTCTGGAAAATAAGTTTGCTGATAAGCAGTTATTAGGGAACATCCACCAGGGTATAGTGGATGTCCTAAATAATGGCGTCCCCAGGGGGGTTCGAACCCCCGTTACCGCCGTGAAAGGGCGGTGTCCTAGGCCTCTAGACGATGGGGACTAAGACTGTTACTACTTCGGGCTATTTTTGGTGGAGCCAGGCGGGATCGAACCGCCGACCTCAACACTGCCAGTGTTGCGCTCTCCCAATTGAGCTATGGCCCCTCAGTAGAGTTCCACTATTATATAGACTTATTTTGAAATGTCTACAATTAATTTTTATTTTTGATGAAATTAATGGCTTCTTCCATACGCTGTAAGGTTTTCTCTCTACCTAGTAAAGATAGGGTTACATCGATTGGAGGTGAAACTGCCATACCGCAGATGGCTACTCGTAGTGGCTGTGCAACTTTGCCCAGTTTTAAATCCATTTGTTCAGCAATGTCCAAAACACGTTGGTGAAGTTTTTCTCCATCCCAATCTGGCATTTCAGAAAAGGCATTGAATAATGCAGTTAATACATCTTCAGTGCCAGATTTAAAATTCTTTTTTGCGGCTTTTTCATCATAGCCCGAAAAATCCTGGTAATAATACCGGCTGGATGTTGCCATGTCTACTAATGTTTTACTGCGTTCTCTGAAAGCCAGAATGATGTCGCGTATTTCAGGGCCATTTTCAAGCTCTATGCCTAATTGCTGATAGTGCCATTTGAGTGGTTCGATCAAACTTTCAATATCATTATTCATGATGTATTGATGATTGAGCCATAATAGTTTTTCAGGATTAAAGGTTGAAGCTGAGACGTTGACATCACTCAGTTCGAATTTATCGATCATTTCCTGTAACGAAAAAATTTCCTGATCGCCATGTGACCAGCCTAGTCTGACCAGATAGTTAATCAATGCTTCAGGCAGGTAGCCTTCTTCTTTATATTGCATGACACTGACAGCGCCATGACGTTTTGATAAACGTGCTCCATCTGCGCCTAAAATCATGGGTACATGGGCATATTGTGGTAATTCTGCCTTTAATGCATTGAGAATATTAATTTGTCTGGGGGTGTTGTTGATGTGATCATCCCCTCGAATGACATGACTGACCTGCATGTCCATATCATCAACCACCACCGTTAAATTATAAGTGGGGGAGCCATCTGAACGGGCTATGATTAAATCATCCAGTTCCTGGTTGGCAACTTTGATCTTACCTTTGACCAAGTCAGTAATTTCAACGTCTCCATCTTCGGGATTTTTAAAGCGGATGACTGCGTTTTCAGGTGCTGCATGGTTAGCTGATCGACATTTTCCGTTATAGCGAGGTTTTTCCTTATTGGCTTTTTGTTGTTCTCGGACCTGGTCCAGTTCTTCTTTTGAACAGGTGCAATAATAGGCATCGCCTTGATTCAGTAATTGTTGAATGATTGCCTGATAGCGTTCAAACCGCTTGGTTTGATAAAAAGGACCTTCATCATAGTCCAGCCCTAACCATTCCATACCGGCGAATATTGCGTCTACAGATTCTTGAGTAGAACGCTCCAGATCGGTATCTTCAATACGCAGGATGAATTTTCCAGCCTTTTTTTTTGCATGAAGCCAGGAAAATAAAGCGGTTCTGGCGCCACCTATATGTAAATAACCTGTAGGACTGGGAGCAAATCGGGTTTTAATGGTCATAGATTACTTTTTCTTTTTTAAGAAGTTGATAGCGTATTGTCTAGGGATGGATTTTGATGCGCTGAGCCGCATACTTTGATAACTGAACTGGACACTTCCTTGCGCAGTCGGGTTTTTACCCAGCAGTGCCATTGATGTTCCGTGGCCTTGTTTTGCTGCTTTTTCATACCACCGGGTTGCTTTTTGTTTATTAAATTTGAATCCTACGCCCGTATCATACATGGCTGCAACGACAACTTGTGCTTCAACAAGACCTTGTTTTGCAGCTTTTTCCATCCATTTTGAAGCCAGTTTTTCATTTTTTTCCTGATTGTCTCTACCCAGAAAATAAATGGATGCCAGTCTTGCCTGCGCCAGAGCATTCCCATTTTCTGCTGCCTGTTGCGTTTCTTCAAACGTATCGGCCAGGACTGAGAAAGAGACTAGAAATAACAAACAGAAAACCAGCTTTTTAAATTGTTTATTCATTAGCAATTGAGGTTCATTTTTAGTTCATACAAAGCCCTCTATTATTTCATAAAGCTTATTGCTGTAGCTAGAAAATATCAGTTTCTATTCAGCGGTCTGTTTTGAATTTGTTTTATTCTGTGCCCGGTTGTTATTCTTAACATAATTGACAGGGTGAATACAGATATTAAGTCGGCAGAATTTGGTATCATCCCAAGTTACAGGTCAACCTCATCTTTTCAAGTTAACG
>SPJK01058016.1_pt1 | contig 19844 bp, 18 predicted proteins | sample 3741771 | NCBI WGS metagenome assembly SPJK01 (sample SAMN10925997, study PRJNA522277) | cold seep metagenome | isolation source: Elba SIP-enriched marine methane seep metagenome, extraction at timepoint T2 | place: Italy: coast of Elba, Mediterranean Sea
ATAACGGCATAGCAACATTCTCGATTGCCGTAAACTCTGGCAACAGGTGGTGAAACTGATAAACAAAGCCTAACGAAGCATTCCGTAATTGACCTTTTTTCGCTTCCGTCATTTGGTTTAAATCATTGTCTAGTAATGCCACCTCACCACTGCTCGGCGTATCCAATCCGCCCAATAAGTGCAACAGTGTACTTTTACCTGAACCAGAAGCACCAACAATGGCAATTTGCTCACCTTTATCGACCTGAAAATCAATCCCATTCAGCACGGCAACATCCAAACCTGCATAGGTTTTATTGAGGCCTGCACAACGAATAATGCTATTCATAACGTAGAGCCTCCGCTGGGTTGATTTGTGATGCTTTATAGCTTGGGTATAACGTGGCAAGCAAGCTGAGTATCACCGAAACGGTCACAATCGTCACGACATCACTCCATACTAACTGAGAGGGAAGCTCACTAATGTAATAGACGTCTTTTGCAAGAAACTGCACTTGGAATAGCTCCTCGATAAAAGGAATGATAGTGTCGATATTGAGTGCAATTAAAACACCAAACAAAGCGCCAAAGATTGTGCCAATCAAACCGATAAGCGCACCTTGCACAATGAAGATTTTCATCACACTACTAGGGCTAGCACCTAGAGTGCGCATAATCGCAATATCAGCACGCTTATCGGTGACAGCCATCACCAATGTCGAGACAATATTAAAAGCTGCAACGGCAACGATTAAAGTCAGAATAATAAACATGACGCGTTTTTCTAGTTGCACCGCTTTAAAAAAGTTCGCGTGCTGTTGCGTCCAGTCTGTTACATAGTATGCGCCGTAAGGTGTCAACATGTCATGCAATGTGGCTGTCATGGCCGGCGCATCAAACAAGTCATCAATCTTAAGCCGCAAACCTGAGACATTATCTCCCATGCGATATAACTTGGCAGCGTCTTGCATATGAATGAGTGCTAAGCCTGCATCATATTCATACATGCCAATTTGAAAAAGCCCGACGACCGTAAACTGTTTAATCCGCGGCACAACACCCGTTGGCGTAAACTGTCCTTGCGGTGCCATTAACACGACTTTCTCACCGACACCAACACCGATCGAACGTGCCAAATCAGCGCCTAAAATAATATTAAAGTCCCCTGCATGCAAATCACTCAGCTGACCAACCTCCATATTTTTACCTAGGTCTGCTACTTTATCTTCTTCGCTAGGCAGTATGCCACGCACCAACGCGCCTTGCACCGCCTGGCCGTAACTCAACATCCCTTGCGCCATCACATAAGGCGCTTGCGCTTGTGTGTTCGGCAAGCCGTTGACTTGCTCAGCCACCTCTTGCCAGTTTGCTAAGCGATTGGTGTTCCCTGTAATTTCAATATGGGAAGCGACGCCAAGAATGCGACCACGTAACTCAGATTGAAATCCATTCATGACGGATAGCACAATAATCAGAGCGGCTACGCCGAGTGCAATCCCAACCATACTGGTTAAAGAAATAAATGAAATAAAGTGATTTTTGCGCTTCGCGCGCGTATACCGCAGACCGACAAACAGCTCATATGGCAAGCTGGCTTTTGAGAAAAGGTTGCTGAAAAATGACATTGCGAAATCTTAACAGCATATGCCATTAAGATTTCACTCGTTTAGAAAATTTTTTAGTGCTTACTGTGTAATCAACTCAAAACAAACCCAATTATGGTGTTTGCTAACCACTTCGCCTGCAAGCGCCATCCGTTCAACACCATCCATCATTTTCACTCTATAGCGGTGGGCGCGTTTATATTTACCTTTCGGTACGATGAGTTTCGGCTTTTGCCCTTCTGTTTCATTAATATATAAACTTAAAAACTCCGGTGTATAGGTGAAGTTGTCTTCACCATCATCCACCTCATAGCCTTCCACTGGGTTAAACACATTCTTCTTCTGTAGTAAGGAAGCACGCAAGGCAATAGGTTGGCTGCTCAACTTCAACATTCCTAAACGATAACTACCATCCGCCCGCTTTCTCACTGTTTTAATTTCAGCAATTGCAATGCGTTGCATTCCTTCAACATCATAGGCAATCAAAGCGCCAGACTTCACCCAAGGTGCGATGTCTGTACCGAGTTGCACTGAGAAACCTGTTTTACTTTCCTCAACCATCTGCCATGACTGTCTACCATTCATATTCAGCTGATTAGAGGACGAGTCTAGCGTAATATCTCCAATCATATATTGATCATCAATCGCTAGCTCTGATGAATGCGTATTATCCGCAGGAGTCAATGACTCTCCCTGCAACCGCGCTATTCGCAAACAGATGCTTTCAATACCATGGCTCACATCCATCATGTGAAAGCTTAGCTTTCTTTTTTCACCACGACGCTGTCTTTTATAGCCTTCCACACACCAATCAACGCGTAGCTTTTTAAACAACTGCACCATATCCTCAGTTGAAGCTAAAGCTTTCAGCTGAAAAGCATCTAGTGGCTTTTTCGTTTCAACAGCACAAAGATAATTTTCAATTAATCCAACAACTCGTACGGTTTTCCAGTAACGAAAGTCTTCATGGTGTTTCACGCCGCGTAATCGCTGTGGGCGTTCATCTTTTTCCAAATGAATAAAAAACTGATAGCTGTCATGTCTATACTCATTTGAAATAATTGGATTAGAGGACCACATTTTAAGTACGCGATCTGTTAATTCAATTTGCAGTTGGCTATAACTACCTTTTTGCAAGGTATCCAGCATAAAGCCTCGCTCTAGAATCGCAGCTATGCTGGTTTCTTTTTTCTGCGTTTGATACAAAAACAAGTTTTTATTCATCAGCGACATGCTCTCAGCGAGCCGAATCACCTTATGCACATTACTCCAAACACCTGAAGGTGCAGCTTGGTCATCAAAGTAACGCCATTTAGCCATTAGGAACAAGGCATTTAAATATCTTGCTAAAATCAACTGCATGGCCTCTGTATCAAATTTGGCTTCGTGTTTATTAAGCACCTCATCAAGAATGATGGTATAGGTTGCGTATAAGCGCCTTAAATACTCGTACATCACCACTTGAATGGACTGCTTCATCGTATGGTTATTACTGAGTGCCGTTAGATATTGATGTGTAACCTGCTGCACTCTAATATAGGCTGCCTCATCAAGGCTGAGTACTAGCTTCATTTTATTTTTTAAATCTTTTTTAAATAAAGCATCAACCTCAACAAGCTTTTCCTTCGCATCGATTAGCGCGTCGATATCGGATGCTCTCGAAAACTCATCATTCCAATTCAGCGTCTCTTCAGCATCATGGTGATGAAAGACCTCTTGCACTTTATGCATTACACTACTTAACATATTCTCTACCTTCTCAAATAAACTATCTAAAAATCACTTATTGTTTAATGACACTTCGAACAAAACCCAATCATTGAGTTTGTTCAACACTTTTCCAGTCTTCACTTGATGGCGATTGTCGCCAGCTGAGATGGTGTATGATGCGCCTCGCACAAATTGCACTAATGGCAACAGCAATTTAGGTTTTCCTAGTGCATCGTTATCGACTAGCAAACCAGGAAATTCCTCTACCTTCTCCAACCCATCATCGAGCACCTCTGTTGCGGCTGCCTGAAAACCCGTCAATGTTTCCACGCCCTCTAAACTCACATTAACCGCCGCTGTATTTTGTGAAACCTTTTTAAATCCAGCGCGATAAGCACCACTGTCTAGTTTCCTTACACTTCTAATTTCAGCTATATTAAAAGTCGTTTGAAAGCCTGGTTCGCTATAACAAACCAGCATGCCTATTTCTGCCCACTCAGGGACTTCGCGACCCAAATCAACAGCGAAACCACTACTACTTTCATCCACCATCCACCAGTTCTCTGTTTCTGGCACTGATGCTAGTTGCTGTGTGCTCGGTTGACTCGCATGACGCATCGTTGTTGGTAGTTCAAAAGTAAATTGCCCATCATCGGCCTTGCGCGAATACTGTGCTTGTAAAGCAACCAAATATTCATGGATTGCATGTAAGCCATAATGAATATTCAATAAGCGGCTTTTTTGGCTTCTTTCTTCACTTCGACGCTGCCTAGAGTAAACATCTACGCGCCACTCCACTCTTAACTTTTTAAACAACCGCACGACCTTTGTGATAGAAGCAACCCCTGATAGGCCGAACTCTGCAACAGACTTGCCCATTTCCGCGGCACACAAATAGTTCTCCATCAACTCAACCATTCGTGCTGTACTCCAATAACAACCCTCTTCTAAAGGCTGTTTCGCCTCTAGGCGTGCAGGCCCGGTATCACGTGTCAGCGCACCAAAAAATTGATACCGATTATCTTTATAGGTATAGGCGACCACAGGATTTCCCGACCATATTTTCAGCACGCGATCGGTGAGCTCTATTTCAAAGGCACTGAAATGGCCTTGATGTAAAGTATCAACCATATAGCCACGTTCAAGAATGGCTGCCATACTAGTTTCCTTCACTTGAAAGTCATACAACAGAAAACTTTTATTCAAGAGTGATAATTCTTCGGCAGTTTTGATGATTTTATGAACACTTGCCCAAACACCAGGTGTGGCTGGTTGGTGGTTAAAATATCGCCATTTGAGCATCATAAATATGGCATTTAAATAACGTGCAAAAAACAACTTCCGCTGCTCTGCTTCCAGCTGAATTTTCTGATCTGATTCTAGTGCAGTAAACACATGCGTGTAAGCTGCATACAGTCGCCGATGGTATTCACTCGCCACGACATAGATATCATGCTGACCACTTTTATCTTTATGCAATTTAATCAGATAGTTATAAGTTGTTTTTTTGCAAGCCTGATAAACACTTTGGTCTAGTTCCAGCACCTGCTTAAGCTTTGTATCCAGCCCTTTTGTATTTGCAAAATCAATCTGCACCAACTGATCTTTCACCGCAATAAGTGCTTCCAATTCTGTCATTTCAGACAAGGTATCTTCCCATGCATTTTCCTGCACGGTTTCTTGTCCTAAATAAGGGTTTTGTAATTTAGCAAATACGGCACTTAGCATTTTTTAACTTCCAAATAATCTTTAACTCAAGTGACAATTTGCAATTCCCATGCCAGAAATGATTTCTTTTCATGAGTCTTCGTGTGAATACACAGACTGCTGTTAAAATACGGCCTATGTTTACAGGTCTTATTCAAGCCATCGGGCACATTGATCGCGCACAAGCAGCGAAAGCTGACATCAGCATTCGTATTGATGCGAAATCTTTAGACTTATCTGACGTGAGTGAAGGTGACAGTATTGCAGTGAATGGTGTGTGTTTAACGGCAACCCGTATTCACAAACCCTATTTTGAAGCGGATGTTTCAAAAGAAACACTTGATGTCACAACCGGCCTCAATCAAACAGGTGCTGTTAATTTGGAAAAAGCACTCAGCCTTCAAGATCGCTTAGGCGGTCATTTAGTCAGCGGCCATGTGGATGGGATTGGTACAGTCGTCACGTTTGAAGCAGTGAATGACTGTTGGCTATTGGCAATCGAAGCACCACATACGATCGCTAAATATATTGCGCGCAAGGGCTCTATTTGCGTCAATGGCGTGAGCCTAACCGTCAATACAATCGAACGAGATATATTTACTGCTAACATCATTCCGCATACGCTAGAAAAAACAACACTCGGTCAATTAACAGTCGGCAGCCAAGTCAACTTAGAAATTGATCAAATTGCCCGCTATGTAGAGCGGATGCAACAATGGGAAAATGAAAGCTAATCCATGCCTTTAAAACAAATCAGTCCAATTACCGAGATTATCGACGACATTAGAAATGGCAAGATGGTGATACTAGTCGATGATGAAAACCGTGAAAATGAAGGTGATTTTGTCATCGCTGCAGAGTTTGCAACGGCTGAAAACATTAACTTTATGGCAAAGTATGGCCGCGGACTCATTTGCCTAACGCTAGACGAACAACGTTGTGAACAACTTAATTTACCACCAATGGTAAGCAATAACCGAACAAGGTTAGGCACCAACTTTACCGTATCAATTGAAGCCTCTAGTGGCGTGACGACTGGCATTTCTGCTGCTGACCGCGCTAAGACAGTGCAAGCAGCTGTCGCAAAAGATGCCAATGCAACAAGTGTGGTGAGCCCTGGCCATGTATTCCCGTTAAAAGCCATGAATGGTGGTGTATTAGTCAGAGCAGGACACACCGAGGCTGGCTCTGATTTAGCCGCGTTAGCAGGCTTAGATCCAAGTAGTGTGATTTGTGAAATACTGAAGGACGATGGTGAGATGGCTCGCTTACCTGACTTGCTTGAGATCGCTGCACAACACCAAATTAAAATAGGCACGATTGCAGATTTAATCCACTATCGTAGCAAGAATGAAAAGCTTATCGAACGCGCTGTTGAGCGAGAGATTCAGACCCCATATGGCAAGATGAATTTAATCGCTTATCGTGACAATATTTCGCAAGAAACACATTTAGTCATCATCAAGGGACAACCTAGCGCCGAAAAAGAAACCTTGGTTCGCGTGCATGAACCCCTGTCAGTGTTTGATTTATTAGATAGCAGCAGTTTAACGCATAGCTGGAGCACACTCGAGGCGATGAAAACCATCGCTGAAGCCGAAAGCGGCGTCATGGTTTTACTCTATCATGGTGAATCAAATACGGACTTAATCGAGCGCATTGAAAACGCGGATGAACCAATCCGTTATAACCAAGAGCTCAGAACCTACGGCATAGGCTCTCAAATTTTATTGGACTTAGGTGTTCGTAAAATGAAACTCATGGCAGCCCCTCGCAAAATGCCAAGCATGGATGGCTTTGGTTTAGAGGTTACAAGTTACCTTGAAGCGCGCACTGTGCGTTAAAAGCAACAGCCACTGCATTCAGTGCCTCGCTAAGGTTATGATTGCTTTATGTTTATTGAAAACGATGCTAGAATAAAATCATTGGAAAATTTAAATCTTACAGGTCAGTTTCTCATTGCAATGCCTAGCATGACTGACCCTCGTTTTTCCGAAACAATCACCTTTATCTGCTCCCATAACGAAGACGGCGCCATGGGCATTGTGGTGAACAAACCTTCTGAGCACCAAGTAGCTAGTTTATTCGAACAATTTAAGGTCACCCCAAAACCATCTGCACTATTAAAAGAAGATCTATATGTTGGCGGCCCAGTGCAACAAGACCGCGGGTTTATTTTGCACAACCCAACCAATACGGAGTATGACGCGACCATTGTCGTCAACAATGCAATTGCGCTGACCACATCGAAGGATATTTTAGACGCAGCGGCAAATAATATTGCCCCAGAAAAAATGTTGGTCGCTTTAGGTTATGCGGGCTGGTCGGCTGGTCAGCTAGAGGAAGAAATGGGATTAAATGCGTGGCTTAATCTGGAAACTGACCAAACAGAAGCACTTCATAAAATCATTTTTGATTCCTTGCCTGAAAATAGGTTTAAACTTGCCATGAGCATGATGGGCCTTAATTTAAGCAACTTGTCAGATGAGGCTGGACACGCCTAATGTTATCGCAAAGCCACTTACCCATTGTTGAACGGAACTATCCAGATATTATTGGCACTGTACTCGCGTTCGACTTTGGCGAAAAGCGGGTCGGTGTTGCGGTGGGCGAGACATTAGTTAAAACCGCGAACCCACTCACAACAATTGCATCAGAAATAAACAGCACCCGCTTTGATGCGATTGAGCAACTGATTCAAGAATGGCAGCCAAAGTTACTGATTGTTGGTTTACCAACCTACCTAGATGGTAGCGAACACGACATCACCCACTTATCAAAAAAATTTGCCCAACGGCTAGCTGGACGCTTCGAATTACCCGTGATGATGATTGATGAACGTCTCAGTTCTGCAGAAGCAGCTCAACATTTATCGCAAGCTGGCATCAAGGGACGTGAACAAAAAACAATGATTGATGCCGTTGCGGCACAAGTCATATTACAATCTTATTTTGACGGTTTAGAAACAACTTAACGTATGCAACTACCTGACCCTGAAAACTTACTAGCAACACTGACGACAAAAGTGTCGGACGTAATTCAGCCTAATAGCGCCATTATCGGCATTCATAGTGGTGGTGTCTGGATCATGGAGCGCATACTCGCCAGCTTGAAGCAAGACTTGCCACACGGCACATTAGATGCGGCACTATATCGCGACGACTTTTCACAACGCGGCTTAAAAGATGCCTTACAGCCCGCTAACATTCCATTCGATGTCAAAGACAAACACATTATATTAATTGATGATATTTTTTATACTGGCCGCACGACACGTGCCGCCATCAATGAACTGTTTGATTTTGGTCGACCAGCAAGCATTACACTAGCCGTACTGATTAATCGTGGTGGCGCAGAACTACCGATACAGCCACAACTCATTGGCGCAGAGATTAAACTCAATGCAGACCAACGCTTTCAACTCTCAAGAAACACCCAAGGCAAATTGACACTTGCCTTAGAACAAAAGCAGGGGAGTGACCATGTATAACCCACAACTGAATAATGATGGCACCCTTAAACACTTACTAAGCATCGAAGGCTTGCCGAAAAAAACCTTATTACAAATTCTCGATACAGCTGAATCATTTGTTGGCGTCGCTGAGCGTGATGTCAAGAAAGTACCATTACTGCGTGGTAAAACGGTCTGCAATATTTTCTTTGAAAACAGCACACGGACACGCACGACATTTGAAATTGCAGCCAAACGCCTATCCGCCGATGTCATTAACCTGAATGTCAACACCTCCTCGCAATCTAAAGGCGAAGCCATTTTAGATACGATTAATAATTTAATCGCGATGCACACTGACATGTTTGTGGTGAGGCATAATCAAAGTGGTGCGGCTCACTTAATTGCGCAACATGTTCCTGATAATATTAGTGTCGTTAATGCTGGCGATGGTCGCCACTCGCACCCAACGCAAGGGCTGCTGGATGTATTTACCATCCGCCGCTATAAACCGGAGATGCATAACTTACGCGTCGCATTAGTTGGGGATATCCTTCACTCTCGCGTCGCACGTAGTGAAATCCACGCCTTAACAACCCTAGGCGTACCAGAGGTCCGTGTCATCGCCCCCAAAACACTACTGCCCAATGAAGTCGAGAAGCTTGGTGTGCATGTTTTTCATGATATGGAAGCAGGGCTAAAAGACGTCGATGTGGTTATGATGCTAAGGTTGCAAAATGAACGCATGTCAGGCGCTATGTTACCGAGTACGCAAGAATTCTTTAAAACCTATGGCTTAACACCAGAAAAACTAAGCTTGGCTAAACCCGATGCAATTGTGATGCACCCAGGGCCCATGAATCGAGGCGTTGAAATTGATTCACGTGTTGCTGATAGTAGCCAAGCCGTTATTCTGCCGCAAGTCACTTATGGCATTGCCATCCGTATGGCAGCCATGGCCATTCTTGCAGGAGGGGCCGCATGAAGATACTCATCAAAAACGGGCATGTGATTGACCCTAAAAACGACATCGATGCAAAACAAGATGTTTACATTGTTGCAGGTAAGATTGCTGGTATTGGCAAAGCGCCTGCTGATTTTTCTGCTAACCAAACCATCGACGCAACAGGCTTAATTGTTTCTCCTGGCTTCGTCGACCTATGCGCACGGCTACGTGAACCAGGTGATGAATATAAAGCAACGCTCGAAAGTGAGTTACATGCTGCCGCGGCTGGTGGCATCACCAGCCTATCCTGTCCGCCAGATACTGACCCGGTCCTAGACGAACCAGGCTTAATCGAAATGCTGAAACAGCGCGCGAGAAAACATAACTTAGCGCGGATTTACCCGCTCGGCGCCCTCACCCAAAAACTAGAAGGTAAAACGCTGACTGAAATGTGTGAGCTCTCAGAAGCAGGTTGTGCTGGCTTTACCCAGGCAGACAAGCCGATTCTTGATACACAAGTGCTATGGCGCGCGTTTGAATATGCTGCAACCTTTGGTTACACTGTATTTTTGCGCCCTGAAGAATACTTTCTAACAAAAGAAGGCGTTGCGCATGATGGAGAGGTTGCAAGCCGGCTAGGCTTAAAAGGTATTCCAAGTGCAGCAGAATCACTGATGATTGCCAGCATTTTACGCATTGCTGCCGAAACAAAAACCAATATCCACTTTTGCCGCCTTTCATCCGCAGATGCAGTCGAACTAGTGAGAGAAGCAAAAAACAATGGTATTACGGTCACAGCCGATGTCAGCGTACATCATTTGCACTTAACAGAACATGACATCGCTTTCTTCAATACTCACGCACACATCAAACCACCCTTGCGCACCTTGCGTGATAAAGAAGCGTTGTGCCAGGGGCTAATGGATGGCACCATCGATGCCATCTGCTCAGACCATACGCCTGTCGATGATGATGCTAAGCTCGTGCCTTTTGCTGAAGCAGAAGCTGGCGCAACCGGCCTAGAATTACTGCTCCCATTGACCCTAAAATGGGCCAACAATCATCAATCCGCATTATTTAATGCCATTTCTAAAATCACGATTGAGCCCGCCACTATCTTGGGTATTAGTAGTGGTCATTTGAGCGTTGGTGCAAATGCAGATTTAACTATATTTTCACCAGAGAGTGCATGGGTGGTCAACACAAGCAGCATCACTAGCCAAGGTAAAAATACGCCGTTTCTAAACACAGAGATGTTGGGGAAAGTACACTGCACATTCCTCAACGGGCACATCACCTACCAAGCTAATTAATTAATTTTTGTAAAATCGAGTACCCAAGCGCATTTTAACTAGAATAGGGGCTTGACTACCCTAGCAAACAAGGTAATAGTACTGATTCAGAATTTAATTCACTTATTTGGGAGTAATAATGAGTTCTTTCGGATGTTGTTTTTGGTGGTTCTTACTTGGTGCATTACTTGGCTGGCTACTCAATTACTGGCTGTGCAAAGGTTGTAAAAATAAAAACGTAGAACCAGAAAATAAACTAACGCCGCCCCCTGCACCTGCGCCCAAAGTGGTGAACACACCAGCGGCTTCTGCACCAGTAACAAAAGTGGCTGCAAAACCTGCGCCAGCGCCTAAAAAGGCCCCTGTTAAAAAAGCAGCGGCACCGGCCAAACCAAAGGCAAAACCGAAAGCAAAAGCAGCGCCAGCAAAAGCCGTTGCTATTGATCTGAAAGCCGCAAGAGCAGCAGGCATCAAAATCAAGAGCACGGATGACTTAACGGTGATTGAAGGCATCGGACCAAAGATCAACGAATTATTCAAAAACAATGGTCTTAAAACATTCGCACAAGTGGCAAAAGCAACCGCACCGCAGATGCGTAAGATATTAGACGATGGTGGTGCGCGCTTCCGCATTGCAAACCCAGGCACTTGGGCAAAACAAGCGAAGCTAGCGGCAAACAATAAGTGGAAAGAGTTGAAGAAGCTACAAGACGACCTTTCTGGTGGCATTAAAAAATAAGCAAGAGGTTTAACTATGCAAAATAATCAATCAAGCTACCCATTTTGGACTTGGGTGATTGCCATTGCCTTGGCGCTTATCCTTCTATGGATGTTCTTAACTGGGAAAGGCCCTAGTGAAACCTGCTGTGTTGAAGCTGGCACGCCTGTTGCAGCAGCGCCAGCAGAGTCAACGCCTACTGTCACAGAAGCATTCAGCTTCACGGCGACGGAAAGTGAGTTTTTGAGTAGTGGTGATGCTAGCAATGTTAACTGGTCTGGTGGAAGCCTAGAAGCGCTAAAAGCCATTCTAGTTGGCGGCATAACCGCTGAAGGTGATGCACGGATGATTACACTAACAGGTACAGTGGAGTCTGAAGAGTTCAAGCTGCAAACAGGGCTTGATGCACAAACTTATTTTGGGCCTGATGCGACCATTGATAACCAAATCACTGTGATGGCGCCGATTGCACCAATAGAAGAAGAGCCTGTAGTAGCCATTATGGACCTCCCTGATGCAGCAAAAATATACTTTGCTACGGGTGTTCACCGCTTACCTGCTGATAGTGTTGACACACTTGACCCAATCATCACTTGGCTTAACAATAATCCAGATGCAAAAGCTGTTATTTCAGGCTTTCATGATCTCACTGGTGATGTTGCGAGCAATGAAAGATTAGCGAAAAAACGTGCTGAGTCTGCTTACAATGCACTCACTACAGCGGGCATTACAGAAGAGCGCATTGAAATGCGCAAACCTGAAAGCACTGATGGCGGTGGCGACTTAAGTGAAGCAAGACGCGTTGAAGTATCCATCGAATAGTTACAAAACCTAATACCGAACAATAAAAAAGCCGATACCTGTATCGGCTTTTTTATTGTCGTTAACGAAAATTTTAAACCATACCCAAATTATCTAAGCCTGAAGATAAGTTTTTATCTTTGGCAGCTTTACCTTCTAACTTAAACTTCAGTCGCAAATCATTCACTGAGTCTGCATTACGCAATGCATCCTCATAACTAATCTGCCCATTCTCGTGTAAATCAAATAGTGCTTGGTCAAATGTCTGCATGCCCATTTCTCGAGACTTAGCAATAATCGATTTAATTTCATGCACATCACCTTTAAAAATCAAATCTGTAATCAATGGTGAGTTCAACATAATCTCTACCGCAGCCACACGCCCAATGCCATCAATTTTAGGGACTAAGCGTTGCGAAATAAAGGCACGTAGATTTAAAGATAAATCCATAAGTAACTGGTGGCGCCGCTCTTCAGGGAAGAAGTTAATAATCCGATCTAACGCTTGGTTAGTACTATTCGCGTGTAGTGTCGACATACATAAATGCCCAGTTTCTGCAAACGCAACGGCATAATCCATCGTCTCTCGATCACGAATCTCACCAATCAAAATCACATCTGGCGCTTGCCTCAACGTATTTTTTAGCGCAGCTTCCCAGCTCTCTGTATCCACACCAACTTCACGTTGCGTCACAATGCAATTCTTGTGTTCGTGCATGAACTCTACTGGGTCTTCTATCGTAACAATGTGACCAAAACTATTTTCATTACGATGCCCAACCATGGCTGCTAAGGTTGTTGACTTGCCGGAACCTGTTGCGCCAACTAATACGACTAAGCCTCGCTTCGTCATGGAGACATCCTTTAGCACTTCAGGCAAATTAAGCTCTTCAATACTTGGAATCTTTGAAGTGATTGTCCTAAAAACCAAACCAACCGAACCACGTTGGATAAAGGCGTTCACTCTGAATCGTGCTGTATTCGGAATGCCAATGGCGAAGTTACACTCATTTGTGGCATCAAACTCAGCGGCTTGCTTGTCATTCATAATCGAACGACTGATTTCTCTCGCTTGCTGAGGAGTCAACACTTGTGAGTTAACTGGCGTCATTTTGCCATCAACCTTCATCGCAGGTGGAAAACCTGCCGTAATAAACATATCTGATGCTTTTTTGCTTAGCATTAATCTAAGCAAATCAAATACAAACTTTTCTGCTTGTCCTTTTTCCATTGATTACCCTAACTTAACCGACAATTGATTCTTTATTAGCCGCTTTCCCGCGCCCTTCGGCTGCAGAAATGAGGTTTCTTCTGACTAAATCCTGCAAATTCTGATCCAAGGTCTGCATGCCTAAGTTTTGCCCAGTTTGAATGGCTGAGTACATTTGCGCCACTTTATTTTCTCGAATCAAATTACGGATAGCCGGTGTACCAATCATAATCTCATGCGCGGCAACACGGCCCTGCTCATCCTTGGTTTTACACAAAGTTTGTGAAATCACTGCACGTAAAGATTCTGACAGCATAGAGCGGACCATTTCTTTTTCTGCTGCTGGAAACACATCAATAATACGGTCAACCGTTTTCGCTGCTGAACTCGTATGTAAGGTGCCGAATACTAAGTGACCCGTTTCAGCAGCACTTAATGCTAACCGAATCGTTTCTAGGTCACGCATCTCACCCACAAGAATCACATCTGGATCCTCACGTAATGCGGAACGCAGTGCATTTTGGAATGACAAAGTATGCGGTCCGACTTCACGTTGGTTAATTAATGATTTCTTTGATTGATGCACAAACTCGATTGGATCCTCTACTGTCAGGATATGGCCCATCTCATTTTCATTAATATAATCGACCATCGCAGCCAATGTGGTCGATTTACCTGAGCCTGTTGGGCCTGTCACCAGCACAATACCACGAGGCGTATCTGCAATTTCTTTAAAGATCGCAGGTGCATTCAGATCTTCCAATGTCAAAATCTTGGATGGAATGGTCCGAAAGACAGCACCAGAACCGCGGTTATGGTTAAACGCATTAACACGAAAACGCGCGAGGTTTGGAATTTCGAATGAAAAATCACACTCTAGCGTTTCTTCATATACCTTACGTTGCCCATCATTCATGATGTCATAGACCATGTCGTGCACTTGCGTATCATCCATCGATGGCACATTAATCTTCCGCACATCACCGTGCACACGAATCATCGGTGGTAGGCCAGCAGACAAATGCAAATCTGACGCGTTATTTTTAACCGAAAAGGCAAGTAAATCTGAAATATCCACTTTGAACTCCTGTTATAATTTTATACTTAAGACTTTACATAAAGTATATTCGTTAAGATCATTGAAATATGAACATAATTGCCAACTCCTTGCAAGTTATTCAAGCAAATATTCTTAAAGCAAAACAAGCTGCAAATCGAGAGGATGCAGTCAAACTATTGGCTGTTAGCAAAGCACAAGGCGCTGAAAAGCTTAGAAAAGCTTATTTAGCGGGGCAAATCGCTTTTGGTGAAAACTATTTACAAGAAGCACTTAACAAACAAGCACTGTTGGAAGATTGCAACATCGAATGGCATTTTATTGGCCCAATTCAAAGTAATAAAACCCAGCCCATCTCTCAACATTTCAACTGGGTGCATTCAGTCGACCGCTTAAAAATTGCGCAGCGGTTATCTAATACTAGGCCAAGTACGTTACCACCACTCAACATTTGCATTCAAATCAACAGTAGCCACGAATCATCTAAAAGTGGCATTAACGAAGAAGCTTTATTAGCATTAGCCACTGAAATCGCGGAGCTCCCGCGTATTCACCTGCGTGGTTTGATGGCAATTCCGGCACCAACTGAGGACATCGATCAACAACACCAACAATTTAAAACCGTCAAAAATGCTTTTACGCATTTACAACAAAAAGGCTTTGATATCGACACCTTGTCTATCGGCATGTCGAATGACTATATGGCTGCCATCGCAGAAGGTGCTACTATTGTACGTATTGGTTCCGCACTATTTGGTGAGCGTAACAACACTTAAGATAACGAATTGAACAGCATATGAAACTCGCATTTATTGGTGGTGGCAACATGGCAAAAGCACTTTTGGGCGGGCTGAAGAACCAGCATGTCCAAATGGCAGACATTACCGTCGTTGAACTCGATGGTAACAAAAGAGCTGCATTAGAAGAAACCTTTGGCGTCATCACCACAACAGACTTATCCTCCTTGAGTACAAGTGAAACAATTGTCTTAGCAATCAAACCACAGCAGCTGCGTGCGTTAGCACAATCATTAGCACCATTTCTCAATCAGCAGTTGGTCATCTCTATCGCAGCTGGAATTCTGATTCAGGACTTAAGCCGATGGCTTAATGATTATCAACTCATTGTGCGCGCTATGCCAAATACGCCAGCACAGATACAAGCAGGGATTACAGGCTTATATGCCATGCCACAAGTATCGGCACCGCAAAAAATGACGGCAGATCAAGTCATGCGTGCCGCAGGTGAAACTGTTTGGGTAGTAGCAGAGACGCAGTTAGATGCAGTGACTGCCATCTCTGGCAGTGGGCCCGCATATGTGTTTTATTTGATTGAAGCACTGGAAGCCGCAGCACTCGCGTTAGGGCTCAAGGAGGAAGAAGCAAAAAAACTCAGTATTGCGACCTTCAAAGGAGCCAGCCTATTAGCTGATGCAAGTGACAACGCTGTGGCAACACTACGCGAACAAGTGACATCGAAAGGTGGCACGACTGAACAAGGGCTCCTCGGTTTAGAAGAGGCAGAAGTGAAAAACGCCATTGCGCATGCGACAAAAAAAGCATATGACCGCGCCAAAACGCTCGCCAAAGAGTTAGGTGAAGCCTCTTGAAAACACGGCCAACCACAATACAACTGACGATAGTTATAGGGATTTAAGACATGAACGCACTAGTTTTTTTAATTAAAACGGTTTTTGACATACTGACATTGGTGTTTTTGCTACGCTTTCTAATGCAGGCGCTTAAAGTCTCCTTTAACAACCCAATTGGTCAAATGGTCATCGCGTTAACGGACTTTGCCGTCAAACCAACACGAAAACTAGTACCTAGTTGGAAAAAGTTAGACCTATCCACATTACTCCTCGCCTTTATCATGCAACTGGCACTGCACATAGTTTTATTTGCTTTGAGCAATACAGCGACCTTATCCAGTGCAGCTATTTGGCCAGCCATCATCGCACGTGGCGCTTTAGGTGTTGTTCGTACAATTTTTGATATATTCTTCTATGCCATTATTTTGCAAGTGATTCTAAGTTGGGTAAACCCGCAAACACCAATTGCCCCAGTACTACATAGCATTACGCGACCAATCCTCGCCCCTATTCAACGTGTCATCCCTGCTATTAGCGGCATCGACTTTTCACCCTTAATCGCAATCATTTTGTTGCAAATGCTCAACATTTCAATTTTTTCTGTCATATAAAAACGCTTTTTTGATTATTAGCACCTGCATTTAACAAACGACTAGATATAATATATATAGACGTATAACTAACGATTGCAAACATGAACAACTCTCCCTTACTCGCTAAAATCAATGAATATGAAAAATGGCGCGCTGATTTAAAAAACACCATTTCAAGTTACCGCGACTGGCTGTCAAACAGCGCGCATACTGACAGCATTAAAGAGCTTCGCTTACATGACATGCTTGAAAACCTCAACCATGACAAACTCACTATTGCATTTTTAGCAGATGCTGCTCGGGGGAAAACTGAGACTATTAATACGCTGTTCTTTTCTGACTTAAAACTACATCTTTTCCCAACCGATGTAGGAAGTAGTTCGCGTTGCTCAACTGAAATTTATTGGAATACAAATGAAGAGCCATCCATTAGCTTGCTGCCCATTAGCACGCGTCGCACGGAAGATACATTGGCTTACTTAAAAACCACGCCGAATATCTGGGAAACTTACAAGCTAAACCTTGGCTCTGTTGAGGAAATGCAAGATACTTTAAACAAGCTTACCGAGCAATTTGAAGTCACGAAAAGCGAAGCCATCAGTCTAGGCTTATGGGACTCAACGAATCAAGCCATGGTTGATGCCTTAGAAGAAACTGGTCACATTAAGGTGCCCGTTTGGCGCCATGCAATGATCAACTATCCACACCCGGCATTACAAAGTGGCTTAGTGATTATTGATACACCAGGTTTGGATAAACTCAATGCAGAGCCTGAGCTCACATTAAACATCATGCCTAATGCCGATGCTGTGGTTTTCCTCACCGCTGCAGACACGAACGTAACAGATAACGATCGCGCTATCTGGAATGAATTCATTAGACACAGAACACGCCATCGCTTTGTATTACTGAACAAAATTGATACGTTATCCACGACATCAAAAACGAAACAGAAGTTAGAAAATGACATTGACCGTTTAGTCACCATGACTGCGCATGAGTTGCATACGACACCAGAAATTGTATTTCCAATTTCAGCTCGCCAAGGACTCATCGCCAAAACAGAAGGTAATGCCGCGTTATTAGAAGAAAGTAAACTCAAAAGCTTCGAAGAAGCACTCGGTGAATACATTACTAAATCCAAGCATGAGCTCTATGGTAGAACCATCGCTAGCGAATGCAGCGTGATGATTAAAAACTCACGCAAAGCCGTTCAACAGCGCAAACTTAGTATGCAGGCGCAAATCAACGAATTAAGAGAAATCAAAGGTAAGAATGCCAGTGAATCTGCCAACATCCTGAAAAAAGTCATTGCTGAGAAAAAACGTTACGAATCTTCAATTCCAACCTTCAATCTAGCGAATGAAAAAATTTCTAAGCACGGTAAGAACCTGCTTAAACATCTGAGCGTCGATTACTTAGATTCATCGATTACTGAAAGTCGTAAAGAAATCGGTGAAAGCTGGACAACCATGGGCCTCAATAAAGGCATGCGCAATGTCATGAAGCAGGCTAACGAATTAGCCGATCATGTCACACGTGAAAGCAAGAAAATTAAAAAACTAGCTGACAATGTTTACGATGTTTTTCAATCGAAGCATGGCTTTGAAATCTTTGAAGCACCTGACTTGGACATGTCTAATTTTTTAAACAATATGCGTGCCCTTGAAAAAATCACCGATGACTTTTGCAAAGACCCCATCAACTTGATGACTGAAAAGCACTTCTTAGTGCGTAAATTTTTCTTGGGTCTAGGCACGCAAAAACAAAAAATATTTGAGCAAGCACGCAAAGAATGTGAACTATGGTTATTAGATGTATTAAGTACCTTAAAATCACAAATGAATGAGCATAAAGCAATGCTTGCAGAACGTACCAAGAACTTAATGAAAGCGAACGACAGTGCTAAAGCACTCGATGGTCAATTGAAGAAGATTGAAACAGAGTTTGCCGCTTTATCCAAAGAGAGCAAAGCCATGGATAATATGTTGCTGCATATTGTGACATCGATGCAACCTGCTATTCAAGCGGACTTGGCTGCAAAAAATGAAGGCGTATTAGACAAGACCATTAACTTAGAGCTGACATTGCCTAATGTTAACTATGCTGCCTCAACACCTTCATAAGTTGTTGGTAACTTAGCACCAAACCACATCGAATGTTTCACGCGGGTACTGGCTATCAACTTTCAAGACAATCCGTGTGTCGATGAAATCGGATAAATTTGCGAGGCTTTGTGACTCCTCATCCTGCAATAAGTTAATGACACTTGGCGAAGCAATGACTTTAAACTCTTTTGCCTCAAACTGCTTAGACTCACGTAATAGTTCACGCATGATTTCATAGGCAATCGTTTGTGCCGTTTTATATTCGCCTCTGCCTTGGCAAACTTCACAGGGCTCACAAAGCATATGCGCCAAGCTTTCACGTGTCCGCTTGCGAGTCATTTCCACAAGCCCAAGCTGTGTAAAGCCGTTAACACTGGTTCTTGCACGATCAATCGTCAATGCTTTCTCTAACTCATCCAGCACTTTTTCGCGCTGCGCATCTTCATCCATATCGATAAAATCGATAATAATAATGCCGCCCAAGTTGCGCAGTCTTAATTGTTGAGCAATGCTTTGTGCAGCCTCTAGGTTGGTCTTAAAAATCGTATCGGAAAGGTTCTTACCACTGACGAAGCTACCTGTATTGACATCCACCGTGGTGAGCGCTTCCGTTTGATCAAAAATGAGATAACCACCTGAGTTAAGGTCCACTTTGCGTAAAAAGGCCAGCTCAAACTCTTTTTCAATATTATAAAAATCAAAAATTGGTCGTTTGCCTTGGTAGTGGCTCAATGGTTTGAGCGCGTTCACAACATAAAGCTCAGCAAAACGCTTCATTTTCTCAAACGTTTCTTTTGAGTCAACACGAATACTCGCCGTGGTTTCATTCACGACATCTCGCAATACCCGCTTCGGTAAACTTAAATCATAAAAAATCAATGATCGCTCTTTTGCCGTCAGACTGTCTTCTTGGATTTTAGCCCAAACTTTATTTAAATAAGCCACATCCGCCAACAACTCTTCATCGGTGGCCGTTTCCGACATGGTACGAATAATATATCCACCTTTTCGTTCCGCGGGTAACAAGTCTATGAGTCGATTACGCAACAACTCGCGCTCTTCTTCATCTTCAATGCG
>SPJK01029489.1_pt1 | contig 19833 bp, 12 predicted proteins | sample 3741771 | NCBI WGS metagenome assembly SPJK01 (sample SAMN10925997, study PRJNA522277) | cold seep metagenome | isolation source: Elba SIP-enriched marine methane seep metagenome, extraction at timepoint T2 | place: Italy: coast of Elba, Mediterranean Sea
CTCGAGCGCGGCGAAAATCCTGGCCTGCGGGCACTCGCAGACATAGCCGGCATTGGCACGATTGAGAGCGTCTATCACGCCACGTTTGTGCTCGGCCCGCGGCTGAATGCTGGTGGACGGGTTGGCGACCCGTGGTTGGCGGCGAAACTGCTGGCGACCGATGACCGGGCCGAAGCGATCGCGCTGGCCGAGCGGCTTCACGCCCATAATGATGAGCGCAAGGCCGTCGAGGCGGCCATCCTTGAACAGGCCTCGGTCGAGGCGCAAAAGCAGATCGACGCCAACCCCGACACAGGCATCCTGATTGCCGCCGGCGAAGGCTGGCATCCTGGAGTGATCGGGATTGTTGCCGGACGGCTGAAAGACCGCTTTCACCTGCCCAGTATCGTTATCGGCTGGGGGCAGGGTTTGGGGCCGGTGGCCAAGGGATCGGCGCGCTCGGTGCGCGGGGTGAATATTGGCGACGCCATCTCTGCCGCAGCCAAGGAAGGCGTCATCCTGTCAGGCGGCGGGCACGCCATGGCGGGCGGTCTCAGCCTGGAGCCTGGCCAGCTGGACGGTCTGAGGGAATGGATGCAAGCCCACATGTCCGAGTTTCGTGAAGAGCGCGCGGCCGCGAAAGAACTCACGGTCGATGCCTTGCTCGCGCCGAACCAGGTGACGCCGGAGACGTTTGACCTCATTCAGACCATCGGCCCGTTCGGCCAGGGCGCCCCCGAGCCGGTATTTGGCCTGCGCGATGTCGAGATCACGTATACGCGGCCGATTGGTGAAAACCATTTGAAGCTGACCGTCGAGGATGCTGGCGCGCGGGTCGAAGCCCTGGTCTGGCGCTGCATCGGCACACCGCTGGGCGATGCCTTGTTACAGCGCGGGCGCGTGCATCTGGCCGGGCGGTTGAAAGACAATGTCTGGAATGGCCGCCGCACTGCCCAGATTGAGGTCATCGATGCTGCTGCAGTCGATTAGGGCAACGCTTTCAGCATCTCCAGAGCGCCGGTTGCAATCGGCTCCAGGTTCGGGTTCTCGCTCAGGCTTGCATTGATATAGAGGCTCTGCGCGAAGGCCTTGAGATTGTGCAAGCGGGCGAGGGCGGCTTCAGAGCTGAACGCATCGCCCCAGGTCTCCAGGGGCGCCGGGTCAACCAGCTCCTCGAACCAGGCTTGCCAGTTTTCCGCATCGATCTCCCCGCGCGAGGCCATGAACAGGACCGGGCGCGCCAGGCGTTCCGGTTCGCCATGCGTATAAGCGTGGCCCCCCTCGGGCAAGATCTGCGTGGCGACGGCGGAACGGAGGTCCAGCAGGGATTCTGTCGAAACGTTCGGATTGAGCGAGAGTTGCATGGCGACATCGGCCCCATGCGCGACGCCATGACGCCAGCCTTCCGTATCCGAGAAGGCGCGGTAATCCGTGACGCCTGCAAGATAGGCGGCAGCTGTTGCGACCAGATCAGCGCGTTCCGCTTCGTCGAGAAACGGTTCGACACGGTCGGTGCGCGCAAGTTCGGAGAGGCCAAGGGCTGCGAATGGTGCATGAACGCCATGCGGATCATCTCCCACCATCGCGTCCGAGAGCGCGGCGATCAGCGTTCGGCGCGTGGCTTCTGAAACCGCGCCGGAGCGCAGCACCGTGGTCAGCCCCTCATAACCGATCTTGTCGCGCAGGAAGGGATCGGCGTCGCCGAGGCAGGCGGCGAGATCGCTGGCGGCTCCATCAGGGGTTTCCGTCTCGAACCCGGCTGCGCGCCAGTCAGAAAGGTCCGACGGTGCCTGAGCCGCAAACGGACAAGCAGAAGACGGTTCAGCGACCGGAGCGGCGTGCGAGCAGGCAGCAGCGAAACAGAGCAAAGCGGGGGTCAGGAGAGATTTCATCATCTCACCTGATTCCCATTAATTTTACCGCCTGTCCACGGGGCGCGCAGCTTATCCAAGCACGGCGATCGTGGTCTCGGACTGGAAGCCATTGAAGTTCGTGGCCAGCGCCTGGCCATAGGCACCGAGATGACAGATCTCGATCCAGTCGCCTTCGCGCGTGTCGGCGGGCAGGGCAAATGGCCCGGCCATGGCATCGAGGCTGTCACAGGTCGGTCCGAAGAAGCGGAAGTCCTCGAAATCACCGCCTGAGGCGCTGTCACTGTGCAGCTTGACCGGGTACTTCCACGCGCATTGCGCTGCGTCGAACAAGGAGCCGTAAGAGCCTTCGTTCAGATACAGGTCCTGGCCTTTGCGCAGCTCCACCCGTGCCAGTGTCGAACCGCCTTCACCGCACAGGGCGCGGCCGGGCTCGCCGATAATCTCCAACCCATCGAACCCGAAAATCTTCAGGCCTTTGGCGATGCGGTCAAAATAGGCCTGCATCGGAGCTGGTTCCAGACCTGGATACGCAACTGGAAATCCGCCGCCGCAATCCAGGCTCTCAATCTCGACGCCAGCGGTTTCCAGCAGGCCATGCACGTAAGACAGCGCGCGAATATAGTCTGCCGGGTCCATGCACTGGCTGCCAACATGGAAACAGACGCCCAGCTTGGCCGCGACGGGGCGGGCAGCGCGGAGCAGGTCAACCGCGTCCTGGTAGCCAGCGCCATATTTGCCTTCGAGCGGCATGCTGGCTGAACCGCCGGATGGCAGCGCCAGGCGCAAATGCAGGTGCAGATCATCCGCGTCCTGCGTCTCGACCAGGATCTTGCCAAGCTCTGCGGCGCAATCGAACGCGAAATGGCGAACACCGGCAGCATAAGCATGGCGAATGGCTCGGCGCGATTTGACCGGGTGCATCAGATACAGCTCCGCATCCGGGCAGGCGCTCAGCACCTGATCGATCTCGCGAATGGAGGCGACATCGAACCCGCGCAGGCCGCTCGCCCACAGGGTTTTCAGGACCGCCGGATGCGGGTTGGCTTTCACGGCATAGACCGAGGTGCCAGGAAATCCGTTGAGGAAGGTCTGCGCCGCCGCTTCGATCTTTTGCGGATAGAGGACATAGATCGCATCATCGCCGTCATAGGCCTTGAGCGCGTCTTCAATCGAGTTGAAGGCGGGTAGACCATAAGGGCGGTCGAAATCTGGAAGCAGGGCAGGGTGCGCGAGGCGCGAAGGGGATGGGGTAAACATGGGCGTCTAGGTCCGAATTGCGAGCGTCAGAACACTCGAAAAGGTCAGGGACAGATGCGGCTGATCAGGCGCATCCGGCTCAGTCGGAAAAGGCGGGCAAGCGGCCCGCAGCGTGCCTAGATAGGTTCAGCAACCGCCGCCATATAATCGGCGTCCTTGGCGAACGGCGTGAACACCGTCGTCGTGTCAAACGCAACATCGATGCGCTTGAGCAGAAGGATCGGAATTTGTGGGCAGGCGCCCGTCAGGGGATGGGTCATCCAAGTATCCTCGCAAAGCAAGATCGGCTCGAACCGACATTGAAAGTGAAGACAGTTGGGCTCCCCCGTACTGACAGCTGCAGAACAGCTCGTCGTGGTTCGCTTACTTGTCAGCGGCGCACATATGATTTCTGCAAGCGGGGGTCAAGAATTTTTCTGACCCCCGCTCGGGTTTTGTGTCTGGATTAGCGAGACCACCAGCCGCGTTTTTTCTTTTTCGGCTTGGTTGTGGTCTCGAGGACGGGTTCCGTTGTTACCTGAGGTGCAGGTTCCGTCACCAGTTCTGGCTCGGGTTCCGGCGCAGGCGCGGGGGCCGGCTCAGGGGTTGGCTCGGGCTCTGCTTCGGCCACAGGCTCTGGTGTTGGCTCGGGCGCGGGTTCTGGCTCAGGAGCTGGTTCCAGGGCGACGATTGGCGCGTCTTCCGCAGGCTCAGCTGGCGCGGCGTCTTCTGCCTCTGGCGTTTGCTCAGACCCGTCGTCTGGTGCGTTTGCCTCAGCTGCCTCTGGAGCGGTATCACCCTCTCCACCACGACGTTTGCGACGACGGCGGCGGCGGCGTTTCTTGCCTTCCTTCGGCTCTTCATCGGAGCTGGCCTCAGGCGATGCTTCGGTCTGGGCTTCTGCTTCTGGCGCGCGGGCTTCCGGCACGGCGACGGGCTTGGCGCTGAGGCCGCCTTCACTGGCGTCCGGCAGCTCGTCCGGCGCGTCGCCGAGCAGGTTGGAAATAGACATGGCCAGGCCATCCAGCAGCGCGCCGCCATCAGATGGTGGTGCGCCAGGATCCATGGCTTCGCCATCCTTGCGACGACGACGGCCTCCGCGGCGACCACGGCGGCGACGTTTCCGGCGGCCACCTGATTCTTCGCCGTCTTCGTCAGTGGCGGTGGTGGCTGTATCTACTTCGTCTTCATCCTCATCGTCTTCGGCGTCGGGCAGCAGATGATCATCTGCATCGCCTTCGAGGAATTCATCGCGATTGAATTTCTTGCGGCGACGGCGACCGCTGGAGGCCTTGTCGGCATCAATCTCGAAATCGCCCGGGATCATCGCACCCGAGGATTTGATGGCGATGGTGAAGCCGGCTTCGTCTTCAATGGCTGAAATCGAGTCGCGTTTGGAATTGAGCAGGTAGAGCGCCACGTCGGTCGGCGCGGTGACGGTCATGCCGCGCAGGCCACCGCCGGCAGCGCGAGCTTCGACAGCACGCAACAATTGCAGGGCAGAGGACGGGATGGAGCGGCGGCGTCCGGTGCCATCACAGGCGTCGCATTTGTCTGATGTCGCTTGCAACACACCGGCACGGCGGCGCTGGCGCGAGATTTCCATCAGGCCGAATTGCGAGATGCGATTGTTCTGGACACGTGCACGGTCCAGCTTCAGCGCGTCTTTCATCTTCTTCTCGACAGCGCGATTATTCTTGTTCTCGTCCATGTCGATAAAGTCGATTACGACGAGACCAGCGAGGTCGCGCAGGCGCATCTGGCGACAGGCTTCCTCGGCAGCTTCGAGATTGGTGTGCAGCGCAGTCTGTTCGATATTGCGCTCGCGGGTCGATTTCCCGGAGTTCACGTCGATCGCGACCAGGGCTTCAGTCTGGTTGATGACCAGATATCCGCCTGATTTCATCTGAACGGTCGGTGAGAAGATCGAATCGAGCTGATCCTCGACGCCTTCCTTGACGAAGAGCGGCGCCTGGGCGGTCCAGCGTTTCACCTTCTTGGCCTGGGTCGGCATCAGCGTCTTGGCCAGATCCTTGGCTTCGCGATAGGCGCGGTCACCCTGGACCACGACTTCGGCGATTTCGCGATCAAACATGTCGCGCATGGCCCGGTGAACGAGCCCGCCTTCCTCGTGAATGCGTTCCGGTGCGACCGATTCCAGCGTCTTGGCGCGAATGTTCGACCACAGCTTTTGCAGATAGTCATAGTCGCGGCGAATTTCCGACTTGGTGCGCTTGGCGCCAGCGGTGCGGACGATCAGGCCCATGCCCTTCGGCACTTGCAGGCCGTCCATGACAGATTTCAGGCGCTTGCGATCATTGCCGTTCGGGATCTTGCGAGAGATGCCGCCGCCGCGCGGGGTGTTTGGCATCAGCACGGAATAGCGTCCGGCGAGGGACAGATAGGTTGTCAGCGCGGCGCCTTTATTGCCGCGCTCTTCCTTGACCACTTGGACCAGAAGGACCTGGCGGCGGCGAATAACTTCCTGAATCTTATAACGACGGGTGATCGAGCTGCCGCGTGATTTGCGCGGGCTGCGACGACGGCGCTCTGCCTTGGCCGGCTTCTTTTTCTTCTTGTCGTCGCCGGAGTCAGCGTCTTTGTCAGAGTCTTCGTCGGCGCTGGCCTCGGTCTCGCCGTCTTCGCCATCGCCATCTTCAGAGTCAGCTTCAGAAGCGGCTTCGTCGGCCTCTTCATTGGCATCATCCTCATCGGCGGAGGCGTCTGTTTCGTCGTCGCCGTTCTCGTCATCGTCAGCCTCGTCGGCTTCAGACTCGATTTCGTCGAGATCGTCCGGATCATCGTCAGCTGCCGCTTCTGCTTCGCGAGCGGCCTCTTCCAGCAAGGCCTCGCGGTCAGCTTGCGGGAGCTGGTAATAATCAGGGTGGATTTCGCTGAATGCGAGGAAACCGTGCCTGTTGCCGCCATATTCGACGAAACAGGCTTGCAAAGAAGGCTCTACCCGCGTGACTTTCGCGAGATAGATGTTGCCTCTTAGTTGTTCGTTTCCAGTTGTTTCAAAGTCAAAGTCCTCGACACGTCCATTGTTGACGAGGGCGACACGGGTCTCTTCCTGGTGGACCGCGTCGATCAGCATAAGTTTGCTCATTGTAAGCTGCCTTGCAGTCTGGCGGCGCTAAGGCCCGCAATCGTTGCGGGCGATGGCGAAACGCGCCAGTGAATGTGTTATTAGGGACAGGCAGCCCACCAGTCCGGCCTGCTCTTTCCATAGAGCGGCTCTCGGTCCTGATTGTAACGGCCTGTAAGCTCATATTATCCGTTCCGGTCTCGGCGTTAGTGCAGGGGATTAGGCCTGTTCACCCGCCTTTCGGGGATTCTGTTCGGGCCCCGTTCGGGGTTGTCCCTTACATGCCCCTTCTGGCTTCGAATTAAAAGACCAAAAATGCGGGCAAGCGGATGAATATTCCCTGCACGCAGATAAATGTGTGATTAAGACTGGATAGAATAAACAGAGACATTGGGTTAATGAGGCGCCTGGGGCGGCGCCGATAGAGCGAATACGATTGATGCATTCGGTGAAGGTTTTTTGTCTGTTTATCGTGTCGGCCTGGCTCGCGGCCACGGGCGCGGCGCAGGTGCAATCGATCGGTATTGCCGGTGACGGCGAATTTACCAGAATCACCATCACCTCCGAATCGTCCATGCGGCCGGACATTTTTCTGCGCGAAACCGTCGACGGAATGGTGATCGAGATGGTGCCCGAGACGTTCCGGCTTGGCGCGGAGCCATTTTTCGCAGAGCCGACGGGCGGCATCTATGCCTATACTCTTGATACCGACCGGGTCGTGTTCGAACTCGATCGGCCGATGATGGTCATGCGCGAGATTGATTTGCCGCCATCTGGGTCTGAAGGCCTGTATCGCTATATTCTCGACCTGAGCGGGGTGTCGGAAACCCGGTTCCGCAATGCTGCGCGGCGCGATGAGAAACGTTTCGCGCGCTTCGAGGCGGCCCGCAGCGGTGCGCCGATCGAGCCGGAGCCGATCGAAATGGCTGAGACGGTGCCTCTGGCGCAACCAGAATCTCCCTCAGCCAAGCCGGCGACGATTGGGGCGCTGATGCAGATGGCGGCGCGCAGCCGGCGTGTGATTGTCATCGACCCCGGGCATGGTGGCCGCGATCCTGGCGCGCTGGCTATCATTGGCGGCAAGGAAAGCGACATTGTCCTCAAGACCTCGCTGAAGCTGAAACAGATGATCGAGCAGGATCCGCGCTATGTGGTGAGACTGACCCGTGAGACGGATGTCTATGTCGAGCACGAGGACCGTGTGACCAAGGCGCGCAATTGGGGCGCGGATCTGTTCATCTCGGTACACGCTGATGCTGCCGGCGCCCCGACTGTATCTGGCGCGTCGGTCTATACGATCTCGACCCGCGGCGAAGCCCGGATTGAGGGCACTGCGCGGAAATTTGGCTGGGATCTGCCGATCGAGGACGGCACGTCGATCGAAGTGTCGAATATTCTCCAGGACCTGACTTTGCGCGAAACCAAGTCCAATTCGTCGATTTTCGCCGAATTCCTGGTGCCAGAGCTCGGCAAGGCGGGGCCGCTGGTGCGCAATTCCCATCGCCAGGGCAACCTGTTCGTGCTGCTGGCGCCAGATGTGCCTGCGGTGCTGGTCGAAATTGGCTTTCTGACCAATCGCGAAGATGCCCGGCGGCTGAAATCGGAGCGCGGACGGCGCAAATCGGCGGAAGCCATCAAGCGCGCGATCGATGCCTATTTCGATCGCCAGGATTTAATCTTGGCAACGAACTGACGGTTCGCCTTTGCGACACTGCAGAAGCGCCTTAGTCTTGCCCCGTTGGCGTGTGATTCACCGCGCTGAAGAATTATGAGGTCTGAGTGCCATGTGGGCAGCCATCAAACAGCGTGTATTCACCTGGAAATTCCTGCTTTGGACGGTGCTGGCCGGGATTGCCATCGGTGTGGCGGCGATCATCGCCTTCCTGATCTGGATGGCAGCGCTTGGCCGGACCGTGCCGTCTGTTGAAAAACTGTCTGAGTACAATCCGCCTGTTACCTCACGCGTCCACGCTGGAGACGGCACGCTGATTTACGAATTTGCCGATGAGCACCGCGTGTTCATTCCGTACGAGGCAATCCCGGAACATGTCATCCACGCTTTTGTCGCCGCCGAAGACAAGAAGTTCTTCACCCATGGCGGGCTCGACTATCTCGGCATGACCCGCGGCGTTATCAATACCGCCAAGAACAAGCTGACCGGCAGCGGCGGCATGCAAGGCGGTTCGACCATCACCCAACAGGTCGCCAAGAACATGCTGCTGACGCGTGACCAGACCATTGTCCGCAAGGCCAAGGAAGCCATCGTTGCCCAGCGCATGGAAAAGGCGTTCACCAAAGAGCACATTATTGAGCTCTATCTGAACGAAATCTATCTCGGCGGACGCTCTTATGGCGTCGGTTCGGCGGCGCTCAACTATTTCAACAAGTCGCTGCCGGAACTCGATCTGTCGGAAGCCGCAGTTCTCGCCTCGCTGCCGAAATTCCCGGGCCGGGTGAACCCATATACCAATCCCGAACGGGTCCTGCAGCGCCGCAATTATGTGCTCAATCGCATGGTCGATGATGGCTATATCACCCAGGAGCAGGCCGATGACGCCAAGGCCAAGCCGCTGACCACGACGAAACGCCTGTATGGTCCTGAGTACGCCGCCGCGACCTATTTCGTGCAGGAGCTGCGCAAACAGCTGATCGACCAATATGGCGAGGAAGAGCTGGAGCAGGGCGGTCTGTCGATCCGCACGACGATCGATACGAAATTGCAACTGGCGGCCCAGGAAGCCCTGCAGGTCGGCCTGGAAACCTATGACCGCCGCCATGAGTATCGCGGACCGATGCAATCGCTCGATCTCTCAGCGGATGACCTGATGGAGCAGCTGCAAGCGGTGACGCGCCCGGGCGGTTACGGCACGTGGGAGCGCGCGCTGATCACGCGCATCACGGATAATGGTGCCACTTTGCTGCTTGATGATGGGGCGGAAACCTCGCTTCCTGCTGAAGATATCGAATGGAGCCAGACCTTCGTTCGCGCCAATGGTCAAATCGGATTGCGCGCCGGAGATGTCGTCCTGGCCGAAGTCAGCCGACAAGCCTTGAGCGTGGAGGAAAGCACCCCGACCCGCGAAGGCGCGAGCGCAGAAGACAGCGAACCACTGGTCCCGGTCGAGCCGATCATGGTGCCGGTCGGGCAAGCCATCCTGAAACAGGTGCCGGACCTGGAAGGCGCGATCGTCGCGCTCGATCCACATACCGGCCGTGTACTGGCCATGATGGGCGGCTATTCCTTCTTCAAGAGCCCGTTCAACCGGGTCACCCAGGCGCAGCGCCAGCCGGGCTCGTCGTTCAAGCCGTTCGTTTACGGTGCCGCGCTGGAACAGGGCTACACCCCATCCGTACGCATCCTGGACTCGCCTTATGTCTATTATGACGAGAATACTGACGAGATCTGGAAACCGGAAAACTATGCCGAGGGACGTAGCTATGGCGAAGTGACCATGCGCGTGGCTCTGGAAAAATCCTATAACCAGGTCACCGCCCGCGTCGCCACCGACATTGGCATGGAAGCGGTGTCGGAGTTCGCCGAGCGGTTCGGCATCTATGATCGCCTGCCGCCTTATCCAGCCATGTCGCTCGGCTCTGGCGAGACCTCGCCTTGGCGGATGTCGAAAGCCTATGCGGCGCTCGTTAATGGCGGCAAGGAAGTCACGCCAACGCTGCTCGACCGGGTTCAGGACCGGCGCGGCGTAACCCTGTACAAGCATGACCAGCGCGCCTGCGAGACCTGCACCGCCGAGGCCTGGGATGGCAGCAAGCCGCCCACTCTGCCGGATGATCGCAAACAGCTGGTCGATCCGATCATTGCCTATCAGCTGGTCCACATGCTGGAAGGCGTGGTCGAGCGCGGCACGGGCCGCCGGGCGCGTCGGGTCGGTAAGCCGCTGGCCGGCAAGACTGGAACGACCAATGATTATGTCGACGCTCTGTTCTTCGGCTTCTCGCCGGACCTCGTGGTCGGCATCTGGACCGGATTTGATACGCCGCGCACGCTGGGCGAGGGCGAAGGTGGCGGCGCTGTTGCCGGCGTCATCTTCACTGAGTTCATGGAGCGCGCTCTGGTCGACGAGCCGGCACTGCCATTCCGTATCCCGCCGGGTGTGCGTTTGGTCTCGGTTGATGCCCAAACCGGCGGCATGCCGACTTTTGCGAGTGAACAGATCATCCTCGAAGCGTTTCGCCCTGGCACCGAGCCTGGCATGGCCTTCAGCGAGAATTCAAATCTCAGCCTGTCCGGGATTGGTGACAATTCCATCTTTGGCCAAGGTACGCCGCTGGAACCGCAAATTGATCCAGAGACCGGCGAAGTAGTGGAATCTGATGTCATTCAGACCGATATCGAAGACGAGGTTTATTGACCTGAACGTGAAACGCCTCCATTTCCAGCGATCACTTGAGTTTCAGGAATTAGAATGTCAGCAGAAATTCTCGCCCTTGCCGAACAAATCAAGCAGTCCTCGGAACTGCTGAGGAGGCGTCTTTGACTGGGACGTCGCCAGCAAACGTCTCGATGAACTAAACGCCCTGTCGGAACGCCCGGATTTCTGGGACGATCCGGAGCAGGCGCGCAAGCTGATGGCCGAACGCCAGAAGCTGGAAACCGGCATGCAGACGGTCGAAGAGCTTGAACAGGAAGCCTCGGACGGCCTCGAACTGCTTGAATTGGCCGATGGCGATGAAGACATGCTCGCCGATGTTGCGGGCTCCTTGCGCCGCGCCGCCGAGAAAGCTGAAAAAGCCGAACTCGAAGCCCTGCTCTCGGGCGAAGCGGACGGCAATGATTGCTATATGAACATCAATTCCGGCGCAGGCGGAACGGAGAGCCAGGACTGGGCCTCGATGATCCGGCGCATGTATGTGCGCTGGGCCGAGCAGTCTGGCTACAAGGTCGAGGAAGTCGAGAGCCATGAAGGTGACGAAGCCGGGATCAAATCCGCGACGCTGCTGATCAAGGGCGAAAACGCTTATGGTTGGCTGAAATCGGAGCAGGGGGTGCATCGCCTGGTGCGGATATCACCCTATGACAGCTCAGCCCGCCGTCATACCAGTTTTGCTTCTGTCGCCGTATCGCCGGTGATCGATGACTCGATCGAGGTCGAGATCAATCCGTCCGATGTGCGTACCGATACTTATCGCGCCTCAGGCAAAGGCGGACAGCACGTCAACAAGACCGACTCTGCGGTGCGCCTGACGCATGAACCGACAGGGATTGCGGTCGCTTGCCAGTCCGGACGGTCGCAACACCAGAACCGGGCCTCGGCCTGGGAAATGTTACGATCGCGCCTCTATGAAGTTGAATTGCAGAGACGTCAGCAAGCGGCGCAGGACAGTCATGACTCCAAGACCGAGATCGGTTGGGGACATCAGATCCGCTCTTATGTGCTGCAGCCCTATCAGTTGGTGAAGGACCTGCGCACCAATCATGAGACGTCTGATACTGGCGGCGTGCTGGATGGCGATCTGACACCGTTTCTCTCAGCGGCCTTGTCACATGCGCTTGGCGACAGTCAGACCGAAGACGCCTAAAACGAAAAAGCCGGACCCGAAGGTCCGGCTTCTTTGTATTGGTCCTGCTTGCTTATTTTAAGCGTTGCCGGCTGGGCCGTTTGGTGTTGGCAGGCCTGTGGCATTGCCGAGACCCGAGCCATTCGTCTGCGGCGCCTGTGCGGCAGGCTTTGGCGCCGTTTCCTTGAGCGGGTTCTCTTCGCGTTTGACCTGGCCTTCAAAGCTGGCATCCGGCTGAATGATCAGAGCGGCATGGAAAATGTCGCCTTCGACAGAGGCGCCGGTTTCCAGCTCGACCTTGCGGGCACGGATAGAGCCAACAATCTTGCCTTTGACGCGAAGCGTTTCAGCCTTGATCTCGCCAATGATACGACCGGTTGAGCCGATCGTTACGTCGCCAGAGGTGACGTCGCCTTCGACCTGACCGTCAATTTGAAGTGCACCCGCGGATTTGATCGAGCCTTTGATCTCAACGTCTGAGCAAATGATCGATGCGCCAACCCGGGCTGCAGGCTTTGACGAGGCGCTGCGCACGGCGTCTTGCGCCGGGGTCATGCCTGGTGGTGTGTCGCCCTTAGTCTTCGTAAACATGTTTTCCTGCCTTAATGAACTCTACTGGATTATACTGCTTTCCATGGAACAGCACTTCGTAATGAAGGTGAGGACCCGTGCTGCGCCCGGTCGAACCCATGGTACCGAGCTTGTCGCCGATTTCGACTTCTTGGCCTTTCTTGGCCACGATGCGGCGGAGGTGTGCATATCGCGAGACGAAACCGCCGCCATGATCAACATCGACGACCCTACCATACCCTGATTTCGTTCCCGCATAAATAACTTTTCCTGGACCGGCCGCTACAATCGGCGCGTTCCAGCCTGCACCCATGTCAATTCCGCCATGCCAGCTCGGGCGTTTGCGGAACGGATCGATGCGCATTCCGAACTGCGAGGTCACCCGCGAAGGGATGCCAATCGGGGTCGCCAGAGGCAGGCGATCGACCAGGGTTTCGAAATAGCGTGCTTCTTCCATACGTGCGGCCACCTGGGCAACGCGGACGGCGAATTGTTCTTCTTCAGGCGTAGCGAACTGTCCGGAGAGCAGGCTTGCAAAGCTGACTTCAGGGCCGCCCATATTCTCGCCGCTGGTAATCCGGCCAGCGCCGACTGCGGTCAGGCGCAGAATGCCGCGTGCGGCTTCAGCCTTTTCGACCGCCATTTCTTCAATCTCGTCGAGGAACTGGTCCTGCTCAGCGCGGATTTTGCTGACATCGCCGCGCAGGCCAACTTGTGGCAGGCGGCTTTCAGTGGCGGCAAAACGTTGCGATTGCCGAGCGTCTGCCTCATCGATCGAGGCCGTCACCAGGAGGGACGCCGAGTTTCCCCTTAGCGCCGAAACCTCCAATTCTCCGCCGGTTTTCATTGCGTCGAGCATAGTCGCCAGGGTTTCGTGGCGACGTTGGAATTCAAGGGTCGCGTCCTGGAACGCTTCTGTGCGCTGTTCCAGTTGCGAGGTCGACAGTGCTTCCTTGGCGCGCAGGTCCTGGACCCAGCGCTCCAGCCGATTGACTTCGCTTGCGGCTGAGCCGACCGCGACCGTCTTCTGTCCGAAGACCACGGTGGCAGATGCAAAAAGCGACCACCCCACGAGAGCAGCCGCTGCACAAGTCAGAAGAATCTGTTGAAGAGGAGAAACTGTAAAGTAGCGGACGGTTCCACCACTACGGTGGTAAATTTGCCGCTCCGGAAAAGCCCGGCGTACAAAGTCAGAGATCTTTGCAGTCGATTTCATTCTACGCACCTATCCGCAGGTAAGACGCCGTTAAGGCTGCAGGCTTTATGACGTCTTGATTGGTGATGAGCCACAGTAACCTCATTGTGATCCGGACGAAAAGCCCCCTTTTGCGGTTTTCCGGCGCCAATTTAGCCTGTTTCGGTAAAATTCGCCTTAAAGTATTTTTATTTGACGAATCAGACATTCAAAATTGTGTCGAGCGCTTCAAGAACTGATTGGGCATGACCCTTCACCTTCACCTTGCGCCAGGCCTCGGCAATGGTGCCATCGGCGAGGATGATGAAGGTTGAACGTTCGATGCCCATGTACTTCTTTCCATACATGTTTTTCTCAACCCAGGTGCCGAATTGCTCGCAGGCATCGGCATCTGCGTCGCTGGCCAGCGTTACGGTCAGGTCTTTCTTGGCGATGAAATTGGCGTGACTTTTGAGACTGTCCTTCGAAACTCCGATAATTTGCGTGTCGAGGGCCGCGAATTTCGCTTTCAGGGCTGAGAAGTCGATCGATTCGGTTGTGCAGCCCGGTGTATTGTCGCGCGGATAAAAATAGACCACATGAGCCCGGCCGACGGGTTTGCTCAGATTGACCGTTTCTTCATCGGAAACTGGGATGGTCACATTTGGAGCTTTGTCGCCTTTTTCTGGTCGGTTTGTCATGGCATGTCTTTCATGTTTGGTGGGAGGCTGTCCCAGTCTAAACGCTGTGAGGCAGTGTGTTGATTACTTGGAGTATTTGACTTGGTTCGCCAGACGACGAAAGTCATAATTTTAGAGACTCTCGGAGTTATCTCGCTGGTCGCGATGGCCGCGATCGGGATTCTGGCCTTTATGCTGGCCAGTGGACCGGTCGAGCTTGGTATCTTTCGCGATGATGTCGAGCGGGCGCTGACCAATGCTCGGGACGGCCGCGCCGTGACGGTGGAGCGCCTGACGCTGCAATGGTCACCGTCGGAGCGCCGCATGTTTGTCGTCGCTGATGATCTCTCCCTCAAGGATGCCGCTGGCGAGGAAGCCGGGTTTGCGCAGCGCGCCGAACTGACCCTCGATGCTGGCGCGATCCTGCTTGGCAATGTCGTGGTGCTGCAGGCTGACCTTAATCAGGGCTGGATCGAGGTCGAGAATGTTGGCCCCAACCAGTGGACCGTGGCCGGCGATCCGATGCCGGAAATCCGGGCCGGTGTGCTGCCGCAAACCCCGCAAGAATGGCTCGACCGGATCAATGGCGTCCTCACCGATGTGCTGGTCGGCCTGGAGGCGTTCAGTCAGACGCTTTCGTTTGAGGGGCTGGAATTCAACAATTTCGATCTACGTGTGATCGGTGAATCCGGCGATGCAATCGGCACGATCGAGGCCGCGTCGGGCCAGTTTCAAAGCCTGGAGAATGATGTCAGCATCCAGTTTGCGGGCGACGGGCAGGGGCTCGGGCTGCCGGAAATCTTCGGCATCTCTCTCGATACATATGAGGGCTATCACTCGTTGAAAGCGGTGCTCGATGTTGGTGTTCTGCCGGTCACCGATCTCGCCAGTCGATTTGGGCTCGAAGGCATGCCGGACAGTGACCTGAGCCTCGGCACCTCATTCAATGCTGAGCTGCGCCGTGAAGAAGGCTTGCAGCAGGTCGGTCTGGTCGCCTCCCGCGAGGCGGGTACGCTCAATCTCGGCGAGTGGGCGGGCGATATCTCCGACATCACCACATCGCTCATTTACATGCCGCAGCAGGACGAGGTGCAGATTGAATTCCTGCAACTCGCTTCCAATCGCCTGAGTGGCCGCTTCGAAGGTGCCGTGTCGAATATTCTGGCCACCAATGCGCTGCGCCGCGTGGCGCTGCAATCCGAAGAAATGACCGTGGACCTGACCGGCCTGTTCGAAGCGCCGTCCGAGGCCCGTAATGTCGAACTGGAAGCGGATCTGTCGGATGATTTCACCATCATCTCGATCCAGTCGCTTGGCGCTGATATTGATGAGGCGCGTCTGCAAGCGAGCGGAGAGTTCGACTGGAGTGTCGAATACGAAGAGGGCGAGCTGCCCTTCACCCTGGATGTCACGGCGGAACTGGTGGGTGATATCAGCAAGGAGACCATCCTCGCCTATTGGCCGGTCAATCTCGGACGCGGCGCCCGCAATTATGTCGCCGACCAGCTGCTCACCGGCAAGGCCACCGAAGCGACGGCAGTGGTGAGTATCAAGCCGGACAGCATGGCCGAAGGCTATCTGCGCGAAGAGGATCTCGCCGTAACTTTCGCCTTTGAGGGGGGCAGCCTGCGCTTCCTCAGCGACATGCCGCCGGTCGAGAATGCGGTCGGCACTGGCCGCGTCGGCGGTAATAGTCTCGACATCGCCGTGATCAGCGCGACCTATGATGACTGGGTGATCCAATCAGGCGCCGTTGACTTTCCGGCCTTTAATCCGCGCGGCGAGGAGTTCATTGTCACGGCCTATGGCTCAGGCCCGGCTGTGTCGGTGCTGCGCCAGCTGTCCAACTCGCGCTTGCGCCTGCAGGAGGAAACCGGGTTCGATCCGGAACGCGTCAGCGGCGATGCCACCGCGTCGTTCAGGCTGACCCGCCCTGCGCTCAGCGATGTGCCGCTTGAAGACATCACGATGGAAGTCAAAGGACAGATCCGCGATGCCGGGCTGACCGGCGCGGCGGGACCGTTCGATATTGCCGAGGGCAGCGTCAATGTCGACGTGACGCTCGAGCGGATGATCCTGACCGGGTTCGGCAATCTTGGATCCTCACCGATCCAGTTCACCTGGCGCGATGCGTTTGATGATGATGGCGCGCCCGCCGACCTGTCGGCAACGGCGGTGATTACGTCGGATGTCCTGAACGTGTTCGGCCTGGTTGGCCGCGCCTTTCTGACCGGCGAAATTCCGGTTGAGATGCAGGGCAAGGTCGGCGCCAATGGCTTGCAGACCGGTACATTTGCCTTCGATCTCAGCGAAGCGCGGATCGACATTTCCGAAATCGACTGGGTCAAACCGACCGGCGAAACCGCGCGAGCGACGCTTAATTATACCGGTGACTTGCGAGAACAGGCGGCAGCGCTACGGGTGACCAGCGAGTCGGCGTCTCTGGATGGCGACTTGCGCCTGGCCACAGATGGCCGTCTGCAATCGCTCGACCTGCGGCAGCTCTATATCGAAGACACGATTGATGTGGCCGGCCAGATCGCACGCACCGGGACGGGCGGCTTCAATATCGAACTGGGCGGTGCTTATCTCGATATTTCCGGGTTCCTCAGCGAACTCGGCGCCGTGGGCGGCGTTGGTGAAGGGACTGACGGAATTGACCTGTCCTTTGCGGCGACCGTCGAGCGGCTGCGCTTGCGGCGCGATCTTGAACTGATCGGCTCAGCGCTTTCCTTCGAACTGTCGCGGACGGGCGGCTTCCAGCAATTGCGCGCGAGCGGCAACACGGTGGCTGGCGCGACTTTCATCGCCAATCTGGATAATGAAGGCGCCGGACAGCCCCTGGCCATCGAGCTGAAGACCAGCGATGCCGGTTATCTCGCCAGTGCATTCTTCGGGGTCGATTTCATCGAAGGCGGCATTCTCGATCTGCGCGGGTCGCTGGCAACGGAAGACACGCCCGCGCGCTTGCGGGCCACCGTCGAAGATACCCGGCTCATCAATGCACCGTTTTTCACACAAATCCTGTCCCTCGCCTCACTACGCGGACTGACTGACACGCTGTCCGGAGAAGGGGTCCTGTTCTCGCGTATCGAAGCGCCGATCACGATTGGCGGCGGGCGTTATGTGATCGATGGCGGCCGCGCCAGCGGGCCAGCGCTCGGGCTGACGGTGAATGGCTGGATCGGCATTGATGGCAAGGGCATCAACCTGGATGGCGTGCTGGTTCCGAGTTTCGGCGTCAATTCCGTGCTCGGCGGGGTCCCGATCATCGGCGATCTCATCGTCGGACGTCAGGGCGAGGGCATTTTCTCGATCACCTATGCGGTCAGCGGCTCGCTCGAAAAGGCCCAGGTCTCGGTGAACCCGCTTTCGGCGGTGACCCCGGGTATCCTGCGCCGGATTTTCGAGAACCCGTCCGACACGTCGATTCCGGAAGCGCTGCCGGTCGATCCAAACCTCAAGCCGCCAACCGAGAAGCTGCCTGAGCTGCCGGACGAGGAAATCCTCGCGCCCACGCCAGGAAGTGGTGGTGGCTAAGCCGGCTTCACCAGGGCGATACGTTTCTTGCCGACCTGGACTTTGAACGCGCCAACCTCGTCGAGCACATCGCTCCAGGCATGCGTTTGGTCAGCGCCCACCTTATCGTCGTTCACGCGCACGGCGCCTTCGGCCATCTTGCGCCGAGCCTCGCCATTCGACGCGACCAGCTCGCCAGCGCGCAGCAGTGCCGTCGTGGTTGGGCCGTCGGCGAAGTCGGCTTTGGCAATCTCAAAGGTTGGCAGATCGGCAGAGACGCCGCCGCCGGTAAAGGCTTTGCCAGCCGCAGCTTCGGCTTCCTGAGCCGCCTGCGCGCCGTGCAGCATGGTCGTCGCCGCGTTTGCCAGCGCGATCTTGGCCTGATTGATCTCGGCGCCTTCCAGCGCTTCCAGTTTGGCGATCTCCGTTAGCGGCAGATCGGTGAACAGTTTCAGGAACCGTCCGACATCAGCATCTTCGGTATTTCGCCAGAATTGCCAATACTCGTATGGGCTGCGCTTCTCGGCATTGAGCCAGACGGCCCCGTCTGCCGTCTTACCCATCTTGCCGCCCGAGGCGGTTGTGATCAGCGGGCAGGTCAGGCCGAAGCCCTGATTGCCATCGGCTTTGTGGATGAGGTCAGCGCCGCCAACAATATTGCCCCATTGATCGGAACCGCCCATCTGCAACTGGCAGCCATGGCGACGGGACAGTTCCAGAAAATCATAAGACTGGAGCAGCAGGTAATTGAACTCCAGGAAGGTGTAGGGCTGCTCATTGGTCAGTCGGCGCGCCACCGTGTCCTGTTTCACCATCGTGTTGATGGTGAAGAATTTGCCGATATCGCGCAGGAATTCGATATAGCCGATCTTGCTCAGCCAATCGTCATTATTGACCATGATCGCATCGGTTGGGCCGTCGCCAAATGTCAGGAAGGGTTCGAAGGCGCGTTTGATGCCTTCGATATTCGCGGCAATCTGCTCTTCGGTCAGGATCGGGCGCGACTTTTCCTTGTCAGTCGGGTCGCCCACCTTGGTCGTGCCGCCGCCCATCAGGACGATTGGCTTTCCGCCCGCCTGTTGCAGGCGGCGCAGCATCATGATGCCCATCAGGGACCCGACATGCAGGCTGTCCGCTGTCGCATCAAAACCGATATAGGCGGCCGGGACGCCGTTCGCGCAATAGGCATCTAGCTCCGCAACATGCGTTGTCTGCTTGATATAGCCGCGCTCATCCAGTGTGCGCAGGAAATCGGATTTGTAGTCGCTCATCACATTCATCCCTGGTGAAGCGGCGCGGTTAGCATGACTGGTGGCGTCTTAGAACCAATACCGGGCAGAAAATTCGGAAATTTTTGGGGCTGGACCCGCTTTATACATACAGGTGGAACGGGCGCGACGCCTCTTGCCAGGAACTCAGATCCGTCTCGAGTTGCCGATTGAGGTCTTCTGCGCTGGCGTTCGGATCATCCACCCAGAGGCGCAACTCGTCCGAGCCGTTGATGATGTCGATCGCCGGATGGCCTTCTGTGTACTCATATTTGAAATCGAGGCCGCGCCACAGTGGATAGTCCGGATAAAGGCTGCGAATGGCTTTGAAGGCGAGTGCCGTGACACGCCAGGACTTGAACACGGCCGGGTCGAAGAAGGCGTGTTCGGCGTGGATCTGGAAGCCTTCGCAAAGCTGCCCGGCATGTTTGTGGAAGGTCGGTTCAAACCAGGCTGGGCGCAGCTTGCAACCGGCCAGCCAGTCCGGCGCCAGTCTTTGCATCTCCGCGATCAGGTCATTTGCCTTGAGATCGGGTGCGCCGATGACTTCCAGTGCCCGGGTTGTGCCGCGGCCTTCCGAGAGCGTAGCGCCTTCGACCATGACCGTGCCGCCATAGGCGCGGGCCATGTTCAGGCTGGCGGCATTCGGGCTCGGATTGACCCAGGGTCGGTCGTTTACCGGCCAGCCGAAGCCGGGGCCCTGGTTCGGGCTGTAGCCCTGCATCTCGATCACGCGATATTCGACATCGAGCTTCTTGTGAGCGATGTACCAGGCACCCAGCTCGCCCATGGTCAGGCCGTGGACCATCGGAAATTCGGCGGCGCCGACAAAGCTTTCCCATCCCGGGCGCAAGGTCAGGCCGTCAATCGGACGCCCGGCCGGATTGGGGCGATCCAGTACCCAGACGGCCTTGCCGAGCTTGGCCGC